>ERZ1106929.2597-NODE-2597-length-11698-cov-18.318217_pt1 | contig 11698 bp, 11 predicted proteins | sample MGYA00403662_ERZ1106929 | MGnify/ENA primary metagenome ERZ1106929 (study PRJEB35170, sample SAMEA104062442) | human gut metagenome | biome: human gut; feature: human-associated habitat; material: faeces | place: Denmark | collected 2013-02-20 ... | reverse complement strand
AGCGAAGGTCACAGAAAACCCGAGACATACCGCGCGAATTTATGCGATTAGCATAGATTCTGTGCATCGCGAAGCGTGTTGCTGAGAACGGAGTGAACAGTAACACGGAGTGAACAGTAACGATTACTGTAAACAGTAACACTTGCAATTCTTCATAAACTGCGGTAATATAAGCGTATTCAGATAACTATGGCAGCCTGCTGTTCCACGAAGCATTCCGGCGTGAATATGCCGGAAGCTCATCGCAGAAGTCGAAAACAGACTGCTGTTTATCATGTCTGTAATGACACAGAGAAGAAGGTACAATTTCAATAACGATAAGAGGAATTGTTTGTTATGGAAAAAGAATTTACAGAGGTTTACTGTGGCGGGGGAAAGGGAAAGACAACTCTGGCGATCGGTCAGTGTCTGAGAGCTTCCGCACAGGGTAAAAGCGTCATTATTATTCAGTTTCTGAAAGGAAGAGAGCGCAGGGAACTGGATTTTTTGGCGGAACTGGATAATCTGGATATTAAGATATTCCGTTTTGAGAAGCATGATGAAGGATATGAGGAACTGAATGAGCAGGAGAAGGCAGAGGAGAAAACCAATATTCTTAATGCTTTGAATTTTGCGCGCAAAGTGATCGCAACACAGGAATGCGATTTTCTGCTCCTGGATGAGATTCTTGCACTTCCGGATTACGGGATCACCACTGCAGAGGCAATCGGTGATATCCTGAAGATGAAGGACGAGAGTATGCATATTCTGCTTACGGGACGGACGTTACCGGACAGCCTGCGTAAATATGCAGACAGCATAACTACACTGACAACAGAGATTGTATAAGGTGTATAAAACCTGATTATTGTTTATGAATGGACAGTAATCTGTATGGAAATTACAGAAGAATAAAGGAGGAAGGCAAATGGCAATTTTTAAAGGTGCAGGTGTTGCGATCGTAACCCCTATGTATGAAGATGGTAAGGTTAATTATGATAAACTGGAGGAACTTCTGGAGTATCAGATTGCAAACAGTACAGATGCGATCATTATCTGCGGAACAACAGGAGAATCATCAACGATGACGCATGGAGAGCATCTTAAGACAATTAAGTTTGCAATCGACAAGGTAAACAAACGTGTTCCGGTTATCGCAGGTACAGGTTCCAACTGTACGGAAACTGCAATTATGATGTCAAAGGAGGCTGCTTCTTACGGTGCAGATGCACTTCTTATAGTGACTCCATATTATAACAAGGCGACTCAGAAAGGACTGATCGCTCATTATACAGCTATTGCAGAGGCAGTTCCGGAAACACCGATCATTATGTACAATGTTCCGAGCCGTACAGGTTGTAACATTCAGCCTGCAACAGCAGTAGCTCTGGCTAAAAATGTTAAGAATATTGTTGGTATCAAAGCAGCAAGCGGAGATCTTTCACAGATTGCAACCATGATGTCCATGGCTGATGGCTGCATTGAACTCTACTCCGGAAATGATGATCAGGTACTTCCGATCCTTTCACTTGGCGGACTTGGAGTAATTTCCGTACTTTCTAATGTAGCTCCTAAGGAAACACATGACATGGTTATGAAATTCCTTGAAGGAGATACAAAGGGTGCAGCAGAAATCCAGTTAAAGGCAATCCCGTTAATTCATGCACTGTTCAGTGAAGTAAACCCGATTCCGGTGAAAGCAGCTCTGAATCTGATGGGTAAAGAAGTGGGACCACTTCGTATGCCATTATCCGAGATGGAAGATGCAAACAAGGCAAAACTTGCTGAAGAACTGAAGAATTTCGGAATTAAACTTGCATAAATATAACCGCAGGATTGTTCGGAAAATCAACTTGCCGATATACTGGAATTGAGAGGAATAGACAAATGGTAAAGATTATTATGCATGGCTGTAACGGTCACATGGGTCAGGTAATCTCCGGACTTGTGGAGAAGGATCCGGATGCTGAGATCGTAGCAGGTATCGATGTGGCAGATCAGGGAAAGAACAGCTACCCTGTATATACAAATATGGAAGAATGTCAGGTAGAGGCAGATGCCCTTATCGACTTCTCTTCTGCAAAAGCAACAGATGCACTTCTTGCTTACTGTGAGAAACGCAAACTTCCGGTTGTATTATGTACAACCGGTTTAAGCAAGGAGCAGCTTGCAAAGGTGGAAGAGACATCTAAGAATGTCGCAGTTCTGAAATCTGCAAATATGTCTCTGGGAATCAATACTCTGATGAAACTGCTTCAGGATGCGGCAAAGGTTCTGGCAACAGCAGGATTTGACATGGAGATTGTAGAGAAGCATCACAGACTGAAACTGGATGCACCAAGCGGAACAGCACTTGCACTGGCTGACAGCATTAATGAGGCAATGGATAACCAGTATCATTATATTTATGACCGCAGCCAGAGACGTGAGATGCGAGATGATAAGGAAATCGGTATCTCAGCAGTCCGCGGTGGAACAATCGTAGGAGAACACGAAGTGATCTTCGCAGGTCCGGATGAAGTGATCGAATTTAAGCATACTGCATATTCCAAAGCTGTATTTGGAAAGGGTGCTGTTGAAGCTGCGAAATTCCTTGCAGGCAAACCGGCAGGAAGATATGATATGAGCGATGTTATCAGTGCAAAATAATCAGGAATGCAGTAAAAATTGATAACTGGTAATTTTCAGTATCTTCATAGCAGTGAAATAAAATATATAAAAGGAAAGTGTATCTGATGTTTCAGAACACTTTCCTTTTTTGTAATATTGGCCTGTATGCTACTATAATAATTCTGATCAATGATTATATGCGTAAGTCAGCAATGTTCTGGAATCCTGCCAGCGGGCAGAAGATGAATCTGCACCCAGGACAACAGAAATATAGGTGTTTCCCCTTGCGGAATAAGAAAGTCCGACAAAACAATAGCCTGCTTTGTTGGTATAGCCTGTTTTCATACCCTGAACTCCCGGAACATTGCCGAGCAGGGCGTTGGTGGTGCCGATAGAATAGCTTCTGCCGGTGTTGAGATTAGAGAAAGAATAATAGCCGGTGCTCACCAGTTTGCGGAACATAGGCTTTTTGATCGCATACTGGGCAATTTTTGCCAGGTCAGAAGCTGTTGTGTAATGCTTATACCCTGCATCCAGACCATTTGGGGTTACGAAATGTGTATTCGTGCATCCGATCTCTGCTGCTTTTTTATTCATTAATTTAACAAACTTTGCAGTGGAACCGCTGACGTGTTCGGCAATGGCAACTGCGGTGTCGTTGTGGGAGGGAAGCATCAGGGAATAAAGCAGATCTTTCAGATAAAATATTTCTCCTGCATTTGCATAAAGCTTGCTGGGTTCAATAGATGCTGCGTAAGGGGAGAACTTTACTTTTTCGTTTAATTTACAGTTTTCAAGTGCAAGGATACAGGTCATAATCTTGGTTGTGCTGGCGTTGGCATGAGCAACATTTTCATTTTTGCCATAAATAATCTGACCGGTATCTGCATTCATGAGAAGTGCACAGTCAGAGGAAAGGGAATAATTTAATCCGGTGTGGGTGACAGTACCATTCTGGTTAAAGTAATAGTAAGTTCCCTTGATCTTGTGTTTTCCTGTAACTGCTTTTCCGTCTTTGCCAAAATAGTATTTCTTTCCGGATTTGTCAGTGTACCATCCGGTAACCATGGCACCGTCTTTACCGACATAGTAATAATTTCCTTTATATTTGATAAGAGAATTCTTTATCAGATATCCCTGAGATCTGGTTCCGAAATAATAATTTTTGCCTTTGATCGTATGCCAGCTGCACCAGCGGTGTCCGATTTTGTTAAAATAATAGGTCTTTTTGTCAATTTTCAGAAATACATTTTTGGCGATGGTTTTATCATCATAGCGGTAAATCCAGTAATCGCCGTCTTTTACAAACTTTCCCGATGCTGCGATATCAGGTTTCTGAAGTGTGGATGCATAAATAGTAGAAACACTGCAGGTAAACAGCAGGAAAAGTGCAGCCAGAAATATGAAAACAGAGCTGCGAAGTGAATGGTTCCTTTTTCTTTTCATGATAACCCCCTGTAAATATGAGTTATAGATATTCCGTAAAATACTGCAGTCAATCCATCTCATTAATGAGTGAAATTCTGCTATAGCAACTTGTCGGTACGCTAGATTGTAGGAGTATATATGTACGGAGTAATCTGTTTTGTGTTATTTAAATCATAGCATGAAAAGTAAATTTTTTCCAGAATAGTATTGAGTTTTTGGTACATATTAAAAACATAATATAAAAACATGAAAAGACGGAGAGGTTCTGCTGCATGGACCGGCAGAATGCTTTCCGGGAACAGGAGATGAATATGGGAATAAAGGTAAAAAAGATTCTGACAGGTACAGCACTTATTATGTCATTGGGCATATTCACAGCATGTGGAAATGCAAATAAAGCAGCTGATGAGGCAGACACAAACGAAGAAAATATGACGGATAATAATGCTGCAAACGATGACAACATGGAAAATAACGCAGGAGAAAACAATACAAATGGAAATAGCACATCAGGAAACAATGCGGCAGATAAAAATGTAAATAATGGTGGAACCGTCACAGACAATGGAACTGCCGCAGAGGATGAAGCTGCAGAAAATGAGACAAAACAGAATAGCAATGCAACAGATAACACTGCAGATAATACCAGAATTGATGAAAACAACAACGGTGACGGCACAGTATCCGGTGAACTGGGAAACAGCGTCAAAGATCTGGGCGAAGGGGTAGGTAATGCTGTAGAAGATGTGGGTGATGCTGTTGGCAATGCGGCAGAAGGAAGATAGACATCAGGAATAATTTATGGTATTATCGTGTTAAATCGGTAAAATTTAAATAGTGTACTCCCGAAGTTTTATTGTATTTGTTTTTGCATCTAACTATAGCAATCATTGTAAATAATGCATATTGATTCAGCTCATCAGAGCGTGAAATCCGTTACTGTGAACGTCTTCCTTGTCTTTCGCACTCTGCTGAACTGTCTCAAATGCATTAATTTAAGAGGCTTGCTATAAGTACAAAAAGATTCTGAGAGTACATATAACGGATATGGAGGTATGGATTTTATGAAATTTCGCCCATGTATTGATATACATAATGGAAAAGTAAAGCAGATTGTAGGTGGGAGTCTTACGGACGTACAGGATCAGGCAAGTGAGAATTTTGTATCTGAGCAGGATGCATCTTTCTATGCAGAATTATATAAAAAGGCAGGGATAAAAGGAGGACATGTAATTCTGTTAAATGGTCATGACTCCCCATACTATGAATCAACAAAAGAACAGGCGATTCTTGCATTACATACTTATCCGGGAGGATTACAGATCGGCGGAGGAGTGAACCCGGAAAATGCAGGGGAATATCTTAGTGCAGGTGCCAGTCATGTAATCGTTACATCTTATGTATTTAAAGATGGAAGGATTTCCTGGGAAAATCTGAACAAAATGAAAGAGACTGTGGGAAAAGAGAAACTGGTTCTTGACCTGAGCTGTCGCAGAAAAGATGGAAAATACTATATTGTGACAGACCGCTGGCAGAAATTTACAGATGTCACTATGACACTGGATATTATGAAAGAACTGGGAAGTTACTGCGATGAGTTTCTGGTCCATGCAGTAGATGTGGAGGGAAAGGCATGCGGAGTTGAGACAGAACTTGCATCTATGCTGGGGGAGTATAAAGGAAATCCGGTTACTTACGCAGGTGGAGTTGGCTCCATGAAGGATATTGAGGATCTGCGAAAATATGGAAAAGACAGACTGGATGTCACAGTAGGCAGTGCATTGGATCTTTTTGGCGGAAATATTTCATTCTCAGAACTGATTAAACTTTAACTAATTTTTATAGTAATCTCAGGAATCACAGTGAAAATGTACAGAACAATTACAGAATTTTTGCTATTTCCCCATAATGACAAAGGAACTTTAAAGTTATTTCTGAAGTAAACAGAAAAAATGTGAAATTTTAATAAAATAGTGTTAAAATTCAAAAATGTGTGTTATAATAGATTCATCAAACAGCAAAGGGGATGGAAGCATGAAGTTTATCATCAGCGGAAAAAATATTACAGTTACAGAAGGTCTTAAGACAGCAGTCCAGGACAAGCTCAGTAAACTGGAAAGGTATTTCACTCCTGACACCGAAGTTGTAGTAACTTTAAGTGTTGAAAAAGAAAGACAGAAAATTGAAGTGACAATCCCTGTAAAAGGAAATATCATTCGTTCCGAACAGGTAAGCAATGACATGTATGTATCAATCGATCTGGTAGAGGAAGTCATTGAACGTCAGCTTCGCAAGTACAAAAATAAAATCGTAGACAAACAGCAGGCAGCAGCTAACTTCCAGAAAGCATATCTGGACAAGGACTACGATGAGGATGAAGAAGTTAAGATCATCCGTACCAAGAAATTCGGAATCAAACCAATGTATCCGGAAGATGCATGCGTACAGATGGAACTGCTCGGACATAATTTCTTTGTATTCTACAATGCAGAGACAGAGCAGGTAAATGTAGTTTACAAACGTAAAGGCAATACTTACGGTCTGATCGAACCGGAATTCTAAATCTGCTTATAAGATCAAAAATATGAAACATAGACAGCCATAAAAAAGTTTTCATAAAGAAAAGCTTCCTTACAGAGAGACAAAATGCCCCCTGTAAGGGAGCTTTTTTGTCAGGAAAAATATATACCTTTAGCGCATAAGGAATGCTTTGACGCAGTGGCCTAAATATGTTAAAATATCAAAAGATATTATGAAATTTGTAACTGTTCAGCAGTTAAAAAATTACAAGTTGAAATTCATTCCGGATTGTCTGCGGCAATGGAATATTGACTTGTATATTCTGGTGGAACGTTCTGTTGGAATGGATTGCTGAAGAATAGTTACCGAAATTTTATAAATGAAGAAGTGTAAAAAGAAGGAAGGAGCACAAAAATCATGAGAAAAGCCGGAGTATTAATGCCAGTTTCCGCACTTCCGTCCCGTATTGGTGCCGGAGAACTTGGAGAATCTGCATTCCAATTTATCGAGTTATTAAAGGAGAATCATGTAAAGATATGGCAGATACTGCCACTGAATCCGGTTGGCTATGGTAATTCCCCATACCAGCCATATTCCTCCTGTGCAGGGGATGAGTTGTATATCAGTCTTGATGCGCTTGCAGAGGAAGGTCTGTTAAAGGAACATCCAAAGGAATTTCAGGAGAGAGCTACAAGAGTAGATTATGAGGCTGTCCGCCAGTACAGAGAGCCTTTCTTAAGAACTGCGTTTGATGTTTTTACAGAGAAAAAGGGACAGGAAGAAACAGCATATAAAGAATTTGCTTCACAGGAATGGGTATATGAGTATGGTGTGTTCCGCGCATTAAAGAAAGCAAATAACGGAGAATGCTGGAATGACTGGCCGGAAGAATATAGAACCTGGCCGGAGAACAGACAGAAGTTACCGGCAGAGGTGGAGACAGAGGCACAGTATCAGATGTTTCTTCAGTATATTTTCTACACACAGTGGATGAAGGTGAAGAAGGCTGCAAACGATGCTGGAATCCAGATTATGGGAGATGTTCCTTTCTATGTGGGACAGGATTCTGTAGACGTATGGGGTGGAAAAGATAACTTTCTTCTTGATACAGATGGACGTCCGATCTTCATCGCCGGAGTACCGCCTGATTATTTCAGTGCTACAGGGCAGAGATGGGGAAATCCGATCTATGACTGGGAGCATATGAAGGAACAGGATTACAGATTCTGGGTGGACAGGATCGGCTATAGCAACAAATTGTTTGATATTATAAGGATCGACCATTTCCGGGCATTTGATACATACTGGAAAATTCCGGCAGACTGCCCGACTGCTATTGACGGTGAATGGATTGAGGCACCGGGATATGAGGTCATTGATACACTTCAGAAAGAAATTCCGGGATTAGATCTGGTAGCAGAGGATCTGGGACTGCTTCGTCCGGAGGTTCTGATGCTGAAAGATCATTATCATCTGAAGGGAATGAAGATTCTGATCTTCTCCATAGAAACAGGTGGAAAATATGCCCGAGATACCTTCCATGATGTGGAAAACATGATTTTTTACACAGGAACGCATGACAATGATACGATCATGCAGTGGTATGGAAATATGAGTGCCGCAGCCAGAAGAAAAATCCGCAGGATGTTAAAGAAGGCGGGAGCATCACAGGGCTCTGTCAAGGACAGATTCCTGCAGTATACCATGCAGAATCAGGCAGAATATGCGATCATTCCGTTGGCAGATATTCTTGGACTTGGAAAAGAGGGCCATATCAACACACCGGGAACCATTGGTTCTCCGAACTGGGAGTGGCATTTACCGGATTTTATACAGGCCAAAAAGGAACTGCAGAAATTTGGCAGACTGATCGTGGATACAAAGCGATAAATTTGTTACTGTTCACACACCACTATCCCGCGAGGTGTTTTGGTATGAATATGCCAAAATCCCGAGACATACAAGCCAAAATTCCATTGCCGTAGGCAATTTGGAATGAATTTTGGCAACGTTACTGAGAACGGAGTGAACAGTAACTGAAAATGAAACAGATACAAAAAAAGAATTGAAAAATCCTGAGATTTTGATACTATATAAGAGATGTCAGATATAAAAGTTTTATTGTGCAGAGATGATCAGTTTTCTGCTTCTGATATCAGCAAAACAGTTATCAATTATGAATAAACATAAAAGGAGAACATTATGAGTAAAAAACCAACCGTATTAATGATTCTTGATGGATATGGTCTGAATGACAAAAAGGAAGGAAACGCTGTATATCTGGCTAAAACACCGGTTATGGACAAGCTGATGGCAGAATATCCATTTGTAAAAGGAAACGCAAGCGGACTGGCAGTAGGTCTTCCGGACGGACAGATGGGTAATTCTGAAGTAGGACATATGAATATGGGCGCAGGCCGTATCGTATATCAGGAACTTACCAGAATCACAAAAGAAATCCAGGACGGTGATTTCTTTAAGAATGAAGCTCTTCTTGCAGCAATGAAGAACGCAAAAGAGAATAACTCTGCAGTACATTTCATGGGACTTCTTTCTGATGGTGGTGTGCACAGTCATAATACACATCTTTACGGATTACTTGAGATGGCTAAGAGAGAGGGCGTTGAGAAGGTTTACGTACATTGTTTCCTTGACGGTCGTGACACACCTCCTGCATCAGGTAAAGAGTTTGTAGAGGCTCTTGAAGCAGAGATGAAGAAGATCGGTGTAGGTGAGATTGCTACTGTTTCCGGACGTTATTATGCAATGGATCGTGATAACCGCTGGGATCGTGTAGAACTGGCATACAATGCTCTTACATCAGGAGAAGGCGTAAAGGGAACAGATGCCCCGGCAGCAGTTCAGGCTTCCTATGACAATGATAAGACAGATGAGTTTGTTCTTCCTACAGTTATCGAGAAAGACGGACAGCCGACAGGTGTTGTATCTGATAAAGATTCTGTTGTATTCTTTAACTTCCGTCCTGACCGCGCACGTGAGATCACAAGAGCATTCTGTGATGATGATTTCCAGGGATTTGAAAGAAAAGCAAGACCACAGGTTACTTTCGTATGCTTTACAGATTACGATGATACCATTCAGAATAAACAGGTTGCATTCCACAAGGTTCAGCTTCACAATACATTTGGTGAGTATCTTGCAGCACACAATATGACTCAGGCGCGTATTGCTGAAACAGAGAAATATGCACATGTTACATTCTTCTTCAACGGCGGTGTGGAAGAGCCGAACAAAGGAGAAGACAGAATTCTGGTTAAATCTCCGAAGGTTGCAACCTACGATCTTCAGCCGGAAATGAGTGCACCTCAGGTTTGCGAGAAACTGGTAGATGCGATCAAATCTGACAAATATGATGTGATCGTGATCAACTTTGCAAACCCGGATATGGTTGGACATACAGGCGTACAGGAAGCTGCCATCAAAGCAGTGGAAACTGTTGATGAATGTGTTGGCAAAGCAGTAGAGGCTCTTAAGGAAGTGGACGGACAGATGTTTATCTGTGCTGACCATGGAAATGCAGAGCAGCTTAAAGATTATGAGACCGGTGAACCGTTCACTGCTCATACCACCAACCCGGTTCCGTTCATCCTTGTAAATGCGGATCCGAAATATACGCTGAGAGAAGGCGGATGCCTGGCAGACATCGTACCGACTCTGCTGGAACTGATGGGAATGGAGCAGCCTGCTGAGATGACCGGAAAATCTCTGCTTGTAAAATAGGAGTGGCTTATGGTACTGGAGATGAAACGTGCTCTGGAAGATCTGAAAAAAGGTGCTGACGGGGCATATAGAAAAATATACGATGCAACTTATGAAGAGGTATACTGCAAGAGTTTTCTGATCACACAGGAAGAAAAACAGGCATTGAGTCTGGTGGAAGATTTTTATGCAGGTGTATTAAAAGAGATCGGCGAAGCACTGAAAGCAGAGGATCAGAATCTCTGGTTCTGGCAGCAGTATTATAAAAAGATCCGCCGCGAATATCAGAAGCTTTTAAGCGTTCAGCACAAAGAGGCTCCGGGAAAAGCACAGAATCTGGCACAGATTCTGGCGGCACTTCCGCTGCTTCATCGTGTGATGCTGGTGATGGCTTATGAGGATGACTTCAGCGCAGAACAGATCAGCGCAGTGCTTGGTCTGGCATCGGAGAAGATTGAAGGCGAGCTTGAGAAGCTGGAGAAGATTCTTCCGACCCTTACACAGGGACAGCCGCAGGAGAATGCTGTATGGCTGGCAGGCTGGAAGACGATTCTGGCAGGCGCAGACCGTCAGATCCTTGGGACGGTAGCTGCTGACTGGGTGGATGTGGCCTATGAGAAGGCATCTGCTGCTGCAGGCGTGAAAGAACAGTCGAAGAAAGAAGACAACTTTGAGTATTTTGTGGCAGATGTAGATCTGACAGAAGAAAAGCCGAAGAAGAAAAAAGCAGAGCCTGTCATTGAAGAAGAGGATGATGAGGACGAAGAAGAGTATTCCGATGAAGACAATGAGGATGAGGAATACGATGACGATGATGAAGAATATGATGACGAAGATGACGAGGATGACGAAGACGATGAGGATCGTTACGACTGGGATCTGGAAGATGACGGCCGTAAGATGATCATTATTGGAGCAGTTTTTGCAGTGATTCTTTGTGTTGTGATCGGACTTGGTGCCATGTGGTTCATGGGAAGAAACAAGAGCGATAGCGACAGCGCAGCATCGTCTCAGACAGAAGAACAGCAGGAAGATGCAGCTGCAGATCTGGTGATCAAGGGTGATGGAGATACTGCTGATGATGCAGAGCCTGCTGAGGAAACGGATGCTGAGGAGACAGAGGAGACTGAAGAGGCTGCTCCGGAAGAAGAAGCAGAACCGGAAGAGCCGCAGACTGTGACTATGAAGGTCAATGCAAGCTCTTTGAATGTAAGGAGTGAAGCTAATACCACCAGCTCTGTCGTAACCAGTCTGACAAATGGAGATACGGTAGAAGTTCTTGGTGATGCATCTCAGGAATGGGTACAGATTCGATGCACCAGCAAGAATAATGAGGAAGGCTACGTGAAGAGCGAGTATCTGGTAGCTGCCGAATAGAAAGAAAGGAACCTGCCTATACTATGAAAAAATAGTATAGGAGGTTCTTTTTTTATGAATCGAT
>ERZ1106929.2591-NODE-2591-length-11728-cov-7.315000_pt1 | contig 11728 bp, 8 predicted proteins | sample MGYA00403662_ERZ1106929 | MGnify/ENA primary metagenome ERZ1106929 (study PRJEB35170, sample SAMEA104062442) | human gut metagenome | biome: human gut; feature: human-associated habitat; material: faeces | place: Denmark | collected 2013-02-20 ... | reverse complement strand
GGCGCACCAAGGAGGTGGCTCAACCTGCATAAATCGAACGCTGCGAATGAGAGGCTGGCTGACGGACTTCACTACGGACGCTATGGTCCTTGGAGGAACACATCAGGCCAAGACTCTCTCATTCTAACAGCTTTGGCAACGATGCGGAAAAAGACACGGCTGGCTGCCGTGCCTTAGACCGTAAATACATTGTAATAGGAGGAACCCCATCGTGAAACGCACCATTCTGAGATGCGCCGCCGGCCTGTTGATAGCCGCGGCGCTGCTCCCAACCGCCCTGGCGGCGGAGCCATTCCCCGCGGTCACCGAGGTGCAGGTCTGCTATCCAACCTCTGTCACCCGCAGTGAGGACGGCACGGAGATCCGCAAGGTCTATGACCTGTCCCCGGAGCAGGACCCTGCCGGTATCCCCCGGTCGGACTTCGAGCAGGACGGCTTCCACTACACCCTGACAGACCTGCTCCAGCAGGAGCTGCCGGAGCATGAGAGCCGTCCGCACACGGAGACGGTATCGTTGGAGAGTAAAAGCAAGGATATGGAATCCGTCCTGGCCCTGCTGCCCCAGGAGAAGGAGTTCGTCACGGAGGACGGACTGTCCGGCACCCTGTCCCTCCAGCTGGACACTGTCCAGGTGGAAGCGGCGGGCTACGGCAGCTCCACCCGGGAGGTGTCCGCCACCCGCTCCTATCCCAACCTGGCCAGCCAGGATACCGCCAGCATCCCCAAGAGCATTGAGGAGGACGGGCGCAACCTCACCCTCCAGAATATTGACTGGCGGACGGACAACACCGCCAGCGTGGCCGGTTACAACCTGGGGGACTGTTACACCGCCGTGGCCACCTACACCGGCACCGCCACCAGCAGTTATGTCACCGGCTATACCGTCACGGCAGACTACACCGGTACCGTCAGCCGCATCGCCCTGAACCGGGTGCGCTACGTGGCCATCTTTGAGGGGGAACCCCTGGAACCCACCGTACCCATGGAGGAGCCTGGGGACGGCCTGGCCCAGTTCAACTGGGTGGCCATCCTGCTCCCGCTGGGCGTGGTCTTTGCTGTGGGCGGCGTGATCGGCGCCTGCCTGTTCGTCAAACGGCGCCGGGAATTCAAAGAGGAGGATACGGAATGAAGAAGCTGACCACCCTTTGCCTGGCCGCCTGCCTGGCGGCAGCTATGGCCACCCCGGCGGGTGCTTTAGATTACGCCATTGATGCGCCGGAGGGGCCGGACTTCGGCAAGTTCACCTCGGTGGAGGTGGTACATACGGCAGATGGTGGGGCCCTGAAAAATGAGGACATCAGCAAAAATGCCGCCCTCATCCCGCCGGGCTTCGGAAGCGCCAGTGCGGATACTCTGAACACCGGAACCTGGCTTACCCCCAATCTGGCCCCGGAGGGTATGGCAGTGGGCGCCGTCAACGGCAGCGGGATGCCCGTTGTGTTCCCGCCTTCTGTGGACACCTTCACCGCCGTCCCCGCGGAACCGGAGCAGGAGACGGAATCTGGCGGCACCTTGGGCTATACCCCGGTGGCCTCGGACCTCTACTACTCCGGCGGATACCTGGGTACCTTAAAAATCCCCGCCATCGGCCTGAGTGTGCGGGTCTATGAGGGTACAGACAGCTCCACGCTCATGAAGGGCGCGGGACATTTCAAAGGCACCAGCATCTGGGATGGAAACTGCGCCATCGCCGGACACAACCGGGGGGTGCGGGACGACTTTGGAGATCTCCACACCCTGGAGCGGGGAGATACCATCACCTGGACCACCAAGCTGGGTGTCCGCACCTATGAGGTCACCAGTGTGCAGAAGGTCAAGGAGACGGATACCAGCGGCACCGCCCCTTCCAACGAGAACAAGCTCACTCTCTACACCTGCGTGCGTAACCAGAGGACCTACCGCTGGCAGGTGCAGGCGGCGGAGGTTGTGTAACCTGCTTTGTTTTGCGGGCTCATTTTCTCCACCGGGCCCCCCCTTTGCTATAGACTTTTCCCCATATTTCCGGTATGTTGTTGCTGTAAGGAACACAAGGACAGCAGAGGAAAGAAGGAGGTCAACCGTATGAAAAGGAAACAGCTTATTCCGGCGGTATTGGCAGGTACCTTGATAGGCGCAGCACTGGTGGGGCCCGCGTCGGCGGGGGTGGTTGCCCTCACTGCAGCCCCAAGCACCCAGACCTTCTATATAGACGGCAAGCAGGTGGATCTGGAAGCGTATGTCATCCATGGCCACAACTATGTGCAGCTCCGGGACGTCGGCCGGGCGGTAGACTTCGGCGTGGCGTATGACCAGGGCGCCAACCGTGTCCTGGTAGACACCAGCTCCCCTTACACAGAGGAAAGTGCGGTGTCCGCCCCCTCCGGGGTGGTCACCGTCCCCCAGTCGGACGAGCCCCTCCGGCTGAAGGAGGGGGACAAGGTGCTCTGCGATGACGGCACCACCTATGAGATCACGGATCTGCGTCTGTGGGAGGAGCCGGAACCCCTGCCCGCCTATGACCAGACGCGCTTCCCGGAGCTGGAGTTGCCGAAGGCGGAGGTGCGTCGGTTTCAAAGTGAATATGGGGACAACCTGCACATTCGAAACCTCTATGAGACCCGGCGGATGGAGTACACCATCTACAACGCCGCAGTGAACTGTCCAGAGCTGTGGGCGGATGGTGCCCCCGCTCTCAACCTGCACCTGGGCATCTCTGCACAGAACGCGGTGCAGATGTTCTGGCCCTGGCAGGAAGACCAGCTTACCCAAGTATTCTGCTCCGCGCCGGGGGCCCGGTTCGAGGTGGAAGCCTGGGATGTGTACCACGACGGGAAATATCTCTATACCGAATATAATATCAGAGGGATGTGACCTAACAGCGTCCCAGACAAACCGGCGGGAGGCGGCAAGCCTCCCGCTTTTTGCTTAGGAGGGAAGTTTGCAAATGAAACGAATCATCAGCCTGATGCTCACCCTGGCGGTGGCCCTGTCCCTGCTGATCCTGCCGACGGGTGCCGCCTCCACCCCGGAGGAGGCCCTGGGTGAGGTCAACATTTACAGCGGCGGCTACTCCATGAATTATCTGGCCGTCAACGGCAGGGTGCAGACCCAGTCGTATACCTACTTTCTCTACCGCAACAGCGTCGGGGAGACGCAGGAAATCCCAGCCTATTGTGTAACGCCAGACCAGTACGGCGTACCACAGACGGTTCCTGAAGGGGAGAGCATCCGCTATCTGGCGGAGGAAAAAGCGTCAGACCCTAAAGTGGTGGGCCTGGTGGCCAACATGTACCCCCACCGCTCCCTGGCGGAGTTGGGCCTGAGTAACAAGTACCAGGCGTTTTACGCCGGCAAGATTGCCCTGTGGTGCTACCTGATCCCCGAGTGGGATATCAGCGACGTCACCGTAGCCCCCGGCCTTACCGGCCCGGAGAGGGAGATTGGGGAAAGCATTCTCGATGCCGCGGTCAAAATCTATACTCAGGGTACCACATGGACCAGTGTGGCAGAGCCCCAGCTCACCACCTCCCCAGATCAGGAGGCAGCCTACCCCGTCACCATTGATGGGGCCGCCTATCACCAGCAGGTATTTACCGTCACTTCCCCTACCTGGGTGGACGGACAGGCTGTCAATGTATCGTTCCAGGATGGGACGGACGTGCCGGAGGGCACCCGTATTGTGGATGAGAACAACCAGGATATTACCCAGGTCAAGGTCTCCAATACCGGAGACGGCTACAAGGGGACCTTCAAGGTGCTCTACCCAGAGGACAGCGTAGCGGGCCAGACCGGCAGCGTTCAGCTCTCCCTCTCCGCCGATGTGTACCAGTACGTCGTGTTTTACGCGCTTTGCCAGGAGGTTGACCAGTACGGCAACCTCCAGAGTTACCTCTGCGACACGGATCCCAAGGTCAGCCTGCTGCGAAACGCCATCTCTAACTATTCGGATACCGACGAGCCGGATGACCCGGACAAGCCTACACCCCCTCCCAGCGAAACCGCCCTCAAGATCACCAAGTATGAGGCGGGCACCACTGTCACCCTCTCCGGCGCCACCTTCGAGGTGGTGGGCCCGGATGGGGACACCATCGGCGTCTACACCACGCCGGAATCCGGTTCCATCACTATCCCTCTCACCGAGGTGGGCAACTATACCATCTATGAACGGGTATCACCGGAGTACCACCTGCTGGATGAGGAGCCGGTCAAACAGGTCACCGTGAAGTACGGGGAAACCGCCGAGGTGGACTTTGAAAATGAACCCTACGGCGATCTCAGAATTGAAAAGATCGACGCTTCCACCGGGGCCAGCCTGGCGGGAGCCAAAATACAGATCAAGCACATCAAGAGCGGCGCCACCTATACCGGTACCACCGGCACCGGCGGTTCCTATACCTTCACGGAGCTGAAGCCGGGGGCATACGAAATCCGAGAACTGTCCGCCCCGGAGGGGTGGCAGCGGGATCCCCAGACCTATACCACCACTGTGGTGGCAGGGGACTGCGTCACCTACACCCTGAAGAACGAGGCCCTGCCCGGCCTGAAGATTATCAAGTACGACCGCCTGAGCCATGAGACTATGCCCGGCGTCACCTTCCGTATCTGGCGGGATGGGGAACTGCTGGGGGACTATGAGACGGACGCCCTGGGAGAAATCCTGCTCACGGACTGCCGGCCGGGCACCTACCGCGTCCAGGAGGTGGACACTGGGGACAGTGGACATCTGGTGGATTCCACCCCGCAGGAAATTGAACTGAAGGCCGGAGACAGTATTAAGGAGCTCTACTTTTTTAACGACCAGAAGCCCGGGATCTGGCTGGTCAAGGTGGACAGCGCCGACCCGTCCAAGGTGATCCCCAACGCCAGGTTCCGCATTGAGGCGGTAGACGGTTCCTGGGGCCCGGCGGAGTTCACTACCGACCAGAACGGCGAAATCGACCTGTCCGAGCTGCCCACCGGGGCTTATGTGGTCACCGAGCTGGAGTGCCCCGGCTACATCATCGATGAGACCCAGCGCATCATCCAGATGGAGGCCAACCAGACAGCCCGGTTTGTGTTCACCAACTCTGTGAAACCCTCCCTGAACCTCATCAAGCTGAGTTCGGACGGTTCCCGGCTGGCTGGGGTCACCTTCCGCATCGCCAAAATTGAGGACGGCACCCACTACCTGGACCGCACCACTGATGAAAACGGCGAAATCCTGATTTCCGGCTTGGAGCCAGTGGTGTATTCGGTCAAGGAGCTGGACACCACCTCAGACCACATCATCGACCCGGTGGAGCGCCATGTGGAGCTCTTCCCCGGCAAGACCTCCACCATCATCCTGGAGAACGACATCCGGCCCAACCTGACGGTGGTGAAGCGGGATGCCGACACCGGGGAGCCCGTGCCGGATACCGTATTCCTAGTGGAGGCGGCGGACGGCCACAGCGTGGATGAGATCAAGACCGGGGCAGACGGCACGGCCTCCCTGGAAAATCTGCTGCCCGGGGTGTATCAAATTTCAGAAAAATCGGTTCCCTCCCCTTATCTCATGGACGCGGAGCCCCAGTTGGTCACCCTCTATCCCAACCGGAACCACACCGTCTACTTCGAGAACCACAAAAAGCCCACCCTTACCATCCAAAAGGTGGACAGCATTACCGGCAGCCCCATCCAGGGGGCCAAATTCCAGGTCTGGTACGGAAGCAATGGCACCGACACCGGCGAGCTGAACGACCTGGGGACCTACTTCACTGACGCCAGCGGCCAGATCGTGCTGGAGGACCTGCGAGGCGGCTGGTACCGGGTGACGGAGCTGGAACCCGCCCCCGGCTTCACCATCAAAGAACCCACCACCCAGGAGTTCTACATCACCAGCGGCAGGGACAGGACGGTGACCTTCCAAAATGTCCCCCTCAACGCCATTGTGGTGGAGAAATATGACAGTGTCACCGGCGAGGCCCTGGGCGGGGCCACCTTCCAGCTCCGCTACCTGGGAGGCGCCTCCGGTACCGGCGGCACCGTGATCGGACAGAAGGTGACCGGCTCCAACGGCATGGCCATCTGGACGGGCCTGAAGCCAGGATCGTACATCGTGGAGGAGGTGGATCCGGCGGACGGGTACAGCATCATCCAGTCCTCCGAGACCGTCTATCTTGCGGACAGCGGGGAGCAGAGTGTCATCACTGTCCGCTTTGAAAACATGCCGGACGGGAATCTGCTCATCCGCAAGGTCTGCGCCACCAATCCCAGCGAGACCCTGCCCGACGCAGAGTTCAAGGTCACCTATGCGGACGGCGCCCTCATTGGTGATTCCAACGGCATCTTCCGCACCGATGAAAACGGCGAAATCCGCATCGAGGGCCTGAAACCCGGCAAGAGCGTGGTCGTGACCGAGGTCACCGCGCCTCCGGGGTATATGATTGATACCCAGAGCCAGACCATCCAGATCAAAGAGGGACGTACCGTATCCCTCACCTTTAAGAACCAGCCCAAGGGTGAGCTGATCATCCAGAAACGGGACAGCGCCACGGGCCAGCCGCTTCCTGGCGCGGAGTTCCGCGTGACCACCGCCGCCGGCTGCGAGGTGGGGCTGGACGGGGTGATTGGTGACAGCACCCTCACCCAGAACGGGGTGTTTACCACTGACAGCAGCGGTGAGATCCGCATCACCCACCTAACCCCCGGCGCATACGTGCTCACGGAGATCAAGGCGCCCCATGGGTACGTCATGGACGCCCCCTCCACCAATGTAGTCATCGGGGAGGGTGGAGATACCCAAACGGTGGTCATCACCAACACCCCCAAGGGCGGCCTTGTCATCAACAAGCTGGATTCCGTCACCCATGAGCCCCTGGAGGGGGTAGAGTTTACCATCACCGAGGCGGACGGCACGGTGGTGGACGACAACGGCGGCATGACCTCCAGCATGGGCCTCTACCGCACTGACGAAAACGGCCAGATCATCATTGACGGTTTGGTGGGGACATTCATCATCACGGAAACCAAGACCATCGAGGGCTATACCATCCATGAGGAAAGCCGTACCCAAACGGTGGTCATCAACCCCAACGACACCCAGACCATCACGGTGTATAACGACCCCATCGGCGGCGTGGAAATCATCAAGGTCAACGCGGATGACACCAGGGAGCGGATTCCCAACACTACGTTTGAGATCCGCCGTATGGACGACGCCCTGGTGGATACCGTGACCACCGACAAAAATGGCCGGGTGTTCCTGTCCCTGGAGAATGGATCGTACTATGCCGTGGAGATCGAGAGCGCGGAGGGCTTCAAGTTGGACGACACTCCCCATTATTTTGAGGTCAAAAACGGAGAAACCACAGTCCTACAGGTGGAGAACACGCCGGTGAGCGCCATCCTGATCCACAAAACGGACAGCACCACCGGCGAGGGCATCTATGGGGTGCCGTTTATCCTCTATGATAGCACCAACACCCCCGTTGGCCAGTACACTTCGAATAACGAGGGGTATGTACTGATCGAGGGTCTGGAGGCCGGGCGGTATTATCTCAGAGAGTTAGAGAATGAGGGCTATGTTCCTGACACGGAGAAAAAGACCGTCTATGTGGAGTCTGGGGAGACCACCGAGGTGGAGTGGGAGAACACCCCCATCACTGGACAGATCCAGATAACAAAGACCTCCGCGGACTACAACAGTGTCAACGGCTGGCCCGCCGGCACCCCCATCCCCGGCACAGAGTTTGAGATCTACAACGCCCGGACCGGCAACTTAGTCGATACGGTTGAGACGGACAAGAACGGCGTTGCATCCTCCCGGCCTCTCCCACTGGGCCGCTACAAAATCGTGGAGTCCAAGGCCGCAGACTTTTACGGCCTGGACAAGACCCCCATCGAGGTGGAGATCGAGTTTGCCGGCCAGATTGTCAAGGTGGCTATGACCAACAAGAGCCTCTACACCAATGTAAGCATCCAAAAGACCGGCTATGTGGAGGTTATGCCCGGCCAACAGATCCGCTACGATTTCAGCGGCATCGGCAACAACTCCACCACCAGCCTTACCTCATTTTTCTGGAGGGATACCCTGCCCGGCCAGGCGGTGCGGCTGGACAAGATTGTCACTGGCACCTACAACGTGCCGGGCAATTATAAGGTGGTCTACAAGACCAACCTGAGTGGCGGCACTTGGCGCACCTTGGCGGACAACCTGAGCACCCAGCAGAACTATGTACTGGACGCCTCCAAGGCCGCCCTGTGCCTGGCCTCCAACGAGTACGTCACCGAATTTATGATGTCCTTCGGCGTGGTGCCCGCCAACTTCCGGCAGGTGGAGGCACCCCAGGTCTATGCCACCGTCTACGCCTGGCTTACCGGTGGCAGCCAATTCGTCAACCAGGCGGACGTGGGCGGCGTGTACAACGGCCAGTGGATTATGGCCACCTCCCGGTGGGTGACCAAGGTCTACAAGCCCTCGGAGCCCCTGCCCCGCACCGGCTATTGATTCCAGCAACCCATCTTCAGGAGGGCCGCCCAACCCGGGCGGCCCTTCAATTTCATGGAGGTGCTACGAAAGTGACTTTGAGAAAAAAGAGCATCAGAATCCTGCTCCTGGCCCTGACGGTGGCCGCCCTGTGCATGGTCCCGGCCTTCGCCTCCTCCGCCGGCAATGTGGCGGACGCCGTGGAGCAGACCTGGACGGATGCCGCCGGCCAGATTAAGACCGTGGTGGATACTGTGGTGTTCCCCGCCCTCACCATGGTGCTGGGGATTGCATTCTTTGTCAAGGTGGCACTGTGCTTCTTCGACTATCGCAAGCACGGCCAGTTTGAGTGGACGGGGGCGGCCATCCTGTTCGTCTGCCTGATCTTCGTGCTGCTGGCCCCCAATTACATCTGGAATATCGTAGGCATCTGAGGCGGTGAAGGCGAGTGTTTATTTGGGACTTTGTGGCCAATCCGGTGATGGAGTCCATCCTGGACTGGTTTTACAGCCAGATGGTGGGCTTCCTGGGCGCCTTCTTCGCCCAGATGGGAAACATGGGGGTGGAGCTGTTTGACCTCTCCTGGGTGCGGTCAGTGGTGCGCTTCTTCTCCCAACTGGGCTGGGCCCTCTTTGCCGTCAGCGTGGTGGTATCTGCCTTTGAGTGCGGCATTGAGTACGCATCTGGCCGGGGCAATCTCCAGCAGCCCGCCCTCAACGCCCTCAAGGGCTTCTTTGCCGTCAGCCTGTTCACCACTGTGCCCGTTCGGCTGTACGCCCTCTCCGTCTCCCTCCAGGGTACCTTCGCCATGGAAATCACAGGGGCGGGAAAGAGCATCGGGGAGCTGGGCAATGAAATCCTCACAGGCCTTGAGGGGGCTGGCCTGACGGATATCGCGGCCCAGGCCAAATGGGGCCTGGGTACCAACCCCATCATGCTCCTCTTCGCCATGATCTTCATGGCCTATGCGGTAATCAAGGTGTTCTTCTCAAACTTGAAACGGGGCGGCATCCTGCTCATCCAGATTGCCGTGGGCTCCCTGTACATGTTCTCCATCCCCCGGGGCTATACGGACGGCTTCACCCAGTGGTGCAAGCAGGTCATTGGCCTGTGTCTCAGCGCCTTCCTCCAGGCCACCATTCTGGTGGCGGGGCTTATGGTGTTCAGCGACAAAGCCCTCCTGGGGCTTGGCCTCATGCTGGCCGCCGGAGAGGTGCCCCGCATCGCCGGGGCCTTCGGCCTGGACACCACCACCAGAGCCAATATCATGAGCGCCGTCTACACCGCCCAGGCTGCCGTCAATACCACCCGCACCATTGTCCAGGCGGTAAAATGACCCTTACCCTCGGAAGCTTGTTTGACGGCATCGGCGGCTTTCCGCTGGCCGCCATACGGCAGGGGATCACCCCACTGTGGGCCAGCGAGATTGAGCCCTTCCCCATTCAAGTCACGAAACATCATTTCCCGGAGACGCTCCATATGGGGGATATCACCAGGCTGGACGGGGCGAAGCTGCCGCCGGTGGACATTATCTGCGGCGGCTCACCCTGTCAGGACTTATCCGTGGCATCCTGTACCCGCGCCGGACTGGCCGGCGCACGGTCCGGGCTGTTCCTGGAGCAGATCCGGGTGACAAAGGAGATGCGGGATGCGGATATACGACGAGGGCGGACAGGCAAGTCTGTTCGCCCCAGATGGTTCTGCTGGGAGAATGTCCCCGGCGTGTTCAGCAGCGGCTTCCCTAAAGGGGAGGACTTCCGGTTCGTCCTGGAACAGATCGCCGGAATTGCAGACAATTCCATACCTTTCACTCGACCTCACCCCTGGGGCTGGCAACCTGCTGGGAAATTACGAGTGGGAGCTGCATTCTCCCTGGCGTGGAAGGTCTTCGACGCTCAATACTGGCCCGGCACCCCCCAGCGGAGACGCAGGGTGTTCCTTGTCGCTGATTTTGCAGGACAATCCGCCCCGAAAATACTATTTGACCAGGAGAGCCTGCCTGGGCATCCTGCGCAGGGCGACGGAGCGGGTCAAGCCTCTCCCGTCCCAGCTCCATGCGGCCCTCCTGGTGCAGGCGGGGCTGATCAGTCAGGATAATATATCACCAGGCAAAGAAGCATCTGGTCTGCCTTCTCTTCTTGGAAATTGCCTGACGCCGTGGGACACGCAGCAGGCACGTATTTTTACTCCAGACAGCGTCGCCCCAACGGTCGCCGGGGCGGACGGCGGCGGTGGGCGCAATCCAGCTGGGCTTCTTTTTGCCGCTGGTTTCTTGGCCGGACAAGGCTCCGCAGCCGGAGGGATCGGTTACCAGCCGGAGTGTTCCCCAACATTGAAAGCCGCGGAAAGCGGCAGCAATATGGTTCCCTCCGTCCTCTGCCTCAATGACCAGGGCGGCAGCGTGATGGACTGTTCCGAAAATATATCCGGTACCCAAATGGAGCTTGTGAGGACGAAGGAACAGGGACACCAGCCTCTGGTTTTTGAGAACCACGGCATTGACAGCCGGTACACTGGGCCGCACCCGGTCGCGCCCACACTATCCGCCAGGGCTGGTACCGGAGGCAACAACCTGCCTCTGGCCCTCCAGCCGGAGCCGACTATGTGTATCTGCGGCAATGCCATTGACCGGCAGCCCCGCAATGGCGGCAACGGCATTGGCATCCAAAATGATGTGGCCTATACCCTGACCAGTGCGGACCGGCACGCCATTTTTCGCCGCCAGCGGGTGGACAAATTCAGAGAGGACGATACCGCCTCCACCCAGAGTGCCCGTCAGGGGAAGGATGCCACCGATCTGATCTGCCAGCCAAGCCGTGATACACTGGCGGTTTTCCTGATCCGGCGTCTCACTCCACTGGAGTGTGAGCGGCTTCAGGGGTTCCCGGATGGGTGGACAGACCTGCCCGGCGCCTCGGACTCCGCCCGGTACAAGGCCTTGGGTAATAGTGTCCCAGTGCCATGCGTGGAGTATATCATGGCGGGCATCGCCCGGGCGGCGGAGGGGGGCTGACATTGTTGCTTATGCTTGCTTTCCGGCACAATCTTTGTTGCTGTTGGTGATGGCTATTTACCGCCGGGATCGATATACTTGCGTTACCAAACAGAAGGGGGGCCAATCCATGGAAGAAAATGTGAAGAACCTCTGTGCACCCATCCCCGCCGGGCTTCACGCCCGGGTGCGGGAGGAGCAGGAGGTATCCGGAAAAACACTGGGCCAGTATATGGCCTGGTTGATCCAAACATTTTACGACAATCAGAAGGAGGAAACTACGATGAGCGGAGACAAGAGAACGGTGGCAT
>ERZ1106929.2589-NODE-2589-length-11740-cov-2.488575_pt1 | contig 11740 bp, 6 predicted proteins | sample MGYA00403662_ERZ1106929 | MGnify/ENA primary metagenome ERZ1106929 (study PRJEB35170, sample SAMEA104062442) | human gut metagenome | biome: human gut; feature: human-associated habitat; material: faeces | place: Denmark | collected 2013-02-20 ... | reverse complement strand
TCTTCCTCCTGAGATCTCCGCCAGGGCTGTGTCATCTCTTCTTCATCGTAGGAGTAGAGACCGTCTGCTTCTAACTCCCGACTGATTCCCCAAGCCAGCTTGAAGCCTGCTATGAAGCTAGCCAGAGAGACTTCGTCCCGGATGGCATCCGTGAAGTCCACGATCAGGAGCAGTTTGCGTTTGTCCTCATCACCCATCCGTGCGAACAGTTCCTTGCAGGTTTCTTCTACCGTTTGGCGAAGATCCTCACACTGTGGCTTTCTGAAAAATCTCTGCTGCAGTGCCCGCATATAGTCGTGCATGATTGTCACCTCCTGTCAACCACACAACATACCAGCAAGGCGGGAGAATATCCAGACCACAGGAGCAGAGTTATCAGATTGTTATCATTTTCTTCCATTCAAAATCAAAGGCAGGTGATGCTGTCTTAAATCATATTCAGAGTTTGTTTTATATCCTATATCTGTGATTATCTGGATCCAATCCTATATTTACGAAAAGAGCCTTTGTCTCAATCTAAGACGAAGGCTCTTACATGTATCCAGACTATTCCATCAGATATCCCTTGATGTATTCTGTCAGGGAATCGAAAATCTTCCGGGCTCTAACACCTGGTACAGTTCTATAAACAGCTCCTTCAGATGACTGCCAAATAACAATCCCATCAATATAAGTTTCCTCGACCACATACCAAGAACTAGCTTCAGGAGTCCATTCACGCTGTGCAGCTGTCACATCAACAACATTTAGCCTGGCAGATTTACTGAGACCAGTCAGTTCGTGACCGTCAAAAGAAGCCAGACCAATTTCTTTCAGGTAGCGTCGGTAATCAGGAGCAAACCGGACTCCAAGTTGTTGTTCAGCAGTTTCAATTTCTGCATCTGTTCTGCCAGATCCACCGATATACTCCGGAGAGTTCTTCAAGGCTTCAATGATGTCATTCACGATTATACACCTCCATTTCCAAACACATAGGTTCCTGCATACTCCCAGAAATCTTTCCTGGTATTTCCAAATCCGAGCCTGTCAATCTCGGATGCTTTGCCTGGTTGATTGAGAATTGATGCATTTTTTCGGTGCTGATCTCGTGTCAGAACAGCCAGGGTTCCATCTGCTTTCTGTCCAATATGGTGCAGCTCATATGCCTTACCCGTAGCAGGTTCTATTGGGGAAAGACCTCTTTGCATGCGTTCTAAATTGGTCACTTTGGTTCCGTCAGACAGCTCACTCACATAGTTCAGGTCAATGTCCTGAACAAGTGCAACCCGACCATTCACTATGACAGGTTTGAGACCCGCTTCTTTATAAACCAAATACTCTTTCATACTATGGAACTGGGAAATAACATCCATTGGCAAATTGGATTCTTTCTGGATAAGTGCCACTTCATTCATCGTCAATCCGCTCTTGGTTGCTGACTTCAGAAGAAAAGCTTCACTGCCGCCGCCAATCACAGCACCACTGACAGCTCCCCACTTAAACCCTTCAGTTGTACCCAGAGCGGCTGCTTCCATAGCTTCATCGAAATCACCGGTTTCAATGCCTCTGACAACGCCGGCTGAAATACCGCCGAATGCCACAGATGAAACCGCCATTGTCTTGGCCGTTGTTGCGGATGCGGCAAAGATAATGCTGACAGCCGGTGCACCCGCACCAGCTGATACAACAGAAACTGTCACACATACAAGAATGACACCTGTACCTATGGCGATATTTCTGAGCATGGTTTCTGCTGTGTGATCATCAACCACCTGAAGTTCTTGAACAGCAGTCGTTCCATCATCACCCAACGTGAAGATGTAACGGGTACCTTGGAATATTTCGTCCAGCTCAGCTAGTGTATAGCCAAAGTACACATTTGACTGAGAATTGAACGCTGCTTCCTCAAGATATTCTTTTGAGAGATATACAGCGCTCACATTTTCTACAACGTATTCTTCGCTGTCCAGAGCTTCGATTGTTTCTCTGTATACGAGATTTTCTACCTCAAGCAGCAGATCTTCATCACTCAGGGAATCAAATTCAGGAAGGACTTCAACCCATTCTGCCGGAAACGAAACTGTATTTATTGTTGACTCCGATGCCGGATTTGGGGTCTGGGGCTTGGAACAACCGGTCAGAACCATGGTCAGTGAAAGAAAAAGTGCAATCAGCCGTTTCATTTCTCTTCACCCTCCTGATCAGGATAATTTTCCGCCTGTTCCGCCTTTGACCGCTTTCGTTTCAGTACATAAAATGCCCCGGCGCAAAGAATACATCCGACAATTCCAACGAATGTAGGAAGCGAAGATTCGTTTTCCGATTCATCAGCAGTCGGATTCTCCGGTGCAGTTATCGGCTCTTCAGCTTCCTCACTTGGATCGGGATCCGGGGCGGTCTGCACAGAAGATGTCAGCTGAATCATTCCATCATCCGAAATTACAGCTCCTTGGTCCACCAAATTATTGATCTCAGAAATCGAAAGCCCTGTTGTCATATGTGCTTTCAGCACATTGTTTGTCCCCACATAAATCTTCTTGACTGTAAACTGACCGGTGTATTCGTTGGTGACGGTAATGGTGTAAATGCCTTCGTCTGTATACTCTGCGCCGTCCCGTGCAGGACCATTAAAACGGGTGTCTTCTATGAGCCCATCCGCACTTTCGCTCAGTATCTCCCGTTTCAGATTGACCTTCAGATAACGAGACTTAGCCAGGTCCAGGCGGAAACCATTTTCTGTCATGGAACTGTTCATCAATTCACTGCCGGTTGCGATATCGAAGGGATATACCATACAATTTCCATTTCGGACGGAAAATTTAAAGAAAATTCTGTAGTGGCCGATTTTATCAATTAGACGGTCATCCGTAATCTGATAGTCCAGCGCAACTTCATAATCGCCCTCCTCAAACAGCTGAACTTTTGTATCCGCACCAACCGAGGTATTGGCTTCCAGATAATTCGTGTAAATGATGGGCTCTGCCTTTACATTATTGTAATCGGTATATCGGATTATCAGTGTTCCGCGTCCAAAATCCATAGTGGGCGTTTCAAAATACTGATCGCTCCCAGCCCGATCGGCCGTAATGGACAGCTTTTCATTTCCATTGAGCCTGTTGATGTCCTGATTGAGCCGGAACCAAAGAGTTACTTTATCTCCAACATTCTTCAGAAAAACTGTATTCCCATCAGAATCCTTAACTTCATCGGTATATCCGCTTACAAAGAAATTCCCGAGATCCCAGCCATAGTGTGCATCGTCCTTGGTAATGGGGTCCTCACCGGAATAACTATCAAAATCAGCCGCCCGTACTTTAGAGCCCAGGCTATAAATCTCATTCGACTCCCCTGTATCCGCTCCACTTGTATTGGAATAAGCATAGAATTCATACACTTCGGTATATTTTTTGTAATCGAACTTATCTGTATTGATAAAGAGAATATTACTGTCCTCTGTCCTGACGCACAGTTCATAGGCTACAATCAGCCTGTAGTAGCAGCCATTGAGAAGCTGAACATCCTGAGTTGTGTAGATGGATTCTGTTCGTACCGGAGTTTTACTAAACGCATCAGTTATGCTGACCACATCAACCCAGTTCAGTCTGTCTGTTGAGGTCTGCAAAATGATGGCGCCATTGAGAACCTTCTCGCTCAGCTGCTTGGTATCAAGTTTTTTACTTTTATCTTCAATCAAATGCCAGGAATCCTCATTAGCTTTGAGCAGCGTATCTCCATGGTTATAGAAAAATTCCAAATTTCCCTCAGCAACTTCATACGCCGGAATATCATCCTTTTCAGTCACATCAGAGATCTCTCCGCTGATTGAAAAAATTCCGTATGTATTGCCATTCCCCGTTTTGGAGAACTCATCTGTCTCAGAAAACTCATAATGGCTGTCCTTTCCGAATTCATAAATCCGGCCGGCTACCTCTGTTTTCGCTGCTGCCGCAAAGGCAGTAATGGAAATCGTCCCAAATACCAAAACAGATGCCATCAACAGGATAACAATATGCCTAATGCTCGCAGGGATTGAATTTTTCATATTCTTTCCTCCGATACCCATATTCTTTTCAGGAAAACCTCTTACAATAGGAGTGGATAATTTGCAAATCACATTAACTGAGTACATATCCAACTTTGTGAACCCCAATGACGCCGCGTCGAACCATCTGAATATCAATGGTCTCATACTGTAATTTGGAGACCGTCCTATGGATCTGAACTTTTGGAATTTCTGCACGGGGTATCACTGCTTTTGGGATCTGAATCAAATCGATTCCAAGTTCAGACAGGATTTCCTCTGGCAATTCATAGTTCTGATCGACTAATCCAAAACAGGTAAAGCCTGAATCCACACAGAAGGAAATCAGCTTATTTTTTCCAATGCTATATGCAACCGCAGAGGCAGAACCCAGCAAGCTTCCAATTAAATAGCCAATGCCAGGAAGTTGAACCCCTAAGGTCTGACCAATCACTCCACCTATATGCGCACCAGAAACAAAGCCTGCAGATAACACTACACTGTCAATAAAAGCTGCACCCATCTGATTTGAGGTCATTTTACCAGCGGCTACCAAAACACTGTTTTTCAGAGTTTCCATTACAATTGCAGTAACTGTACCAAGGTCCGTTGGATTTGCTCCTTTGAACATTTCACCAAACATTCCCTTTTCGCAAGCGATATAGATTGCACTGGATACGGACCCCCGCAGAAACCCCTCTGCTCCTGCAGAAATTGCTTTGGTTCCCACATGCCTAACCTGCATCAAATCAATTTGCCCTGTCTTAATCAAATAGTCGACTGCTTTATACATTTCAGGGACCAACTGTAACGCAGCAGTGACGGCTGCAGTTGTCATTCCTGCTTTTGCTGCTTGTCGAATCAGATATTTTGTTTTGACTGCTGAATTTACGCTTACTTCAAAGTTTTCAGGTGCAAACTCGCCGCGTTTAACCTGTCGGGCCATTTCCAAATCATTTTCCTTTGTCAGAGGGATCGATTCGATTCCTTTATCATCACGTACCCTATCTGTAAAATGACATCTTGCCTCCCGATATGACTCTGCGATTTCCGGACGGACAGAGGCATTTCGCAAAGCTTGACGATGCGCGGTTTCAATTGCTCCTTCCAGATGATCAGTTGGAACAAGCCTCTCTTGCCCTTGATATTTCGGTCTACCCGAATTTCTCGCATATTGCGCTTGTGCAGTTGCACTTGCTTCGGGGCTTTTCATATATTTTAAACTGAAGCCAGGTCCATAGTTTGTTCTGATATCTACCGATCCGTAATTGGTGCGCCCCTTCACATCAACCCAGGCCCGATGTGTCGAACCAGCCGCAACGGCATCTATATTGAACGTATCAGCATGCCATATCTCCGCCAAATAGCCGCCCAGAACCGCATCAGTCTGATTACTTTTCATCGAAACAATCTCTTTTGCAAACTGTTCTATAGCCTCATTTACTTGCACAACATACCGATTTCCCGCTTGAACGGCAATATCAGTACCAAAGAGGTGAGCTGAAAATTCCCACCCTTTCTGTAAATCAGTTTTTTCGTTCATACCAAATCCTCATCATGCCTTTATAAAAGCTTCCAAATCTTTATTATAGAGAGTGATGACTCCGTAAATCAGCATTTGCTGAACAAGGGCCTTTTTGTTGCTGAAGGTATCCTTCGCGACATCGGAAACATTTGCACCAATCGCTGAAACTAACCCCTTTACGTCCAGCTTCCCGTTCTCTTTCTTCACTATGATTTTATGCCTTTCAGTCGCTTTGACAGCTTCTTTGACTGATGCAGGAGCTGGAAGCCGTTCAAGTTCTGCGATAAAAGCCGCATACTCATCTCTTGTCCTTATATCCTTCGGTCTTGCAATCAAAACTGCCTGGTTTCCTGCCCAGCCGTACTTCACGCCATGATGATTAAACTTTACATCAATGACCGGAACAAGATTATCTATACCCTTAATGTCTCCAAGAAACAGAACTTTTGCCGTGATATTTCCGCTTTTCTTTTGATCCAGCCATACCTCCTCTGTCCATGCAACAATTTGAACTGATCCATCCCTGACCCCAACGATGGATTTTTCGCTGCCATCATCCCTGGTTTCAACCAATTTCTTGAGCTGATTCACAACCAGCTCATCTTTGTAAACGACAATCAGTGTCACAGGTTCCGTATAATACATCTTCCAATTCTCCCAACCATTCGCCTTTTAAAATAACAAAAAAGTAAAAAAGTGTAAAATTCGTTTTAATAAATTATACCATGCTTCGGTAAAGAAATCTATTTTAGAACTGGCATTTGTTTATTAGCATTCAACTGGCAATCCATAAAATAGTTGGATTTTCTATGGGTAAAAAGATGCTCATCCTCATGATCCTCCAAAATCAATACCGAAAATCAATTTCCAGAAAACACCGTATTACTCCGCACAGGTTAGAATAATTTAAATTTTATATTTTCCATTCAACTTGAAACGGCACTCAGGCCACTGGTAGACGCCACTCTTGATCCCCGCGAAAACGGCTTCAAACCGGCATCACTTCTGGACCTGATGTCACATCTGACGCCCGCATGGACTACATGATGCCATATCTGACCCCCGCCATTTTTGAAAGTGAAGGTCTCAAAAACCGCATCAAACCGCCATTTCCGGTCCGCACTGCGGGCCGGTGTGGGCTACGGTGATGTCACCGCTTTATCCTGCTTCATTTTCGACCCCATGTGTCATCTCTGTTTTTCGGGGGAACCGACCTATGAAACAGGTTATGGAACTCGTCAAATTCGGCTGATTTGTGAATGGGATCTCGGTCTCACTTGCCTGGCTGACCCACACCGGCTCGAAAAAAATCCTGCCTTCTCCAACGTCCCACAAAAACGGCCCAACGGGAGCTGGTATGGAGCGAGGGGTTGTTTCCTTACTCCGGCTGCAAAAGCCTCACACAGGCCCACACAGGCGGTCATGCAGGGGGCCTATCCGTGAAGAAATCTGCCTGCAGCAAAAAACAGGCGCCGTCAGCACTTTTCGCTGACGGCGCCTGCCATTTTATACGGGATTCTCCCCGTTTATACATTTATTCCTGCGTTTTCCGCTTCCAGAACCAGAAGGCACCTGTGCTGCCTGCCAGCAGGATGGCTGCCGCGGCAATCCATGGCAGGGTGCTGCCGGCAGATTCCTGAGAGTCGACTTGTTCGGTCTCCGACTCATAGATGCCGGGGATGGCCTTCTCGATACCTTCATCAGCCAGCTCTGGAGTTTCGGCAAGACCTCGCTCAGGAGCGGTGATCTCCGGCTGTGCCGTAATAATACCTGTGGAATCAGCCACCGGGGCGGTGATTTCCAGCACGCCTCCGGTTTCAGGGTTCAGTTTTTCGGAGTCCTCCGGCTCGGCAACAACAGTGAAGTCCAGGCCTTCCAGATAGGACAGAGGATAGTAGATCCGCGCACTGTCCCGGCCGGGAGCTGCCGCAGATGGGATAATAATATCCTCTCCGCCATACCAGCTGATGTGGAGGGTAACGCCATCAGCTTCCCGCAGAGCTTCCATCACCGACCAGGGCATCCGGTCGTAGCTTCTGGCGTTTGCCTTGATGGTATCGCCAGGGTCGGCATCCTGGATCTTTTCCTTGACTTCCATCCAGAAGTCGTATTCCCTGTCACGGTAGCTGCTTCCCGAGCCGCCGCTGCTGCTCTGGATCGGCTTCCAGCCCACTGCAATGGGAGAAAGTCCGTTGACAGTGAACTGAATCCCGTTCGCTGTCTTGGTTACGGCAGGGGTTTCCACGTCGCCTGGAATGTTGCCGTTAAAATTGCTGGTGAACATGTGTACCACAGTAAAGTTGTGGCTGCCCTGTCCAGTTTCCTCCGGATAGGGCAAAGTGATGGTGAGACCATCCGCCGGGAAGTTCTGCTCAGTGGCTTCGGTCCAAGTCAAGCCGCCATCAACGCTGACCATCAGCGTCACATCGAAAATGGCAATATTCCCTTCGGCCACGGAACCCTTCTCTTCAACCACCGTTTTCAGCCGGGTTTCGATCTTTTCGGGAGTATTAAGATCGGGATTGCCCTTCAGACCGTCAGGAACGGTAGAGATACCATCCTCCACAGTCAGCTTGTACTGGTTACCGCCATCGCCATCGGGAAGTTCTACTTCCTCTTCAGGATTGATGACAGCAATGATAGAGGGATTGCTGCCGGGCAGGGCATAGTTGGCATTATCAATGGTGAAACTGCCACTTTCCAGGACCACCGTCACCGTGTACTCACCGGGCTCGGTTTTTTCCGCCAGGCCGCTGGTCACGAAGCCGGTATTGGGGGCCAGGTTGACAGTATCCTTCTCCAGGATACCGGTGAGACCCAAAGCACCGTAAACGGCGGCTTCCTTGCCGGTATCCGTTTCACTGCGGGAGGCGGTGAGGCCGCTGGTATCCCAGCTCAGTTCTCTTGGTGCAACGGCTACGGTTGTCTGAGCCTGTACTACAGCAAAGTTGTTGTCGCCACTGTAGACCGCATAGACGGTGTGGTCCCCGGCAGGAAGCTGGGAATACTCCAGGGTGACCTGCATAGCGCCGGTGATATTCTGGGGAACACCGACTTTGTTGGAATCCGAAGTGCCGTCCAGGTAGAACTGCACGGTGCCAGTGGGCTTGCCGGTGCTGTCCTCGCCGCCAGATACCTGAGCGGTGAAGGTGGCGCTGTCGCCATAAGTGACATTTCCGTCTCCGGTGATCGTCACTGTAACTGGGTCAACCGGCCAAGCCTTGAAATATGCACTGCTGTTGTAGTCGGTTTTTTTCAGGGTAGTTTCTTTCGAGAAGGACGAACCTTCCACGGGCACAGCCGTCTCAGCGCTGGAGCCCGCCTTGACGCTGATCAACTGCGGGGCGGTGGGACTGATCTTGACACTGTCAGTCTCAATGGCCTTGCCAGAGCTGCCTGTCGCTGCGACAGTGACTCTCCGCCCGCCACGGTGAATGTACCCCCGATTTTGGCACCGTAATTCACGCCGGTAATCTCGACAGTGCCGCTGTTGGTTGTAACGTTGGCGTTTGGTTCTTTACCCTCGTTGTTGTCATAGACACTGGCATAGATACCGGCACTGACAGCGCTGTCTGCACCGCCGGTGCTCTTGACAGTACCGCCGTTGACCATGACGATACTGTCTGATCCCCCGATATAGATACCGGCACTGAGGCCTGCTTTTCCACCGGCCGTGCCGCCAGTGGCTGTAACGGTACCACCGTCGATGGTGAAATTGTTGGTCATAAAAATACCGCTGCTGACGCTGACGCCGGCCGATTCAGGCGATATTTCCGGCCCTTCCTTGTTTCCCTCGGTTGGGCTGCCAGTGGCTTCAAGTTTACCAGTGACGACGGCGTCTTCGGTCTGGACACCGAAACTGCTCATAACCGCATTTCCGCCAGCAGCGTTGACGGTGCCGTACACGGCGACATGACCAACCATGATGCCGGTACTCATACCGGCATTTCCATCGGCCCTTCCACCGGTGGCAATGACAGAAGCGCCTTCCTCTACCGTGAGGTCCATGACATTGATGCCCTGGCTTATACCGTAACCCGAGTTATCTCCACCTGTGGCGATAACTGTAGCGCCATTCTTCACGGTAAGTTTTCCATCGCCAGAAATGCCGCAGCTGCCAAGATCCATGGTTTCATCATATACTGCCGCGCTGGTGACGGTGAGCTTGCCGATGCCGGAGATCTCTATGTCGTCTTTCACAAAGATACCGTCTATATAGGCCTTCTCCTCTGTCACGGATTCGATGGTGCTGTCGCCCTCCATGACAATCTTCAGGGCTTTCTCACAATAGAGGGCGGCTGCATCGTAATATTGACCACTCCTCGAAATAAGCCGGTTTCCCTTGATCGTGGCACCCCTGAGGGTCAGGGTCTCGCCATCCCACCGGATGTTCCAGTTGTCTTCAGAAGCACCCTCGGTCGTGACTTTGCCGGCGGCATCTGTCGTGGCAAAGGCAATATGATCCTCGGCGCCAGAAAGGCCCACGCCACCTATATAAATGTTGGAGGACGCCCACGTCTCGCTGTGGAAATAGGCGGCGCTGGCGTCAATGGAGGCCGAAGATTCAAAGGGAGAACCTTTTACCACCGCGGCGCTGCTCGCGTTTGTGCCGGTCTCCACATAGATTGCGGCGCCTGAAGAAAGCTCGATGCTGACGGTCCCGGACGGAGTTTCCCCGGTCTTGAAGGCGCTTGCTCCGCTGCCGGCGGTGACTGTGACCTCTCCGCGCTGGATTTTAGCCTTTTGCGCCTCGACGCCGGTGGAAGATGCGGTGACGTTGATCCGGCTGTCGGAAATGCTAATGTTCAGATTTCCATCCGTATGGATGCCGATGCCGCTGCTTGTCACGGTGATGTCAGCAGGGCTGTTCACAGCGATGGAATCCTTAGCGTAAATGCCGTATTCCGTTCCGCCGGCGCTGAAGCCGGTGCGCTCGGTGCCGGTAAAACGCAGGACACCCTCCGTGTAGATACCGTACTTGCTGTTTGTCACGCTGATATCAGCAGATCCGGCTATTTCGACCTCGCCCTCGGCATGGAGGCCATGGGTACCCCCGGTCACATCGAGCTTTCCGCCGGTGACCCTCAGAGCCCCGCCGGTGTAGATACCATACTCGCTGTCTGTCACGCGGACATTGGCGGATCCGGCTATTTCGACCTCGCCCTCGGCGTGGATACCGTGGGTACCCCCGGTCACATCGAGCTCGCCGCCGTCAAGCAGATTCAGAGCCCCGCCGGTGTAGATACCGTAGCCGCTGCCAACGGAAATGGCGTTCGTATCCTCCAGTGTGATGTCCAGAGGAGTACTGCCCTTGAAATAGACGGCGGCGGTGATGTTGCCCACAGCAGCGGTCTCCCGGATGTCGGCTTCCTTGAGGGTCAGGGTGGATCCATCCCATTTGATGTTCCAGTCACTTTCAGAAGCGCCAACAGTGTCCACCTTGCCGTTTTCAGTCCTGGCATAGGCGGGAGCGCTTTGATTGCCGCCGAGGCCCACGCCTCCCACATAGAGATTGACAGGGAGAGTCACAGCCTCGAAATATCTATCGATCTCCCCTGAGTTCCAGGATTGTTGGGTGATGTAAGTGCCTTTCACCGTTGCGTTCTCTTCATACGCGCCGGTTTTCACCTGGATGCTGCAGTCCTGCGGAGGATTGATGGAAACCCTGCCAATATTTTCGCCTTTAAAAGCGAGCCGCCCGCCGTTCACCACGGCATTTTTATTAGGACTAAGCCAGCCAACCTCGACATTGCCGCCGTTGACGGTGATGTCGCCGGTGAAAGTTCCCCCGAGATAAACATTCCTGGTACCGCTGGCGTGAATGGGCCCGTTGACGGTGAAGCCACTTTGGACAGTGCAATTATATGCGTTGAACATCTCCTGTCCGGCACTGTCGCTGAGGTTGACGGTGACGGAATCAGCGGTAAAAATGTCATCTCCGACGGTGCCTGCAGTTGTGAGATGACCGCCAGCCTCCACGATGACAGCGCCGGAAGCCTGGACGGTATGACCGCTGTTTCCGGAGGCGGAAGTGCCCTGTTTGGCGTGGAGCGTGCCGCCGCCTTTCACAGTGATGGAAGCTGCTACAACGCCGCTGCCGCCGTTACTATTATATTTCTTGTTGGTGGTACCGCCCGTAGCCGTAAGGGAGCCGCTGACGGTGAGAGCGCCGCCGGCGTAAACGCCATGTCCCCGGTGGCCTGTGTCGTCACCTA
>ERZ1106929.2585-NODE-2585-length-11756-cov-3.356380_pt1 | contig 11756 bp, 8 predicted proteins | sample MGYA00403662_ERZ1106929 | MGnify/ENA primary metagenome ERZ1106929 (study PRJEB35170, sample SAMEA104062442) | human gut metagenome | biome: human gut; feature: human-associated habitat; material: faeces | place: Denmark | collected 2013-02-20 ... | reverse complement strand
TGCCAGACAGATAGGCCATACGCGCATCCCTGAAAACGTCCACGGTACCCATAAAAAAGACCTCCCGATCGACCGATCGGGAGGACGAAAAACAGATATGCGAAAAACCTATTCGTACATGGGCAGATAGTGCAGCACAAAAAGGATATGGCATACGGCGGTGATGCAGCCGTATACAAGCAGGACATAAATGGTCAAAGAGCCGCCCGGGGCGCTATAGGCCGCCGCCGGGAACTTCTTGCGGCTGGCCCGCAGCATGAGGGCCGGGACGATGACCGACCAGATGGTTGCGGCGAGGCCCGCCCATCCGATGGCGGCGAGGAAGCCGTCCGGCTTGATGAGCCCGCCGAGCAGAGGCGGCAGGAAGGTCACGAGGGTCGTTTTGGCCCTGCCCATGACGGAGTCATCGAACTTGCACAGGTCGGCCATGTAGTCGAAAAGCCCGAGCCCCGCGCCAAGGAACGAGGTCGCCACCGCGAAGAAGGAAAACGCCTCCAACATACGGAGGATGAAGCTGCTGTCGATACCGGAACCGGCTGCACGGATGAGGTCCCCGACATTGCCGCCCGCAGCGATGACGGCCTTGAACTGCTCGCGTGAGATGATCCCGTCGGCGGCCACAATCCACGCCACATAACAGACAAAGGCAATCAGCGTACCATAGCGCAGGCACTTGTTGATGTCGGCCGGCCTTTTGCCGAAATACTTGACCAGACTGGGCACGGAGGCGTGGAAACAGAACGAGGTGAGGTAGGTGGAAAGCGCACACCAAATGAAAATGACCGCCCCGCCGCCGGAACCGTTTTCGCCCAGGTCAAGCAGTACGGGCAAACGGATCTGCGACAGCATACCGGTCATGGACAGGATGAAGGTCAACACCATGCCGCCCATCAGGATAACCGAAAGCCGATCCACGAACCGGGTACTCCACCAGACACAGGCCATGAGGATCAACGAGAAAAACAGGCTCGAGCCCATCATCCCGGGATCGTTGCCCGTCACCGCCATGACGGTCTGCTGCACGGTGGACCCGCCGCCGCTGACATAGGCATACACCAGAATATACAGGACGAAGGCCACGGCAAGCCCGTTGATCGTGCTCCAGACTGGACCGAGCGTATCCTGAACGAGCGTGTGGAAGCTGCTGCCCGGCTCGTAATGCAGATTCACTTCCAGAATCGCCTGGCTCGCACGCAGCATCAACATCCACGTAAGGACCATCAGCAATAGGGACCAGTAAATCCACATGCCCGCCGAAATCATCGGCAGCGCCAGCATCCCGGCGCCGATGGCCGTCCCGGCGATGATCATCGTGCCGCCCAAAACATTGCCTTGAGAACCCATGCCTTCTCCCGTTTGTTCCTGCATCACGGCAGGTTTTGGGGTGAATTTTCTCCGGCGGCATCGGATCTCCATGCCGCACGGACTGCTTTCCCCTGTGGGGCATCCCGGTTACAAAAACGATAGAGGGGAGCGAGTATCCTCTAAAACAGGCGATAGGTCCATATATGCAGCGGGCCCGCCGTCCGCCAAAGCTGGCGGGGATCTTCCAACCATGCGCCGCCACAACACTTGCCGCGTCAAAAAACATTCATCCCTCCGTAGGGTATCGCCAACCCTCGCCAACGGTACATAAAAAAAGGCCCGCCGCCCCATCCTGCATCCCCGCGTATGCCTCGCTCCATACGCACAAAAAAATCAGGTTGAGCGCCGCCTTGGGCATGTAGCATCTATCGGTTTTCCCTACGCGGGGCATCTTCGCCTATCGTATGCAGCCAATGGAGTGCGGCGCGGGTTGCCTCACGCGAAAGGGCCTTCCCCTTCTCCTCCGAACCGCGCTTCGGCTCCGGGCCATTTCTAATATTCAAGGGGAAAAGGGCGCGTTCCTCAGGCACCAGCCCCCTCCGGAAGAAGAACGGAAGCGATAAGAAGGGGCTACAGATACCTCCCGGAACAGCTTGAAGGCAACATCTTTTCTCGCTATGTAAAAGGGATACAAACGAAAGCGAGCATATTTCCGGACCATCGGACACCCACAGCGCGAACTGTGAAGACAAGGCAGCGTACGTTATGACCTTTTCCTTACACAAACTGGTTGGACTGCCTGCCATCGCGGCGGCCGCCTTTTTTATGCAGGCACTGGACGCCACCATTCTTAACACGGCACTCCCCGCCGTGGCGCGCAGCCTCGACCGTTCCCCGCTGGCCATGCAGCTCGCCGTGGTGGGCTATACCCTCACCGTCGCCATGCTCATCCCCGTGAGCGGCTGGCTGGCCGACCGGTTCGGGACACGGCGCGTCTTCATCTCCGCCGTGAACTTCTTCATTCTGGGTTCCCTGCTCTGCGCCCTGTCCACCTCGCTTCCCATGCTCGTCGCCTCGCGGGTGCTGCAGGGTATCGGGGGAGCCATGATGATGCCTGTGGCGCGCCTCGCCGTGCTCCGGGCTTACCCGCGCACCGAGCTGGTCGCCGTACTCAACTTCATCAGCATTCCCGGCCTCGTCGGCCCCGTGGTCGGCCCTCTGCTCGGCGGCTGGCTGGTGACGTATGCCACATGGCACTGGATCTTCCTGATTAACATCCCCATCGGGCTCATCGGCATCCTCTACGCCTACCACATCATGCCGGATTTCACGGCTTCGCGCCGCCCCTTCGACTGGATGGGCTTTTTCCTGTTCGGCCTGAGCCTCGTTTCCTTTTCCAGCGGCCTTGAAGTCTTCGGCGACAGGGTCGGCCCCGATTTTCTCCCTCCCGTACTGCTCATCAGCGGCATAGCCCTGCTCGGACTGTACATCCGCCATGCCCGGCGGCATCCCTCCCCGCTTATCAGGCTGTCGGTTTTCCGCACGCGCACCTTCTCCGTGGGCATCGGCGGGAATATCCTGTCCCGCCTCGGTACGGGCTGTGTACCGTTCCTCATGCCGCTCATGCTCCAGGTCGGGCTCGGGTACCCCGCTCTGGTGGCCGGGGCCATGATGGCTCCCACGGCCATAGGCTCCATCACCGCCAAAACTTTCGCCATGAAGATCCTCAACCGGTTCGGCTACCGGGTGACCCTCACGGGCGTCACCGTCTGCATCGGCCTCATGATTGCCCAGTTCGCCCTCCAGACGCCCACCCTGCCCCTGTGGATGCTCATTCTCCCCCTGTTCATGCTCGGCATGGCCATGTCCACCCAATTCACGGCCATGAACAGCATCACCCTCGGAGACCTTTCCACCGAAGACGCCAGCACCGGAAACGGCTTGCTCTCCGTAACCCAGCAGCTTTCCATCAGCTTCGGCGTGGCGAGCAGCACCGTGGTGCTTCGGTTCTACAACTCGTTCGCCTCGGGGACGCTGCTCGATCATTTCCACTATACGTTCATCACCATCGGCGGGATCACCATGATGGCCGCCTTCGTTTTCATGCTCCTCCGCAAGGACGACGGCGACAGCCTGCTTCCCGGACGCAAGAAGCCCGTCTTCGAGACGACAAGCAGTCCCACCCCGCGCAACCCCTAACCATCCACGTTGCGCGGAAAGCCGCCGGGGCAAGACGCGAACCGTACTGGCGGATCAGCCTATATCTCGCGGTGTGCAGAGGCGACGCGTTTGCCGGGGTCCGGAACCGAACCCCGCTTATATCATCGGCCGCAAAAAAAGGCGCCCCCGTGCGTTCACGGAGAGCGCCTTCAGCAGGGAGTGGGAGGCAATGGTTACAGTGTGTCGGCGTACAGCTCGATGGTGTGCCTGACCCGTGCGCGGTCGCCGTTCCGTGCCAGCATGTCGGACAGTTGCATCATGCACGCCGGGCACCCTGTGGCGACGACGTCGGCCCCTGTGGCAACGATGCTGTCACGCTTCTTCTGGCCGATCTGCTGCGAAATGTCGTAGTGGGTCAGCGTGAAGCTGCCGCCGCAACCGCAGCAGCGATCAGGCTCCACCATCTCCACCAGTTCGCAGTTCTTGTTCATGTTGATAAGCTCACGCGGCTGCTTGCTGACGCCGAGGGATTTCTTCAGGTGGCAGGATTCGTGGTACGTCACCTTCAGGCCACCCTTGGCGGGCCCTTCGGGGTGCACGCCCAACACGTCCACGAGGAACGCGTTGATGTCTATGGCCTTGGCGCCAAACTTCTTGGCGGTTTCCTGCACCGAAGCGGGCAAATTCCGCGACATCTCGGGCCAGTATTCCTTGATGGTCATCGTGCAGGACGAGCACGGCGTCACAATGTAGTCGAAGTGGGTCCGCGAAAGGATGCCGAGGTTATGCTCGATCATCTTTTCAACGCCCTCGCGGTCGCCGGACACCAGCGCGGGGATGCCGCAGCAGGCAAAGTTGTCGGACAGGAACACCCCGACACCGTGGTGCTCAAAAACCTTGAGGCAGGCTTCCGACACGCCGGTATAAATCTTGTCGCCCATACAGCCTGGGAAGAACGCGACGCGCAGGCCGCTCTTTCCGGCGGGCCTGTCCACCTTCCCAACCTTGGAACGCAGAGGCTTGTCCGCCAGCAGCGGCATGTGCCGATCCCCGAACAGGCTCTTGAGCAGCGGCGCGCAGGCGGTCTTCTGGGGATTTTGCTCATCTTTCAAGAGAAGTTTCTGGAACGGCGAACCGGCGCGCAGGAGCGTATCCACCACGCGCGGGTTGGGAAGAAGCTTTCTGAAAATGGCCTTCTTGACCGGGGACAATCCCAGATAGGCCGTGACGATGGCCCGCGCTTCCATAAAGATTTCCAGCGTCGGCACGCCGGAAGGGCAGCTGAACTGGCACCCGCCGCACAGCAGGCAGCGGGACAGCTTTTCGTTCACCGCTTCCGGGTCCTGAATGATGAGATGCGCCAGATTCTCGACCAGCGCGATTTTGCCGCGGGTCACGTCCCCTTCCTTCCCGGTGGTGTCGAAAACCGGGCAGAAGGCCTGACAGAAACCGCATTTCATACAGGAAGCCAGTTTGTCGTCCAGAACCATCAACGACTTGGCAAGACTTGAAATCTCATCCATGAATCAGTCCCTTTCCCGGACGCCCGCCGGGGTGGTCGCCCGCTTCCTTCAAGGCGCGGGCGGTTCTGTGCCGGATTCGGAAAGTTGACCGGAGAGGAAACGGCAGGGGCCCCTGTCATTGGCCACGGAGCAGCGAAAGCGCCGTTCGGCCACCCCCTTCATGCCGCCTCCCCTGCCGTTCGAATCCTTTAAGGGGCCGGGAGAAGCCCGCTTTCCAAAGCCCTCCTCCCGTTCCCTTCCTACAGCTAGTCCCCGAATCCCACGATCTTGCTCGGGTTGAACAACCCCTTCGGGTCAAACGCCTTGCGCAGGCGCCGCGAGAACATGATCGTCCCGTGGGAGGTTTCCTGCTCCAGCCATTTGATTTTGGCGGTGCCGATGCCGTGCTCGCCGGACAGCGTGCCGCCAAGCTCCAACGCGGCGTTGAAGAGGTCGTCCACAGCCCGTTCCACGCGCGAGAACTCTTCCTTGTCGCGGCGGTCGCAGAGAATGGACGGATGCAGATTGCCGTCACCGGCATGGCCGAAGGTGGCGATGGTGACGTTGTGGCGGGCGGCGATCTCGTCGAGGGCCTTGATCATGGCCGGGATCTTGGAGCGCGGCACCGTGGCGTCTTCCAGCATCAGCGTGGGACGGCAGCGGGCCAGCGCGGGAATGGCCACGCGGCGGGCTTCCCAAATCCGGCTCTTTTCCACGGCGTCGCGGGCGACCACGATTTCCGTGGCGCTGTTGTCGCGCAGCACCTTTTCCACGATCACGGCTTCGTCCTCGACCTGCGCGGGGTGGCCGTCCACCTCGATGAGCAGCATGGCCCCGGCATCACGGGGGAGGCCGATTTTCACGTAGTCTTCAATGTAGTTGATCGAGGCGTGGTCAAGGAATTCCAGCGTACAGGGCACCACATGGGCCGCGATGATCCCGGCGACGGCCTGTGACGCGCCGTCCATGTCCTTGAACAGGGCCATCATGGCCTTGGAAGCCTTCGGCGGCGGAATAAGCTTGAGCGTAACCTTGCTCGTGACCGCGAGGGTGCCTTCGGAACCCACCAGCAGCGGCGCAATGTTGTAGCCCGTGGCGCATTTCACGGTGCGGGAGCCCGTCTTCACCAGATCACCGGTGTTGGCGAAGACTTCCATGCCCATGACGTAATCTTTGGTCGTGCCGTACTTGAGGCCGCGCAGGCCGCCTGAGCTTTCCGCGACGTTGCCGCCGATGGTGGACACGGACATGGAGCCGGGATCCGGAGGATAGAACAAGCCTTTGGCGGCCACGGCGGCGGCGAATTTCGCCGTGATCACGCCGGGCTGCACGGTGGCGTACAGATCCTCCGTGTTGATTTCAAGGATCTTGTTCAATCCCGTCGTCAGAATGACGATGGTGTCGGAACAGTCCGGGATGGTGCCGCCGGTAAGGTTCGTGCCCGAACCGCGAACGGTCATGGGGATGCCTTCCTCGTAGCAGCGTTTCACCACCTGCCCGAGTTGTTCCACCTCGGTGGGGCGCACCACAAGGCTGGGGATCATGGGCTTCAAAACCGCCGCGTCATACGCGTAACTCTGGCGATCCGCCTCGCTGCTGAAGACGTTTTCCTTGCCGACAAGCTGTTCAAATTCCTTTATGAGAGAAGCGCTAGGCATTGATGAACTCCAAAGGTTGAACGTAAAGGAAAGGGTTCAGGCCGGTTACGACAGGCGCTTGCGGAGGTTTTCCGCCACGGACTGCGGGTCTACGGGATTACGGGCGATGCCGCTTTCGATAGCGGCCCGCGCCGTGGCAGCGGCAACGGCGGGCGCGACGTCGGGATCCGTCGCGGGCGGGATGATGTAGTCCGGGCTGAGCTTTTCGGGCGTAACCAGATCCGCGATGGCGTGGGCGGCGGCGATCTTCATGGCGTCGTTGATGTCGGTGGCGCGCACGTCAATGGCGCCGCGGAAGATGCCGGGGAAGGCCAGCACGTTGTTGATCTGATTCTTGATGTCGGAACGGCCCGTGGCCACAACCTTCGCTCCGGCCTGCGTCGCGCGCTCAATGGGCCAGATTTCCGGAATGGGGTTGGCCTGCGCGAAGATGATGGGGTCTTTCGCCATACTGCGGATCATGTCCTCATTCAGAGAATCCGGCACGGAAACGCCGATGAACACGTCCGCCCCCTTGATGGCGTCGGCAAGCGTGCCCTTCACCTTGTCGGGATTGGTCGCCTTGGCGATGGCGTCCTTATACTTGTTCATGCCCTCGGGGCGGCCTTCCCAAATGGGGCCCTTGGAGTCGCACATGATGACGTTCTTGAGCCCGACGGCCATGAGCAGCTTGATGATCGCCGTTCCGGCAGCGCCCGCGCCGCTGGTCACGACTTTGATGCCCTCGATGTTCTTGCCCACAATCTTGAGGGCATTGAGGAGGCCCGCAAGCGTCACCACGGCGGTCCCGTGCTGGTCGTCATGAAAGATAGGGCCTTTAAAGACGCCGCGCGCCTTCAGGCTGTCCTCGATCTCGAAGCACTCGGGGGCCTTGATGTCCTCAAGGTTCACGCCGCCGAACGTGGGGGCCACAAGCTCCACCAGCTCGACAATCTTGGCGGTATCCTTGGTGTCCACGCACAGCGGGAAGGCATCCACGTCGCCAAACCGTTTGAACAGCAAAGATTTGCCTTCCATGACCGGCATGGCGGCACCCGCGCCGATGTCGCCGAGCCCAAGCACGGCGGTCCCGTTGGACACCACGCACACGAAATTCGAATGGTTGGTGTAGACGTCGAGCATGGCGGGATCTTTGTTGATTTCCTTGCACGGCTCGGCCACACCGGGCGAATAGGCAAGCGTCAGGTCATCGTTGTCGCGCGCGGGAACCTTGATCCGGATGTCGATCTTGCCGACGTTGTCCTTATGCAGGGCCAGAGCTTCTTCACGGAGATTTTTGATACGTGACATGGGGAGCCTCTTCATTAGGGTAACGGCGGAGCGCCGAAAAAAGGGTACGACAACAGAGCACCGTCCCCCACGGCGTTACACCTTTGTGTTCGGAGAGCGGATCTCCCGTACAGGGCATGATCCGAGATCTTGAAAAATAAGGGAGCAATTCCGCCGCCCTTTCCGATCCTGCCGGAAAGCGCGAGCGTATCAGGGAGTCATGAACAGAGGAAACGGACTGTCGCTGTGAACCGGCCTTGACGGTATGAAGAGACGTTCCGGGAATCCGGCGCAGTCCCGAAGGAGGCCCCCGCCTCCCCGGAAAAACACCTGCTTCCGGAGGCGGCCCATCCCTGCACGCGAAGGTGCCGGAACGGGCAAACCCGCTTGTCGCGCCGCAACGCCCAAAACGTCCTTTCAAACCGTCAAGGGGCGGGGCATGTCCGACGGGCATGCCCCGCGTAACAACCTATTTCTTTACCTTGGCGTCGATTTCGGCCTGAGCGGCCAAAATGTCCTTCGCGTTGAGATACACCGGGGTATCGACCATCTTGCCGAGGTAGGAAACGGCGGCCTTGCCCTTGGCGAGCCCCTCTTCCTCAAACACCTTCACAACGCCGTTGGCCCATTCCACGTCGGCGGGATCGGGAGCGTAGAGGCGGTTGGAGGGTTCCACCTGGCTGGGATGGATGATCATGCGGCCTTCATAGCCCATCTGCTTGCCTTCCATCACGTTGCGTTCGAAAGCCGGGATGTCCTGGTAGGCCACGAAGGGGGCGTCGATGGCGACGATGCCGGCGGCGCGGGCGGCGATGGCCATCTTGGCGCGGCCCCACATCTGTTCGACGGCTTCGGAGGTCAGCTTCACGCGCATGTCGCGGCAGTAGTCCACGGCGCCGAAGATGGCGTTCACGTTGCGGGAACTGGCCATGCAGCATTCGTAGGCGTTCATGATGCCCTTGGCGGTTTCGAGCAGCATGGAGATCTTCACGGTCCCGACCGGGATACCGCGGCGGCGTTCCAGTTCTTCGAGCTTCCAGTCAAGACGCTTGACGTCATCCGGATGGCCGGTCTTGGCGAGGGTCACGCCGTCAAGGCCTTCCCACACGACGGCTTCGAGGTCGTCGTTGGTCATTTCGGTTTCCCAGTTGTTGATGCGGACGTACACCTGAGCGCCGCCGGAACCGGCGTATTTAAGCTTTTCGGCAACGAGCTTGCGGGCCGCTTCCTTTTCGGACGGGGGCACGGAGTCTTCGAGGTCGAGGGTAATGATGTCGGCGGGGATGCTGGGAGCTTTTTCAACCATCTTGGGGTTATTGCCGGGAACATACATGATGGAACGCATAACGGCCATGGGAATTCTCCTTTGAGGAAAAAAGTTGGTTGAAAAGATACCAATCGGACCGAAGCTATTTCTTCAATTTCTCGTGCAGGATGACCGGGATGTCGGTAGGCGTCATGGCGACGTACCCCCCGGCTTTCGTGATCGCGTCCATTTTGCTCTTGGCCGAACCGCGACCGCGCTCCACGATATTGGATGCATGGGAGAAGCGCTGGCCTTCGGGGGCCCATGCGCCGGAAACGTACACCACGAAAGGCTTGGTGAATTTCCCGGAGGCGATGACCTCGGCGCACTCCTCTTCCTGCGAACCACCTATTTCGGCATAAACCGCCACGCCTTCGGTTTCGGGATCTTCCTCGAACAGCGGAAGCAGATCCGCCATCGAGGTGCCGAGAACCGGTTCCGTGCCGGTATGGATGACCGTGCTCACGCCGAAGCCGCCTTCGCGGAGCACCCACGGGATGGTTCCCGACTGGCCGCCGCTGCGCGAGAACACGCCGATGGACCCTCTTTTGAAGAAGGTATTGGCCCATTCCACATTGCCGCCGAGCCAGCCGACCACGGCTTCTCCCGGCGTGATGATCCCGATGGAGCCGGGCCCGAGCAGGCGGGTCCCCTTGGCCTTGCAGTAGGCGATCATCTCCATGATGTCGTGGATGGGGGTGCCTTCCACGCAGGGGATCACGTTCTTGACGCCCGCATCCGCCGCCTCCATGACCGCGGTCTTGAGCACATGCCCGGGCACGAAGATGACGCTGAAGTCGATCTCGCCGTGTTCGCGGGCGATTTCCTTCACCGTATTGTAGACCGGGACGCCGTGAACGTCGGAGCCCTCCTTGCCGGGGCTGGTGCCGCCGACGACATGGGTTCCGTAGCTTTTCATGTATTTCGTGCGCACGGACCCTTCACGGCCCGTGATGCCCTGAACGACCACTTTCGTATTCTTGTTGATCAGTATGCCCATACCCCAATCCTTTTGGTCAAAGATGGTTGCCCGACCCGACGCGAGGCGTCAGGCCAATCCGCGCTTGGCCAGATATTCCGGCAGCCCGGCGACAGGGACATCGATGGTGATGGCCTTGTTGCCGTGGAAGGTACAGGCGAATTCACAGGCAAGGCATTCCGTGCCGAGACGGAGCACTTCTTCCGCCGTCAGATGCTCGACCGAGGGCACGCCGTCCTTCAATTCAAGGATGCCCCGCGCATATTTTTTACAGGCGGCGACGCACGCCTTGGTCTCGCAGGAGAGGCACTTGCTGACATCGATCGAGACAGTCGAGGATTTTTCTTTGATTTCCAAGGATCTACCCTGCCTTCTGAGACGTTTTCTCAGCGCTGTATTCCTTGCACAGAGCAAGCAGCCGTTCGCCGATGAACTTCGTGTCCGTGACGTGTTCCCGCCCGTAGATCTCGATGCGCCTGCCGATGCCGTCCGGGGTCATCATGTCGGCGAGGCCGGTACGCAGTATCTCGAGGGATTCGTCTTCACGGTTGCCGCACAGCAGCAGCACGCAGGGGAAGCCGGGCTTCTTGGGCAGCATCTCGCGCAGCACCTTGACCAGCGCGTGGGCGTGGTGCCACTGCTCCTGATTCGCCATCATGAAGCCGCCGAGCAGATACCCTTCAATGTTGGGCTGGGAGAGGGTCGCCTTGGCGACGCGGTAAATCTTGGCAGCAACGGGGTTGCCGCTGGTGTCGGCGTAGTTGGCGGCCTTGAGCCCCACGGCGTTCAGCGCGTCGAGGCCCATCATGGCGGAGCCGCCGCCGATGGGATGGTAGCCCACGTAGCCGGGGCTCACTTCATCGTAGCCCATGTTCATGAGGAAGCCGGTGCCGCGGGCGTCGGTCTCTTCGATGCCCCAGCCGATGACGTCCAGATCCGTGGGCTGGCCGGGCAGGTCGCGGGCGATCTTGATCCCGAAATCGGGGTGACGGAACACGGCGCTGTTGTCGATCTCCATCTTGCAGTCGGCACAATAGAGGCTGCCGTCCCCGGTCATCACGAAGGGATTGATTTCAAGCGTCTGGCAGTCGTACTTCTTGTAGAGCTTGGACAGTTTGGTGAGGAAAGAGGCGAACTTGGAGAGGTCTGCCGGAGCAATCCCGGCCTGGGTGCAGACATCGATGGCGTCGTAGGACTGGAGGCCATACTGCGGATCGATGTTCAGCCTGAACAGCAAGCTTTCGTCAACGCTTTCGATGTCCATGCCGCCTTCCGTGCTGAACATCAGCATGGGGCAGCGGGCTTCGCGGGCGTTGTTGATGACGAATGAACAGTAATACTCTTTCTTGATGTCCAGTTTTTCTTCGATGAGGACTTTCTCGACCGGAAGCCCCTTTACGGTCTTGGCGAGGATTTCTTCAGCGAGGGCACGCGCTTCCTCGGGCGTATCGGCCAGCTTGACGATCCCGGCCTTGCCGCGCCCGCCAGCCTGTACCTGCCCCTTGACGGCTACGGGGCCGCCGATCCAGCGGGCGGCTTCCTCCGCTTCTTCAGGAGAAGATGCCACTCGCCCTTTT
>ERZ1106929.2579-NODE-2579-length-11790-cov-24.356370_pt1 | contig 11790 bp, 10 predicted proteins | sample MGYA00403662_ERZ1106929 | MGnify/ENA primary metagenome ERZ1106929 (study PRJEB35170, sample SAMEA104062442) | human gut metagenome | biome: human gut; feature: human-associated habitat; material: faeces | place: Denmark | collected 2013-02-20 ... | reverse complement strand
TCTGCCGCACCTCGCTCGCCGTATCGGCACTTAGAATTATGCGGTATTGCCATAGGGAAAAAATGAAGCAAACCGTATGCTTATAAAGCAAACGCCATTGCATCTCCTGGCGCAAGCCCCCCGTCACTCACTTTTCCACCGCCATTGCGATCTGTTCGCGGGTGATGGGCAGCTCATAAAAGCGTTTGTGGGTGGCGTGGTAGATGGCATCGGCCACGGCGGGCAGCGGGGTGTTGATGACGACCTCACCGATGGACTTTGCGCCAAACGGGCCGGTGCCCTCGTAGCTGCTCTCAAAACTTACGTCAATATGTCCAATATCGGTGCGGCAGGGGATCTTGTACTGCATCAGGGAGCTTTCGCGCGGCATGCCGCGGTCATTGTAGGTCACATTCTCGGTCAGCGCCATGCCGATGCCCTGCAAAATGCCGCCCTCGGCTTGCACGCGGGCCAGGTTCGGGTTTACAGGGGTACCGCAGTCGACCGCGGCCACATAGTTCACCACCTGGGCTTCGCCGGTTTCCAGGTCAACTTCCACTTCGGCGGCGCCAACCATAAACGGCGGGGGCGAAATCTCCGAGCTGTGGGTCACGGTGGCTTCCAGCGCCACCGTGTTGCCGCACTGGGATGCCGTTGCAATGCTGGCCAGCGGCACGCGCTGGGTGCCATCCTCGCTCGTCACGGCATCGCCGGTAAACAGCACGGCGGCTTTGTCCAGCCCAAGCAGCTGTGCCCCCAGGGTGCAGATCTTATCTTTCAGTTCCAGCGCACACTTTTCCACGGCCTTGCCGGTCACATAGGTTGTGCTGGACGCATAGGAACCGGAATCATAGGGGGAAGAATCGGTATCTGCGCCCAAAACCGCAAGGTTTTCCAGCGGGCATTCCAGCACTTCGGCAGCGATCTGCGCCAGGATCGTATCGCAGCCTGTGCCCATATCTGCTGCGCCGATGGAGAGGGTATAGAACCCGTCATCGTTAATTTTCAGCGTGGCACTGCCCACGTCCACATGGTCGATGCCGGAGCCCTGCATGGCCATGCCCATGCCAACAGCACGCACCTTGCCGTTGCCGATCTCGCGCACGGGGTACTTATGGTCCCAATCCATCCTGTCATGCACGGTTTTCAGGCAGCGGTCCAGCGCACAGCTGGTGTTGACCTGGCCATAGTAGGCGGGCATAACATCGCCCTCATGGATAATGTTGCGCTGCCGGAGCTCGAACGGGTCCATCCCCAATTTGTCGGCCAGCTCATTCACAGCGGATTCCACCGCAAACAGACCCTGGGTTGCGCCGTACCCGCGGTACGCACCCGATGACATGTGGTTGGTGTAAACAACATCGCTGACAAAGCGGAACGCTTCGGCCTTGCCGTACAGCGGGATGGACTTGTGGCCCGAAAGCCCCACCGTTGTGGGGCCGTGCTCACCGTAAGCGCCGGTGTTGGAAAGGGTGTGCAGGTCAATGCCCTTGATGATGCCGTCCTTTGTTGCGCCCAGCCGCACGTGCATCTCCATCTCATGGCGCGGGGTTGAAGCCGTCTGGCTTTCAAAGCGGGTATAGATGATCTTGCTGGGCTTCTTCGTTTTCCAGGTAACAAAGGCAGGGTAAACCTCGCACACTGACGTCTGTTTTGCGCCGAACCCGCCGCCGATGCGCGGCTTGGCAACGCGGATCATGGATTTGGGGATGTGCAGGGCGTTTGCCAAAATACGGCGGCAATGGAACACGATCTGCGTTGAGCTGAGCACATTCAGCCGCCCGTAAGCATCAATGCTGCAATAAGCGCGGAAAGTTTCCATCATGGCCTGCTGGCAGGCGCGGGTGTGGTAGGTGTGGTCAATGACCACATCGCACCCAGCCAACACCGCCTCAATATCACCCTCGCCGGATTCATCGTGGGCGCAGAGGTTGCGGTTCTTGTCAGCTCCGATGCCGGGAACAAGGGCTTCCCAGTTATCCTCCGGGTGCACAAGAGTAGGGTTATCGAGCGCTGTGTGGAAATCCAGCACCGCGGGCAGAACTTCATATTCCACCTGAATCAGCTTCATCGCCTTATCGACGCATGTTTCGTCTTTGCCCGCAAGGATCGCAACAACATCCCCGGCAAAGCGGACATGGCGGTCGATCACAAGGCGGTCGTAAGGGCTCATTTCGGGGTAGGTCTGGCCCGCCTGGGTGTAGCGGCGGGCGTTCTGGTCCACATCTTTCCAGGTGTAAATCACCTCCATGCCGGGCACAAGCATGGCGCGGGAGGTATCAATATTTTTGACGATCGCATTGGCGTGGGGGGAGCGCAGCAGCTTGACGATGAGACAGTCCTGCGGGATAACATCATCCATGTACACAGGCTGGCCGGTTACAAGCTGCATGGCGTCCTTCTTGCGCACAGGCTGGTTCACAGTTTTCATTGGGCAGCCTCCTTTGATTTTTTCCACGCCAAAAAGTTCTGGATCCCGCGCAGCTGGCCTTCGTACCCGGAGCAGCGGCAAAGGTTGCCCGCAAGGTATTCCTTGATCTCCTCCTCATTGGGGTCGGGCTTTTCGCGGAAAAGGGCCAGCGCATTCATGATAAAGCCGGGGTTGCAGAAGCCGCACTGCTCGGCCCCCTGGTCAGCGATGAACGCGCCGAACTCAGCGGCTTCCTCCTGCAGGCCCTCCAGCGTGGTAACGCTGCGGCCATCCACCCGCGCCGCCAGTACAGAGCAGGAAAGCACCGGCTTTTCGTCCAAAAACACGGTGCACAGCCCGCAGTTGGCGGTTTCGCACCCGCGCTTGACGCTTTTGCAGCCTAAAGAGCGCACCAGATCAATCAGCAGGGTATCGGGGGCGATCTCAGCAGCTGTTTTTTTATGGTTCAACGTAAAATGAATTTGCATCAGAGCACCTCCAGGTTCCCCAGTGCCTGTACGGCACGCTTGACAAGCACCCCCACCAGATGGGTGCGGTAGGCGGCACTGCCGCGCAGGTTGCTGCCGGTGGGCACCGCAGCCTGTACGGCGGCGGGCAGCTCATCCGGGGCAGCCGTGGGGCAGACAAGCATGGCTTTCATGGGGCGTGCACCGATGGCAAAGCGGTAGGCTCCATCCGCCGTGCGTGCAGCAGCGCAGGTCAAAATCGGGAAGTCCGTCTGGGTGGCCCGCACAGACTGGTAATGCACGGCAAGCCCCGGCGTCTTTTTTATGTAAACATGGGTCAAAATATCACGGTCATAGGGCAGGGCGGCAAACTGTGCAATGGGCATCCGGCCTGCTTTGTACAGCTCCACATCGCAGTCCAGCGCCAGCAGCAGCGTTAATACGTCTGAAAAGCCAAACCGCCCGTACACGCTGCCGCCCACGGTGGCGCAGTTGCGGAACTGCACCCCCACAATATGGCGCACGGCCTCCCGCATGGCGCCGTTGGTGGCCGCGTTCAGCGCGGCGTGGGTTTCCAGGCTGCGCAGCGTTGCCATGGCGCCAATGGCAAATTCGGTATCGGTTTCTTCAATGGTATCCAACCCCAGCGCAGATAGGTCAATGGCTGTGCCAACGCTGATTTTTTCCATTTTCAGCCACAGCATCCCTCCCAGCACCCGGTTCGGGCGCTTCTGGTTCAGCTGCCATGCTTCTTCCAGTGTGGCGGGGCGGGCATATTCTCGAATCGTTATCATAGAATGCTCTCCGTTTTTGGGTAAAATCATACTTTTGTGCAGTACCACTTTCATTTTACCACAAATTCTGCTATAATTCCGTTGTTGTTTGAAAAACACAACGGAATATTGGTTTTAGAAGGAAGTAAGGAACATGAAAATGACCAAAATAACCGCCCTGCTGCTGGCCGCCGCTATGGCACTGACAGCCTGCGGCAGCACCGCTGCTGCCAGCAGTACCGCAGCCAGCGAGGCTGCTTCCGTAGAGGCTACCGCAGCCCCAGAAGCCACTGCTGCACCGGAAGAACCTGCCGCCGAAACGGCGGTTACCTACCCGCTGACCGTTACCGACCAGCTGGGCCGCGAAGTTACCATTGAGGAAGAACCCAAAACCCTTGCCAGCGGCTACTACATTTCCACCAGCCTGCTGATTGCGCTGGGCGTGCAGAACGAGCTGGTTGGCGTGGAAGCCAAAGCCGACAAACGCAACATCTACAGCCTGTCCGCCCCGGAGATCCAGTCCCTGCCCAGCATTGGCACCGCCAAAGAGTTTGACCTGGAAGGCTGCGCTGCGCTGGCCCCGGATCTTGTCATCGTGCCCGCCAAGCTCAAGGATTCCATCCCCCAGATGGAGGAAATGGGCCTGACCGTGCTGGCTGTTAAGCCGGAAAACCAAGCCGGCCTGTTCGGCGCGATCGAGCTGCTGGCACAGGCAACCAACACCACCGCCCGCGGCGAGGAGCTGGAAATGGCCATTGACAGCAACCTGGCCGCCCTGGCCGAAGCCGTTGCCGGCACCGATGCCCCCAGCGTTTACCTGGCAGGCAACAGCTCCGTGTTGGAAACCGCAGGCCCCGCCATGTATCAGAACACGATGATCGAAAACGCCAACGGCACAAACGCCGCCGCTAGCGTGGAAGATACCTACTGGGCCGAAGTTTCCTATGAGCAGATCCTGGATTGGAACCCCGATTACATCATTCTGGCATCCGATGCTGAATATGACGTTGATTCTGTTCTGAACGATGCCGCCCTGGCGGACTGCACCGCCGTCAAGGAGAGCCATGTTTACCAGCTGCCCCACGTTGTTGAGGCTGTGGATTCCCCCGTGCCGGCCAGCTTCCTTGGCAGTGTTTATCTTGCCAGCGTGCTGCACCCGGAGCAGGTGACCGAGGAGTATTACCACGCCGCTGCCGATGAATTCTATGGTAGCTTCTATGGTTTTACCCCCGAATCTTATGAATAATAACCGCAAACGCACGGCGCTGTGCCTTCTGGGCGCAACTCTCTGCGTTTTTATGGCCTTTGGTGCGGCACTTTATTTCGGCCGTTATCCCATAACCCTGCAGGCACTGCTGGCGGGGGACGCTATGGCAGTGCGCACCTTTACGGTACTGCGCCTGCCCCGTGCCGTGATGGCGCTGGCGGGCGGGTTCGGTCTTGGCGTGGCGGGCTTTGTGTACCAGACTGTTTTCCGCAATCCACTGGCAAGCCCGGATATCATTGGGGTATCGTCGGGGGCCAGCGTTGGCGCGGCATTTGCCATCTTGTTTGTCTCTTCGGGCACGCTGGGCACCACGGCATGCGCCTTTGCGGGCGGGCTGGCAGCGGTGTTTCTCTCGCTTGGCTTGGCAGCCGCCGCGCCGGGGCGCAGCAAGATGAACCTGGTGCTGGCGGGCATTGCCGTACATGCGCTGGCGCAAACTCTTTTGATGCTGCTAAAGCTGACCGCTGACCCGGAAAAAGAGCTGGCCAGCATTGAATATTGGATCATGGGCAGCCTGGCGGGGGTAACGCAAAGCCGGGTGTGGTTCCCCGTTCCAATGGTTATTTCCTGCTGCGCCGTAATTTTTGCTTTGCACCGTCAGGCGATGCTTTTATCCGTGGAAGAGGATGAAGCGCGGCTGCTGGGGGTTCCGGTGGGGCGGATGCGTTTTCTGCTGCTGACATTGGCAACGCTGGTGGTGGCCGCGGTTGTCAGCGTGACCGGGCTGATCAGCTTTGTCGGGCTGCTGGCCCCCCACTGTGCGCGGCTGCTGGCGGGGCACAACCGCCGCTCCACCAGCCTGCTCAGCGGGCTGGTGGGCAGCACGCTGCTGCTGGCGGCGGATACCATTGCCAAAACGGTGGCGGCAACCGAACTGCCGGTCAGTATCTTCACCTCGCTGCTGGGTGTTCCGTTTTTGCTCTACCTTATTATAAAGCCGGGGAGGGAGACGCGGTAATGTTCACTGTGGAGAATCTGGCCGTCCGTCTTGGCGATAAGAACATCCTGCAAAATGTTCATTTTACGATAGATACCCCCGGCCAGCTGGTGGGAATATTGGGGGCGAACGGCAGCGGAAAAACCACCCTGCTGCGCGCAGTGGCCGGGCTTTTGCCCCATACGGGGTGCTGCCTGATGGATGGTGTGCCGCTGGAAAGCCTTTCTACCAGGTGTCTGGCACAAACGGTCAGTTACATCCCGCAGCAAAGCGGAATTTCGGTGTCTATGTCTGCACGGGAAGTTGTGCTGATGGGCTGCAACCCCCGCCTTGGCGTGCTGCAAAGCCCCACCGCTGCCATGTGTGCGGCAGCGGAAGAAGCCCTGCGCACGGTAGGCCTGGCGGATAAAGCCGAGCAGGACTACCTGACGCTGAGCGGCGGCGAACGCCAGCTCTGTATTCTGGCACGTACCTTTGTGGAGGATGCGCCTTTGCTGCTACTGGATGAACCGGACAGCGCCCTGGACCTTGCCAACCGCAGCCATATGGCGGCGCTGCTGGCAGAATTTGTGCATGCAAGCGGTAAAACAGCGCTGATCTGCCTGCATGACCCCATGCTGATGCTGGACTGGTGCGATACGCTGATCGTGCTGCAAAACGGGCAGGTTGGAGCCATGCTGTACCCCAGAACCGACCCGGTTGAAGCGCTGCAATCCGCGCTGGCAGCAGTATACGGCCCGCTGGAACTGGTGCCCGTGACCGACCGCACGGGCCGGGTGCGGCTGGCGCTGTTGCCGTTATGAGGAAAGAAAAATGAAACCGAAGATTCATGTGATGCTCTGCGATGATATCGGCGAGCGCTTTTTTGGCGAAGGCCCCTGCCGCCTGCTGCACCGGATTGAAGAGACCGGCTCACTGCGGGCGGCGGCACAGGCCATGGGGCTTTCTTACTCCAAAGCGCTGCGCATGGTCAAGCGGGCGGAAAAAGAATTGGGCTTTGCACTGACCCGCAAAACCATTGGCGGGCGCGGCGGCGGGGGCAGCACCCTGACGGATGAAGCCCGCAATTTTATGGAAAGGTATGAGGCTTACCGTGATGCCTGTGTACAGACTGACCGCGAGCTCTATTATAAGTTCTTTCCGGGTGAGCGGTAAGCGCCACCTGCTGTTGACCGGCGGGCGCGGTACGGGAAAAACCACCCTGCTGCGTGCGCTGGTGCCATTGCTTTGCCCCGGGACACAGGAAATTACCACAGCAGCGTACCCTGCGGACCGTGTGGAAATTCGAGAAAGTGTGGGCGGAAAAATAGCGGTGATCGGCCGCTTTGACCCGGCACTGCCCCCAGGCGAAAACCGGATGCGCCCCGTGGCGGACGGCTTTTTGCTGCTGGGAGTACCCGCCCTGCACCGCATGGCGGCAGGGGAGAGCGAATGGGCAGTGCTGGATGAACTCGGTTACCTGGAAAATAGCTGCCCCGAATTCCGGCAGGCAGTGGAAGCGCTGCTGGATGCAAAGCGCGTTCTCGCTATTGTGCGTAAGCAGGATACCCCATTTTTAACCGCACTGTGCGCCCGGCAGGATGTCTTTGTGGTGGATTTGGACGATCCCGCGCCCGCTCTCGGCTGCGTGGTCATGGCGTCCGGGCTGGGGCGGCGGTTCGGCGGAAACAAGCTGATGGCGGATTTTTGCGGTGCACCGCTGATCGCCAATGCGCTGGCTCTAGCCGCCTTGCCGCTGCTGGCCTGCCGCATTGTCGTGACCCGCTCGGAAGAGGTTGAGGCGCTCTGTAACGCGCAGGACGTCCCCGTTCTGCGCCACGCGCAGCCCTACCGCAGCGATACGGTCCGGCTGGGGCTGGCGGCATTGCTGGGAAAAGAGCCCGCTTTACGCGGCTGCCTGTTTCTGCCGGGGGACCAGCCGCTGCTCACGCAGCAAAGTGTGGAAGCACTGGCGCTGGCAGCGGCCCCCGATGCCATTGTGCGGCTGTGCGCTGCCGATGGCACCCCCGGCAGCCCAGTGCTGTTCGGTGCGGATTATTTTTCGGAGCTGCTTCACCTGCCGGATGGCCGCGGCGGCAATGCCGTTGTGCGGGCCCACCCCGGTTCCGTCTGCCTTGTGTCCGCCCGGAACGATGCCGAACTGAGGGATGTGGATACGCGGGAGGACCTGAACCAGCTGCGCCAGCTGACAAACAGATAAAAATACCGTGCAGTTCAAAAAAGCTGCACGGTATTTTTTATTTCATCACCTATTATATGATTGTAAACTGGCAGGCCCGCATGGCATCCAGCGCGGTCTGGTGGCTCTGGGGCGTTACCCCGGCGCAGCAGTCCGACAAAACTTCGATCTCTGTTTCCGGGAAAGCTGCACGCAGTACCATGGCGTTGCTAATCACGCAGATATCGGTGCAGTAGCCATAAATAACAATTTTTTCAATATCTTCAACAGCCTTGTTGTGTGCCATCAGTTCATCCAGAATCTCACTGGGCAGCATATAACTGCCGAACGTGGGTTTGTCCACAATGTGGCACACTTCCGGCTCGGTGTCCGCCATGACGTTTTCCAGTTCGGGCGCAAAATTCCAGCCATCCTCACCCTCAATGCAGTGCTCGATCGGCAGGTTGCGGCCCTCCCGCGTGGTCAGGTAGTTGTCCTGGTGGGTATCACGGGTAAAGAACATCCAGTGCCCGGTCTGCGCGTGTGCCCGCGCGGTCTCTGCCAGGTGCGCCACATTGGCCTGCGCCTGTGTGTTGGCCAGTGCCCCGGTAATAAAATCTTTCTGCACATCAATCACAAGATCAAGGGTGATTTTTTCGTCATTCATAGCATTTGCTCCCTGTCCACAGTATTTTCTCCAAGGTGTCTTTACACCTTAGTATACAGCATTTCTTTGCCGCCGTAAAGATTTTCGTTCTTGTTAAAGCAGCAGAATGATACGGCAAAACGGGAACCGACAGGTGAGCGCTGCATGATCTCTGATACATCGTCCGCGTTGTCCAGCCGCCCACTGCATCCACTGCAGGGTCCATCAAAAGCATAATGCTGATGGTGACGAAGCCAGCGCAGCCTGTGCAGCGGCGTACGCCAGCTTTTCTGGCGGCATTCTGGCAGACGGCATTGATCTGCCTCTCCTCTATATTTCGCTAAACCAGGCTTTAGCGAAATTATGTGTCTGGCTTAAACATTCTGCCCATCGCCCCATTCCTATCTCTAAATCTCCTTAAATCGCTTAAAAGCCCTCCCTGCACCATGTGCGGCAATGCCTTCAGGCTGCTTATGGCAATACCGCATAATTCTAAGTGCCGATACGGCGAGCGAGGTGCGGCAGATGCTAAGCCAAAAGCGCAGATAATACTGGATGCTGCAAAGGTGAGCGCCGCCAGTGGCGGAAACAGCGAACCGAAGCAGGGGCAGCGGTCGCAGAGTGCGAGGGGCTTTTGCCCCCGAAGCACGATGCGGGTACCGCAACCCGACATTATCGAGCATTTTGGCAACGCAGATGCCGTGCCGCAGCCGTCGGAGCGGTGCTTAAGCCGTAAGGCGGGAATTATGCGGTATTGCCTTAAATCATCACATCGCCCACCAGCATAGAGCCGGAAGGTTCGATGGCGTAAACGGTGTACTTGCGCGGTTCTGCGCGGGTACCCGGCGGCGGGGGAACGGCCAGCCGGATGCAGCCCTGTTCCGGGGTGACATAGTGGAACTGGCGGTGCGCAGTGGTGGCATGGGGGTGCTCATCCAATGTGGACCACGCCAGAATGCCGCCATGTACCGGTGCTGCCTGGGAGGCAGTCTCCTGCGGAACGGGGATTTCGGCCGGGGAATCTGGAGTATCCGGTGCATCGGTGGGGGCGGCATCTTCTGCCGGAGCTTCTTCCGGCGCGGCGGGTGCAGCTGGGGCAGGCAGTGCAGCGCAGAAATCATCCGGCAGAACGTGCTGGGTGCTGCCGATGTACATGGCAAACAGATCCGGTGCAACCTTGGGCACCCGGCGCAGCCAGGCAGAGGTGCGGGCTGGGCAGCCGGGCAGGGCACCGTCCGGGTCACGCTTGCGCATGCACAGGGCGGTGTTGTTCCAGGCAACCAAAAAGTCATCCAGCAAAAGCTCGGTTTCGGTGTCAAAATCTTCCGCTGCGGCATAGGGATCCACCAACAGGGCGGCAGGCTGTGCCCCCTGGCGAAAGCCCCTTAGTGCCGCATAGCGCAGCGGCGGCATTCCAGCGGCCTGCTGTGCGGGGGTGGATTCCAGCCCCACGATCACGCCGTACCCAGCGCGTACCTCACTGCGCAGCAAGGCAAGGTTGCCCCAGCAGGCCCAGCAGGGGAACCCCCAGCACCCGGCGGCGGCGGCGGCAAAGCTTAAATTACGCTCAGCGTCAGTACTGCGGCAGTCTCGCATGGCAAGGGCAAATTCTTCGGGCAGGATATCTGCGCCCCAGCGGTTGGTCAGGCTGGCCAGGCAGATGGCAAGGTCCATAACGGGCTGCAGCGCCGGGGCGCGCCGCGCAACGGCATAGGGCATCAGGTGCAGGCGTGCGTTGATGGGCCGCCCGCCCGCGGGGATCACATCTACCGCTCGCACGCTGACCCCCACCAGGCTGACGGAAGGGGTGGTGTGTTCGTCTTTGGTATACAGGTAGATGCGCAGCTGGGCCTGGGTGGCGGTTTTGCTGTCCAGCACAAGGCTGTCCGGCAGCAGGTTTACAGCGCCTTTGGTCACGGGGGCTGCGCCTTCGCGCTCCAGATAGGGGCTCCAGCGGCCAAAGCTGGACCAGCTGGTCCAGTTGCCGTCCACCATCACGCGGGCCTGGGCTTCCACGGCAGTTCCCGGCGGGGTGCCGGCGTTCCAGCTCACGCGCAGGGCGTCAAAGGTGGGCAGCGGTACGGCGGGGCTGGTGTAGCACCCATAGGGCACATGCCCGCCGGAGACAAGGTCCAACACAATGCGCCCGTGGGCAACGGTAACGTTATCCAGCTCGCCCCGCATAAACGCTTCGGTTTCATGTAGGATAAAAGTGTTCTTACTTTCCATAGGTTTGCCGCCTTATCTGGTTGGTATCAAACGGAAGTGTGCCCGTGCTGCTCCATCAGGTCGTTGATCTCATCCTCGCGCCGGGCGATGATGGTCTTTTCCAGGTGGAACGCTTTATCCAGTGCCGGATAGATGATCTGCAAAGCGAGGGTGCAGGGCAGCCAGAAACCCAGAATCAACACCACCGGGATGGTGTAGGGCATCCAGGCAAGCATCACGCCCCAATAGATGCAGAGCACTGCCCCGGCTGCCAGGGTGCGCGGCAAAAATCCGATCATGAACAGCGCGGCGTTTTTCAGCCGCTCCGCCTGGAACACGCTGACCAGAACCACCTGCGCAAACAGATACAGGCAAAACACCAGCAAAAAGAAGATGCCAAGCACCATGCAGATCCATACCGAGATAGGCACGTTTTCCAGATCAGGCAGGGCGTACAGCAAAAAGGCCCACAGCCCAAGGCAAAACCCAGCTCCAGCACCGGGCAGCAGACTTTCGCGCCAGTTCTGCTTCCAGGCCATGCGGTAGGTGTGCCACCAGTAGCCGGGTTCATCGCGCAGAGCGCGCAGGATGGTATCCAGCATGCCGCAAAAAACAGGTGCGGCAATCAGCCCGCCTACAGCGCCGGACAGCAGGCACAGCGGCAGGCTGGCGGCCATAGTGCTGAACAAAACAGCGGCATAGCCGGGGGCGAAGCCCAGCACGCACAAAATACTGGCTTTATAAAGTGGCCACAAATCGCGCCCCAGCAGCTCAAAAAAGCGGGCCGCGCCAACTTTGCGTCCGCGGGTTTCGGTCGCTTCCACAGCATCGGGCTGCACGGGGGGATTTTTGTCTTCCATTGCCATATTCAAAAATGACCTTTCTGTGTCTTTAAGGCAATACCGCATAATTCTAAGTGCCGATACGGCGAGCGAGGTGCGGCAG
>ERZ1106929.2576-NODE-2576-length-11797-cov-13.027764_pt1 | contig 11797 bp, 10 predicted proteins | sample MGYA00403662_ERZ1106929 | MGnify/ENA primary metagenome ERZ1106929 (study PRJEB35170, sample SAMEA104062442) | human gut metagenome | biome: human gut; feature: human-associated habitat; material: faeces | place: Denmark | collected 2013-02-20 ... | reverse complement strand
TGGAAGGTTATGGAAACGACAACCCGGGTGCAAAATCCCAGGGAATTAAGCAGCTGATGAGCGGTGGTGGTGTTATCCTGATCGGAACACAGCTGATCCCGCTTCTGAGTGGATTATTTGGTTAAGAGAAAGGAGTAGAGATCCATGTTCAGTCAGATTTTTGATGCGATTGAGGAATGGATGAGGGAACTCTTAACCGGGATGATCACTTCCAACCTGGACACGATGTTTACTGATGTCAATCAAAAGACTGGTGAGATCGCTACCCAGGTTGGACAGACCCCGCAAGGGTGGAACGGCAGCATATTCAGTATGATCCGGAACTTATCGGATTCCGTGATCATGCCGATCGCAGGTATTATTATCACACTCGTACTCTGCTACGAATTGATTTCTATGCTGACCGAGCGCAACAACATGCATGATATTGATACCTGGATGTTTTTCAAGTACTTCGTAAAAATGTGGATTGCTGTATATCTGGTGAGTAACACATTTACGATCACAATGGCGGTATTCGATGTGGGCCAGCACGTAGTTAATTCTGCGGCCGGTGTTATCACAGGAAGTACCGCCATTGATATTTCTTCGGCATTGACGGATCTTTCCGCAACACTGGAAAGTATGGAAATCGGAGAACTTGTTGTATTGGCGCTGGAAACCCTTATCGCCGGCTTCTGTATGAGAATCCTGTCTGTACTGATCACAGTGATCATGTATGGACGTATGATAGAGATTTACCTATATACCTCAGTTGCGCCGATTCCATTCGCAACTATGAGTAACAGAGAATGGGGACAGATCGGCACGAATTATTTCAGAGGACTCTTTGCCCTGGCTTTCCAGGCATTTCTGATGATGGTATGCGTTGCAATCTATGCAGTGCTTGTTGCAGGTATCCAGTATTCAGATAATCTGAGTTCTTCATTATTTGGCGTTATGGCTTACACAGTGATCTTATGTTACAGCCTCTTTAAGACGGCATCCTTAAGTAAGTCGATATTTAACGCACACTAAATTACAGGAAGGAGTGAAAATCATGGCATATGTCAGCGTACCGAAAGATTTAACAAAGGTAAAGAATAAAGTAGCATTTAACCTGACCAAAAGACAGCTGATCTGTATCGGGATAGGTGCTGCAATGGGAATTCCAAGCTATTTCCTCTTGCGTAATGTGATGGGAAACAGTAATGCAGCAACGGTCATGGTGCTTTTGATGTTACCGGCATTTTTATTTGCCATGTACGAAAAAGACGGGATGCATCTGGAAGATGTTCTGATGCATATGATCCGGGTGAAGTTTCTTCGTCCACCCGTCAGAAAATATGAAACTGAAAACTATTATGAAACAGATCCGGAACGGATCAAGCAGTCTCCGGATACAGGAAAACCGAAAGGAGGAAAAACGGTTGCGAAAAAAGAAAAATAAGAAAACTGTCACAGATACTGGGTACAAAAAAGTAGACAGAAAAGAGAAAAAGAAAAAAGAAAAGCAGGAAGAAAAACGCAGGCAGAAAAAACTGTCCGTCCAGCAGTCGATCGCTTATAAGGAAATGGGAAAGGATGGAATCTGCAGGGTACAGGGAAAAACGTATTCTAAGTGTATCCGCTTTTATGACATCAACTACCAGCTGGCTCAGAACGAGGACAAAAATGCGATCTTTGAAAACTGGTGCGATTTCCTCAATTACTTTGATGCCAGTATCCATTTTCAGCTGAGCTTTATCAATCATAAAAGCAGCATGAAAGAATTTGAACAGGTCATCCGGATCCGTCCTCAGGAGGATGCTTTTGACGATGTTCGTATGGAATATGCCAAGATGCTGAAACAGCAGCTGGCGAAAGGAAATAATGGACTGGTGAAATCAAAATATATCACCTTTTCCATCGAAGCGGATAATATCCGGGAAGCAAAGCCAAAGCTGGAACGTATTGAATCAGATATCCTGAACAACTTCAAGATCCTTGGAGTTCCGGCATATCCGCTGAATGGCGTGGAACGTCTGCAGATACTGTATGAGACTTTCAATCCGGATATCATGACAGACTTCCAGTTTGATTATGGTTCCATGATCCGTACCGGACTCAATACCAAAGATTATGTGGCACCGACCAGTTTTGTATTCAAGGACAGAAATACATTCCGCATGGGAAATACCATCGGAGCAGTCTCTTATTTGCAGATCCTGGCACCGGAGCTTACAGATAAGATGCTGGCAGAATTTCTGGATATTGATAAGAATCTCATCGTCAATCTGCATGTCCAGTCTGTGGATCAGATGAAGGCAATCAAGCTGGTAAAAAGCAAAGTGACGGATATCAACCGTATGAAAATCGAAGAACAGAAAAAAGCAGTCCGGGCCGGATACGATATGGATATCATTCCATCGGATCTGAACACGTATGGCGGAGAAGCTAAGCGTCTGTTAGAAGACCTGCAGTCACGAAATGAGCGTATGTTCCTTGTAACAGCGCTCTTTTTAAATACTGCAAAGACAAAACAGGCACTGGATAATGCCATCTTCCAGACGGCCGGTATTGCACAGAAATATAACTGTGTGCTGAAACGTCTGGATTATCAGCAGGAAGAAGGATTGATGAGCAGTGTTCCGTTGGGAGTAAATCATATCCCAATCAAGCGGGCTCTTACGACTACCAGTACAGCAATCTTTGTTCCGTTTACGACACAGGAGCTTTTTATGACAGGAGAATCCTTATATTACGGATTGAATGCACTCAGTAACAACATGATCATGGTGGATCGTAAAAAGCTCAAAAACCCGAATGGACTGATCCTTGGTACGCCTGGATCCGGTAAATCCTTTGCAGCAAAAAGAGAAATCACCAACGCTTTCTTTGTTACGAAGGATGACATTATCATCGGAGATCCGGAGGGTGAGTATTACCCACTGGTCCATGCACTTGGCGGACAGGTCGTACACATTTCACCAACCAGTAAGGATTATATCAATCCGATGGATATCAATATGGATTATTCCGATGATGACAATCCACTTGGTGTAAAATCTGATTTTGTCCTGTCTTTATGTGAGCTGATCATGGGAAGCAGGGATGGAATTGAAGCAGAGGAAAAATCAGTGATCGACCGCTGTCTTCCACTGGTGTATCAGAAGTACTTTGCAGATCCAAAACCGGAAAATATGCCGGTCCTTGGTGACCTGTATGAATGCCTCAGAAAGCAGAAAGAACCCCAGGCCCAGAGAATTGCAACAGCACTGGAAATCTATGTAAATGGATCACTGAAAGTATTCAACCATAGAACCAATGTGGAACTGAATAACCGTATTGTCTGCTTTGATATTAAGGAACTTGGAAAGCAGCTGAAGAAAATCGGAATGCTCATCGTCCAGGATCAGGTATGGAACAGAGTTACGATCAACCGCGGCATCAAATCCACCAGGTACTATATCGATGAGTTCCATCTTCTGCTCAAAGAAGAACAGACAGCAGCTTATTCCGTAGAAATATGGAAGAGATTCAGAAAATGGGGTGGTATTCCAAGTGGTATCACCCAGAATATCAAAGATCTTCTTGCCAGCAGGGAAATTGAAAATATCTTTGAGAACAGTGATTTTATCCTGATGCTGAACCAGGCTGCAGGTGACAGACAGATCCTTGCAAAACAGTTGAATATTTCCCCATATCAGTTGTCTTATGTGACGAATTCCGGGGAAGGAGAAGGACTTCTTTTCTATGGAACAACAATTATTCCATTTAAGGACAAGTTCGATAAGAACTTGAAGCTGTACAGTTTGATGACTACAAAACCGGAAGAAGTTGAAAAACGAGAGAAAGAAATGGAGGCGGAAAAGCATGAAGGAAATCGATAAGATCCGAATCAGGCAGTGGAACCAGGATAATCCTTACATTCAGATGAAAAATCTGGAAAATGCACAGCCTGGATACCGTGTTCATACAGTCAATGATGATCATCATCTGTATGAACTTCCGCTGGAAACACAGAACATTATCCTTGACTGGGTATTCTGGAATTTTTATCCGGCACAGAAATTCTATCCGCATCTTACCAGTGATGATCTGAAAGAAGTTCTGTATAAACGTACCCAGATCCATCTGCACAACAATCAGTTCAAGGAGGCTATGCTGATCAATGGTTTCTGGCCGAGAGATCCGAGTGAATTGAACTGGGTATTTCATATCCAGGCGAGCTCTCCAGCAATCAGGACACAGGCAGATGGTTATCCTGGTATCCCGATTATAGGACGCCAGGAACTGAATGAGTACAGAAAGAAAAGTTGTGCCAGGAGGTGATGACCTATAGCTGGAAAAGAATTTAAAGGCAAAGATAAAAAGGTCGCAAAGATGACCAGGGATGGTCTAACAGAAGAAAATCTTCGTGATGGTAGTGTAAAAGATATCAGTCACAGGAGTCGAGGACGACCGGAAAATAAGGAAGAATTTGTTCCTGAACGGGAACGGAAAAAGGCTGAGAATGAAGATTCAAAATCGGGAAAAGGTAAACGACTGCAGATGGAAAAGATCCGGAAATCTTCTGTCCGGCAGGAAGCTGTTGAGGATACAGTTGAAGTCACACCGGAAGAAAAAGTATCCGGATATCGAAAGAAACTGCATCGCCATGAAAAAATCCCAGATGATGATAACACTCTGAACAGCCAAAAGAAATCCATTCGGAAGAAACAGCTGCAAAAACAGATGACCAAAGAACAGGCAAAAGCCGGAAGATTATCCTTTGATGATGAAGGAAATCAGATGGTGAAAGGTGCTGGCATGAAACCGGGAGGGACAGCCGGGAAATACATTGCTACACAAGCTGTTATATCTGGCATGAAAGCAGTCACTTCCGAAGAGGAAGAAACAGATGAAAATGCAGGTGTGGAAAGTGCCAGACTTGCAGAGCGTGAAACAGAAGCAGCGTTACGTGGTCTGCGTCATGCTCAGATCCGAAGCAAACGAACGAACGTGAAAACCCATCGCAGAGGTTATCGTGAGGCTACCGTAGAAAAGAAACTGAAATTTGGTTCTGCAGAAAGTATGGAAGGAGTCAAGAATGCAGAAACGGTAAAGAAAGCCGAACAAAAGAGACATTTCTATAACCGCTTCTTTCAGAAAAAACGATATAAGGATGCTTACCGAGCAGCCAGAGCCGGAAAATCCGCTGGCAGTCTGGGTGGAGCAACAACCATTGCCGGTGTCGAGAACATGACGGTAAAAGCAAAGATTGCCTTGAAAGAGATCATAAAGCGTAATCGTGCCATGTTCGCAGGCATCGGTATTTTTGCGCTTCTTTTTCTAGTCATTTCAGTATCTCTAGGGAGCTGCAGTGCTTCTATCGAGGGAGCTGGATCTGTGATCGGTATTACAACGTATCCAAGTTCAGACGAGGATATCTATGCTGCCGAAAACAGATATGCTGCTTTGGAAAGTGCCTTGAACCAGCAGATTAATGAGATGGAACGAAGACATCCGAATTATGACGAGTATCAGTACAATATTGCTGAGATTGGCCATAATCCATATCATCTTATCTCGTATCTTACTGCAAAATATGGAGACTGGACGTACTCAGATGTTGAAAACGAGCTGCAATCTCTTTTTGAAGCACAATATCATCTGAATACAGAAGGTCGAACAGAAACGGTGACAGAAACCAGAAATGTTCGAGTCGGAGAATCATTAGGACAGGTAGTGACCAGCGGATATTGTAACTGTCGAATCTGTTGTGGTGTATGGTCCGGAGGTCCAACTGCCAGTGGGGCATATCCAACTGCAAACCATACCATTGCTGTAGATGCTTCCAATCCATTTGTGCCGATTGGCACTAAGGTAGTAATGAATGGTGTGGAATACACAGTTGAGGATACCGGAGCCTTTGCACGATATGGTGTGCAGTTTGACGTTTACTATGATAACCATGCTGCCGCTTCTGCTCATGGACATCAGACCTGGGAAGCCTATATCGCAGATGACAATGGCAGTCAGGAAGTAACGGTTACCAGTACAAGCACTAAGAAGATTCTATATGTGACACTGACAAATGGAAGCTTTGACGCTGTGGCAAGAGCCAATCTGAATGCGGAGCAGCTGATCATCTATAATGCATTAAATACGACCTATGGAAACAGAAATTATCTGTGGGATGTAAACAATGTGACCAGTGGATCAGGCGGTAATGGAATGAGTTATGAGATTCCACCGGAAGCACTGCAGGATGAAGAATTTGCCCGGATGATTCGGGAAGCAGAAAAATATCTGGGAGTACCTTATGTATGGGGTGGCTACTCTCCGTCCGGATTTGACTGCTCAGGTTTCGTATCCTATGTCATTAACCACTGTGGTAATGGCTGGAACTATGGACGATTGACCGCGGATGGATTAAGAGGCGTATGTACTTATGTATCACCGGGAGAAGCAAAACCAGGAGATCTGATCTTCTTCCAGGGAACGTATAACACATCCGGTGCAAGCCATGTGGGTATCTATGTCGGTAACAATATGATGATCCATTGTGGAGATCCGATCCATTACTCAAGTATCAGCACATCCTACTGGCAGCAACACTTCATGTGCTTTGGAAGACTGCCATAAATGGGTGAACGAAGGGAGGTGAAAGTTTGAATAAAAAGATTAAGAAATATCTGGATGAGATTGCCAAGACAGAGAAAAAGATCGCAGATCTGCAGCAATATCTCAGAGGTGTCCAGGCTGCATTAAAGCAGGAAGAGGACAATGAGATGATCAAGTGTATCCGTGGTATGAAAATGGAGAATGGTCAGTTGTATGATCTTTTGGATGGCATCCAGAATGGAACAGTTAAATTTCAGGTAAGCAGGGAGTCTGACGAAGAAGGTTCAGGCTCCTTTGTATTCACAGAAGAAAATAAGGAGGAATATCAGAATGGTGAAATGGAAGAAAATGAATAAGAAAATGGCAGGACTGCTGTTGGGAGTCATGATGCTTTTTACAGCATCAACCACAGCATTTGCCTATGTGGATGAATCAGCAGAGGCATCCAAAGTAGAGACAACTCAGACAGAGCAGTCAACAGACAAAGAAGATAAAAAAGATGACAAAAAGGATGAAGCGGCAAGTACAAATGAGGTGTTGCCAGAAGATGGAACAGACCAGGGAACTGCATTTACGACACCTGGCAATGGTGAAGTCAAGGATGACATTACCGATGATTCCACAAAGGAATTTCTTACGGTTACAACGAAGAATAACAACACTTTCTATATCGTGATTGACCGTAGTGCCACATCACAGAATGTCTATATGTTATCCCAGATTGATGAGAATGATCTGTCCGAATTTCTGGATAAAGACAGCACTGCTACTGTCGTAACACCACAGCCAGATAAATCAAAGGTAGTGCTGGATGAAACAAATAATGAGGATGTAGACAAGGAAGCTACCATTGATCCGGAGAAAACAGCATCTGCAAAAACCAATATGGGTGCAATGGCAACAATCCTGATTTTGGCTCTCGGCGGTGTGGCAGCTTACTACTACTTCAAGATCTATAAACCTAAAAAAGAGGAAGATGAGGATGATCAGCCGGAAGGTTTGGAAACAGGTGGACTGGAAGAAGTTCCGGATGAGGAAGAATCTGAAGACGAAGATTTTGAAGAAAATGAAAAATAAATATACTTTTTTAGCGGAGGGGGCTGTAAAACATGCTCTCTCCGTTTCGTTATATGAAGGAGGTAATACATCATGTATTTAGTAATTGCAGAAAAACCAAGTGTATCAAGAGCAATCGCAGAAGTGATTGGAGCACAGGAACGAGAAGACGGATATTTACAAGGAACCGACTGTATGGTCAGCTGGTGCTTCGGACATCTGGCCGAATATGTTTCACCGGATGCTTACGATGAGAAATTTAACCAGTGGAGATATGAAGATCTCCCGATCATCCCGAAAGACTGGAAAGTTACAGTCTCAGAAGATAAGAAAGATCAGTTCTATATCTTAAAAAGACTGCTCAACAGTCCGGAAATTGAATACGTCGTAAATGCCTGTGATGCCGGACGTGAAGGAGAATTAATCTTCAAACATGTCTATGACTTATCCGGAAGTAAAAAGCCGGTGAAACGATTATGGATCAGTTCTCTGGAAGATTCAGCAATCCTTGATGGAATGCAGCATCTGAGATCCGCAGAGGAATACCGACATCTGGCCGAAGCTGCTGTATGCCGTTCTCAGGCTGACTGGCTGGTAGGAATGAATGCAACCAGAGCTTACACCACAAAGTACTTCAAAAAGCTGACCGTTGGAAGGGTTCAGACACCGACACTTGCCATGTTGGTGGAACGTGCCGGACAGATCAGCAATTTCCAGAAAGAAAAGTATTTCAATGTAGAACTGGATTGTGACGGAATTCCGGCAGTAAAGCCAAAGATCTTTGATCCGGATGAGGCGGAACAGTTAAGAAGCAGATGCCATGGAAATGAAGCTATTGTCACTGCAGTAAAAGAAACGGAAAAGAAAGTAAAAGCACCAAAACTTTATGACCTGACCACATTGCAGAGAGAAGCAAACCGTATCTATGGAATGACAGCCAAACAGACACTGGATACCGCTCAGAGCCTGTACGAAAAGAAACTGATCACTTATCCAAGAACAGACAGCCAGTATCTGACAGAAGATATGGAACAGACCGCAAGAAATGTGGTTCGTCAGATTTATGAGAAATATCAGCTGACAGGTCCGTTTGATCAGCCGGAGCAGCCAGATGTGAAGAAAGTCATGAATAACAGCAAAGTGACAGATCACCATGCAATCATCCCAACGATGGAGCTTGCATCCAGCCATCTGGATGAACTGAAATCCTGGGAAGAAAAGATTCTCTTCCTGATCGCAGTCCATACGGTCATGGCAATGAGTAAGGATCACATTTACCAGGAAACAGAGATTGAAGTGGAATGCCAGGGAGAAATCTTCAAAGCAAAAGGAAAGATTGTTCTGCAGGATGGATGGAAACTCTTTGAAAACTGCTTCAAGAATAAGGACCGCATGGCAATCGTAGATCCGGATCAGGAAATGAAAGAGAGGATGCCGAAAGTAACCCAGGGACAGACTTTCTATGCTGTAGCTGCAGAAAAGACAGAACATTTTACATCGCCACCAAAACCATACAGCGAAGATACTCTCCTTGCGGCAATGGAAACAGCTGGAAATAAGGAATTCGATGAAGATACGGAAAAGAAAGGATTAGGAACTCCGGCAACAAGAGCCGGTATCATCGAGAAACTGATCTATTCCCAATATGCCACCCGAAAAGGAAAACAGATTCTTCCAACAGATGATGGAAAAGTCCTTGTTGAGATCCTGCCAGACTTCCTGAAATCTGCAAGTATGACTGCAGAATGGGAAAATCAGCTGCTCTTGATGGAGCATGGAGAGATTGCACCGGAACAGTTTATGACCGGGATCAAAAACATGCTGACCATGATGCTGAATGGATGCGATGCGATTTCCGAAGAAGAAACAAGAAGATTTCAGACCAGAGAAAGCATTGGAACATGTCCGGTATGTGGAAGCCTGGTATATGAAAGCAAAACCAACTTCTATTGTAGCAACCATGATTGTCACTTTGCTCTCTGGAAAGATAACCGCTATCTGCAGAGCATGGAAAAAAACATGGATAAAAAGATGGCTGCAGAACTTCTGAAAAGTGGATGTGTGCATGTAAAAGATCTGTATTCCAGAAAGAAAAATATGTACTTTGAGGCAGATCTTCATATGGATGCAGATGAAACCGGAAGGGTGAAATTTTCTTTATCCTTTCCAAAAAAGAAACCAAAAAACAAAAGCAAAAAGAAATAAAAAAACAGATTAGAGGAGGAAACGAAGAATGAATTTTAATGAATTTGTAAATGAAGTAAAGGACAATATCAAACTCTTTTTACCAAAGGATTATGAGAATGCAGAAGTATCAACGATGGAGTGTCAGAAACTGAACCGTGCCTATACGGGATTGATGGTGAGAAAAGAAGGTGAGATGCTTACCCCGACGATCAATCTTAATCAGCTGTATGAAGCATATAAAGCACAGCCTGGCGTAACAATGGAAACTGTATGCAGAAAGATTGCAGATATAGTTATTGAGGCACCGATACAGGTTGATCTGAAAGCTATTTTAAATTATGAAGATGTGAAGGACAAGCTGTTTATCCGTGTATCATCAGCCGAAGCAAATAAGGAAGTCCTCGAAAATGCGCCACACCAGCTGAAGGAAGATCTCGCAATCACCTATCATGTGGCAGTAGGCAAGGATCAGGATGGATTAAGTTCCATGTTTATCAAGAATGATCTGCTTGAACAGTATGGAATCTCTGCAGAACAGCTTCATGAAGATGCGATGAAAAGTTCACCGCGTGTCATGGCTCCGGAGGTATCAAGTATAGGTGCATTGATAGATGAAATGTACCAGAAAAATATTCTCATGCTGACACCGGATGAACGTGAAATGCTGCAGGAAACATTGCAGGAATCAAGCGAGATGCCGACATTCTTTGTTGTTACGAATACAGACAGAATTGATGGAGCCGGTGTGATCTTTTATCCGGAATTCATGGATAGCATGGGGGAACTTCTTGGAAATGATTTCTTCATTTTGCCATCATCCATCCATGAAATGCTGGTCTTGCCAGATGATGGGCAAGTGGATGCAGAAATGTTAAGAGATATGGTAAAAGAAGTCAATGCGACTCAGGTAGCACCAGCAGAACGCCTTACCAATGATGTATATCACTTTGACACAAAGGATCACGTCTTTGAAAAAGCCGACAGATTTACAGAACGTCAGAAAGAAAAAGAAGCGCAGGCTGCAAAAACAGAGAAAGCAGGAAAAGAACAGCCGGATCAGAAACCGAAAACAAAGAAGCACGATATGGAACTCTAATATCAAGCATGAAACCCGTTAAATGAGCAAACGCCCTGCGGCATAAGGAAATGTCGTGGGGCATTTTGAAAAGGAGAAGATTATGACGAAAGAGAACATTAAAACAAATACAAGCTTAAGATACAGCCAGTATCGAAAAAGATTATCACACACATTTTCGTTTAAAAAATTGAAGAAGCAAATTGAGACGTTACATGATCAGGAATTTATTATAAATGTGCCGATTGGAGGTGTTGCTGATGGCAGATAAATTAGAACAGGTAGCAATTCGTATGGTGGAACAGCCACCAATTTATAGTAATGAACCTATGAATAATCCAGATGTAGCAATTCGTGTTATGAATGAATTTCTTTCCCAGATGGATCGGGAACTCTTTTGTATTGTTAATTTACAGGCAGATTTAACACCGATCAATATGAATATCGTATCTGTAGGATCGCTGAATGAAGCATTAATTAATCCAAGAGAAATATTTAAGAGTGCAATTCTTTCGAATGCTCATTCAATGATGCTCATTCATAATCATCCGTCCGGAAATCTGACACCATCTACATCGGATATCCAGACTACAGCAAGAATGCAGGAATTAGGGGAATTGATGGGGATTTCATTGGTTGATCACATCATTACAGGACGGAATGGGAATTACTATTCCTTTCGAGATAAAGGAGAATTTCCAGATAGCAGGGTTCGTTTTTCTACTCGTGTTGAAGATATTGATCTGACTAAAGGAATGGTGACTGAAGCCACCGCACCCTATGAAGAAGTAACAGATACAAAAGAAAAGGGTGACGTAAGAGATATTCCAACAGTGCAGACAGCAACAATTCCATTACCGGTTCAGGGAAAAGATATGGACAGCATTATGCAGTCACTGGAATCCGGTGTGG
>ERZ1106929.2572-NODE-2572-length-11807-cov-7.401038_pt1 | contig 11807 bp, 13 predicted proteins | sample MGYA00403662_ERZ1106929 | MGnify/ENA primary metagenome ERZ1106929 (study PRJEB35170, sample SAMEA104062442) | human gut metagenome | biome: human gut; feature: human-associated habitat; material: faeces | place: Denmark | collected 2013-02-20 ... | reverse complement strand
GGAACCCAAAAAGAAAGACACGACATATGTCGTGTCTTTCTTTTTGGTACGGCTGGAGGGATTCGAACCCGCGACCTTTTGGTTCGTAGCCACCCCTAAATTTTGCAAAATTTGAAACTCATTTTGCAAAAATAAGTATAAACCCCTGAATTTCATTGAAAATCATAACTTTTGCAAAATGATTATATCACGTTCTCTCTGTGAAAGCAAGACGATTTCTGTCCATCTTATCGGACTATTTCACTATATTTTGCAGTTTAGATGACCGCTGAGTTGACCTAAAATCAGAGTATAACATTGCCGTTTCCGTCCGTGATTTTGGAGATCTACTTTGTTCGATCTTGCTTTAAAATATTTGACTCCCTCACGGCCATAGTCATTCCTTCCATTGGGTTGAATCGTTTCAAAGTTAGAATGTAAACTCGCTTAATTACAATTACAAGTCAAAAATCGGTTTTAATCCTCCCTCCTATACTTACCCCTCCCGCTCCGAAAAACCGATTTTAGGGCGTTACACATTGATAAGGACTTATAGCAAAGAGAAAAATTCAAGACCTGTTGGGTTTTAACCTGACAGGTCTTTTTTCATATACAGAAGCTTTAACACACTACAGAATTGAAAGGAGTATACCGCTATGAAACAACTCACGACCTATAACAGAGTAGCAGGCTATTTGAATCACATCTTTGACCTGCTCAACCAGCACTACTTTGAAAATGAACTTTCAAGACCCACTATCACTATCCAGAGCACTCCGAGAGCCTATGGTCACTTCTCCCTAAGAGAGGATACCTGGGTCTCTGCGCTGGGCGGCACCCATGAAATCAATATTGGAGCTGGAACCCTTGATCGTCCTATTGAAAACGTCTGCGCTACCCTTCAGCATGAGCTCTGTCACTACTATGCTTATGTCCATGGCATCAAGGACACCAGTAGGAATGGGACTTACCACAACAAGCGGTTTAAACAGATCGCAGAGAGCCACGGTCTTGTCATTGACCACCACCCTAAGTATGGGTGGACTATCACTTCTCCCAGTGACGACCTATTAGACTTTGTTCTGGAGAATGGTCTGACCGATATTCTTATTAACCGCAATGAGCACTTCGGCATTTCCGTGGGAGGCTCCGGGGCTCTTAGTGGTAGTAGTACTCACGTTCCCGCTCCCCCTAAGAAATCCAACAGCAGAAAATATCAATGCCCTTGCTGCGGAAACTCTGTTCGAGCCACTAAGGTGGTAAACATTGGCTGCCTTGACTGCGGAGCACCCATGGTGGAAGTGTGGAAGTAATGAAGTAGACTTATCCGAAAGCCTCTAAAATCGGTTTTGGGGTCCGGGGGTATCCCTATATACCCCCACCCTTGATCTTCGATTTTAGAACTCAAAACATAATCACGTACCTTTGCTTTAACAAAAAGGGACTCTGAGAAGGTACACCTTAATGGATTATAAAAAGTCCCTGCGATACGTGTCTGAGAAATCACAATTTCACTACTCAGACATGTCCGTGGGGGCGCTGACTTTTTTGGACACGTTGAAAGGAGAACAACACACATGGAAAACCGAACCTACTACTACGCCCGTGTCTCCAGCAAGGAGCAGAACCTGGACCGGCAGCTCTCCGCTTTCCACAAGTTAGGGGCTCAAGATCGGGAGATCATCACGGACAAGGAGAGTGGGAAAGATCTGAACCGGCCCGGCTATATGGCCCTGAAAACCACCATTCTCCGCCCTGGAGATACCCTTGTGGTAAAATCCCTTGACCGTCTTAGCAGAAGTAAAACTGACATTAAGAACGAGCTGCAATTCTTCAAGGACAACGGCATCCGCCTGAAAGTGATCGACCTCCCCACCACCATGACCGATTTTCCCAAAGGACAGGAGTGGATCATGGAGATGGTCAACAACATCCTCATTGAAGTGCTGGGGACCATAGCCGAACAGGAGCGCGCCACCATCCGGCAGAGACAGGCAGAAGGGATTGCAGCCGCCAAAGCCAAGGGAAAGAAACTGGGCCGTCCCTCCATCACCGCCCCCGACAACTGGTCTGAGGTCTATGCCTCCTGGAGAGCTGGAGCTATTACCGCCAAGGAAGCCATGCACCGCACTGGTCTGAAACGAAGCAGCTTCTATAAGTTGGTCAAAATAATGGATTGAAATTAACATTCAGAAAGGATTTTTGCTATGGAACCGCGTGGAATTTTGCTCGTGATTGAGCTCTATATCTTCGTTCTTCTTTACATCTGTTTTCGGTCCCGGTAAGTCATTTCGGGGGAAAGGAGTAGACCCTTATTTATGCTTTTGCTTGTGTATTTTTTATTCGTGATCATCTATGGTGGAGCGAACGGCTATGCTTCATTATTTGACCCTACAAACTTTATTGGCCTTATCCATATCCTGTTTTTGGTCACCATTTTGGGGGGACTGCTGTTCCTTCTGTTCCTTTGCCGGGAGCCTACGGAAGAGGAGAAAAAACGGCACCGGGAGATTCAGGAACGGGGGAAGCATCTCAAAGAAACCTACCAGAGAACCGGCAGCTATGAGGACTATCAAGCCTGGAAAAGCTGGTGTGACCAGTATAACGGCGGGAAAAGAAACTAACAAGGAGGAAATCTGATCATGTCCACAAAGTTTATTTTGAGCTGTTCCTTTGATAATGGTGCCTTTGAAGAATTTGACACCGAGCAGGAATTTTTAAAGGCCATCCAGAAGCTAATCAAGGAAAGCAAATCCGATGTGTTCGTGCTTGACTACGCCCCGTTCTTTGACTTGGAATCCGATTGAGGGAGGCCCCTGGTCAGAGCATAAAAAGAGCCTGTCCCATCAGACGTGTTTTGTGTCTGGTGGGACAGGCTTGACTTTTAATGCGGTACGTCACACGTTAAGATAAACTCGTCAAATTCCATTTCAAAGGTTTCCGTATCACTTGGAATATCACAAACTACGTAACCTTCTATCGCTCGACCGCTTGAAATTGTCCGCTCGCCGCTAGTACCAGGATCATCTATCAGCGTGCCGACCATAGGGCTATAACCGTTTATGCGAGGTAAGGGTTGTGCAATAGAAACAGAAGAATTATACTCAACTCCATCCGCATAGAATTGAATACCCCTCCAGTAAAAAACAACATCTTCTGCAGAAATATTATCAATCCGAAATGCGATCACTACAAAAGTATATCCTTCTGGTGCTATGCCGTCATAATAAGTATCAATCTGATTTTGTGTCCAAAAATCCAGGAAAGTGACTTTAAGTCTCTCTGAATAGGCTTCTTCTCCAGGCCCTATATAAATATGGGGAGTTGTATCCGAATCCTTGAGAGGGTTTCCAAATGTCTCTTTTAATTCTTTTTGTGCATCAATAACTCCTTGCAATGCATCTTCGTGGAGTTCAGCAGCTTCCTGCAACCTCTGTTCGCGATCTATGGCCTCTTGTGTTGCACCGCAGCCAGCTAAACAAAAAGCAAGCAGCAAATAACACAGCCAACGCATTTTCATGCAATTATCTCCTATCCCTAGAACCAATTACTGCGTTGAAAGTCCGAGTTCTTTTAGCTCTGCCTCAAATTTGTCCTGTTCCTCTTTCACGCAGTACCACATCTCGTCGTTGGATATGGAATCATATCGTTCACTCCTATGATAGGTACGCAAAAATTCCACGGCTTCATCCCAACTTACTTTTTCTTTCAGAATTTGGACACCTGTAGTCAAATCAAAATAATGTCTCTTATTTTCTTTTGTAATTGTGCAAAAAATTGGGAAGGAAAATACATAATGATTGGGCTTTGGTTCTTGAAATCTCTCTGTGATATAGCAATGATATTTTCCTGTTTTTAGTAAATAGCACATTCGTTTCACTCTCCTCATTTTGTTTGATTTCCATACGGATATCATATGAGCATTCTCCCACATTTTTGTTGTACTGTCAAGATATCTATTCGGATATCAAGGAGAATGTACTGAATGGGATACTACAGACGAATCCGGGAACTACGTGAGGACCACGATTTGACCCAGCGACAACTAGCCTCTATTCTCCATATGACCCAAACACAATATTTCCGCTACGAGCAGGGATACAGAGATATTCCAACGGATATCCTCATTGCACTAGCTAGACTCTACCAAACCTCCACCGACTATATCCTGGAATTGACCAATAACCCAGCACCACCAAAAGCTAACTAACCCGGCCGCCCCCGCACCAACAGCAGATCATCTCTCGCTCCACAAAAACACGCGCCTCCCTACCAGCTCCAAGAACTCCTGGAGTGATAGAGAGGCGATTTTACTATGTGGTTCTTCCTAGTGCTGCTACCGCGCGCGGCCGGGCCAGTATGGGCCCATCTCCACCTTTTTGAAACTAACCTCACAAAAAGCTCCCTGTAGTCCAAAACTTCATGGGCTACAGGGAGTTTGTCTTGTTCATTCAGATCATCGTGTCAGAAGGGGAACTCTCCATCCTCGTCCCATTCCGGAGCTGGCCGCTTGTTGTTCTCCTCTACTTCACGTCTCCTGCGCTCCTCAGACTGTCTCCACTCCTCGGCGGCCCGCGCCTTTTCAGCAAGGTATTCTGCTTCCTCTGGCTGCTCCTTTGAGAAATCAACCAGGAGCTTGACATGAGGGGCATTTTTTCTGTATTTGTTTTCTTGTACCTCCAGCAGACCCAAATCACTCATTTGCTCCAGTAACCGTTTTACTGTAGCTCTCGACATTCCAAGTGTATTTGCAACTGTATCCAGGTCAACTGTACATCTCTCTCTGTACTGTTCCATATTGCTTAATCCCAAATAGTAGGAGTACACATGCACCATGGTTGGTTTAATCAGAGGGTAGTAGAAAATACGATCAAAGACCTTGATAATGTTCTTTCTTCCTGTCTCTTCATTTATCCTCAAATCAATCAGTACTTTTATCTGTTGATTGCTTCCTTTATTTTTTACAGAAATCAAACCCAATTCCTCCAGATGATCAATTGACCTTCTCACCTCCCTTACATCCATACCTAGCCTATCAGCGTATACGCTACTAGGGTATCCCACAGTATCTGTTTGACTTCCATTTGTAGCTGCTACTATAGCACTATAGACCAGTATATCTACCTTGCTATCTTTTAGTCCTTCATACTGGTAACAAGCTCTACCTACTTCGATGTAGTAGTCGCTCAACTCTCCATAATAGTCTCTCGGATTATAATCTTGCTTATAATTATACATATTTTGTAACACTCCATTTCATTATTTTAATAATTATTTTAAGGGTACAAAAGATGAGTAAATGATGTGTTTTTAGAAGTTCTTAGTGAACACGAGCGTAGCGAAGTGTGAGCTTAGAACTTCTTCTACTTCCAGACTTTCACTTCTTTTACTATCACACTAGCTCACTTAACTATAGTCAAAACCAATGTTATAAACAGGATGGAGCGCAGCGGAATCCAATTATTTATACACCATCTATTGTCTTATCTCTTGTATCTATCCGGGAGCAGAGAAACACACAAACTGACCAGGAAAGTACAGGGGAAAAAGTGTGGTGGTGAACGATACAATTTGTCCGCTTTCCCCACCAAAATGTCCCAGAAATGAACATTTTGTCCTGTTTCTAAGAAGTAACGGAATCAAAAAGCTCCTGCAATTCTGTGGTGAAATGTGAGGGGGACAAATTGAAAATGCCCTGCCGGAGCATAAACGCCCCCTCACATTTCCCGATACAACAGACTTACGAGGCTAAGCCATTCTTTTCATGCAACGTATCAAATACGCTTACTGCATTTCTCAAAGCAGTAATATCTTCCCGGGCGTAAAAATCCAGAGTAGTGCTCGCAGTAGAGTGCCCCATGATGTACTGGACGCTTTTGATATCTGCTCCTCTGGCAATCAGAAACGTTGCACAACTATGTCTTAGGTCGTGGGGAGATAGGGGCCGAAGTCCGTTTCGCTTCATAAAACGGTTCACACGGCTGGTCACAGAATCCGGATATTTTGGCATATACAAACCACCACGTCCTGGAAATAGAAACGCCATGTCCAGAACCTCTTTAGGATACTGTTCCTGTACCTTTGCTCTATACTCCTCCAAAACGGAAAGCATGTATGATGTCATCGGAATAACACGATAACCACTTTCTGTTTTCGGTGTCCCGATTTGCAGCCCAATACCTGCCGTATAGGTGACGTTTCGCTCCACATGGATAGTAGACTGCTCCCAGTTAATATCTCCCCATTGGAGCCCCAAGCACTCGCCGCGGCGCGCGCCCGTCTCGACCAGCAACTGCAACATACAGCGGAAATCCAACGGTTCTTTCTTCATTCCTTGGTAGAAGGTGCTCAGTTCATTTGTTGTCAAGACATCAGGTTTCTTTTTTGCCAAGCGGGGCGCGCTCACTTCGTCCATTGGGTTTTCTGCAATCAGCTGCCGCCTTTTGGCGTAGGAAAACATTTGACGCAAGGCGTTATAGAAATGACGGACCGACTTTGGAGCATAGGGTGCTCCATTTTTTCCCTCTGTCTTTAGGTAGCGGATAAATCGGTCAATGTCCAGCAGGGAAATGCTCTCCAGTGGTTGATCTCCAAAAAACTCCACAGCCGGGGCTATCGTCGATTTGTAAAAACTAACCGTGTCCGGCTTTCGCTCTCCGTTTTCAATCTCAAAGGGAAGCCAATAGTCGTTCACAAACTCTCTTAGTGTCAATGCCTTTTGGGATGGAGGTTGCTGGTTTTGCAGTTGATCGTTGAAAAGCGAATACCACAAAAATGGATTGGGAATTTGTGGGAACTGGTCAGGATTTGTAAGGCCAATGTTTACCATTGATTTCATCTCCTATAAAATAATAATTTGATTTTGGGGAAGCGCCATCGCCTTTGTGGGAGACATCGCCTCCCCTTAGAAGAGCGGTCCTCTCCTTACAATGGTAAAAAATTGGAATTCCTTCACGCCAGTTCACCACCATTCAATTTCAGACAACAATCAAGGAATGTTGCGTCTTTCTTGACGTAGCCCGATTATAGCAGATGCTTGTATATAATGTCAATGGCTTAATAAAAAAATTTGTTGCAAAAAAATAATAATCTTATTTAATCTTATAACTTTTAAACTTAATTAGAATTCTACTTATCTTTTTTTGAGTTCTTTTTGTTGTTCATTTTAACGATATCAATCTTTTTGAGAAAAAAGAGGCTATTTTAAGAAAGAATAGGTGATTTCCGCTACAAAAAGCACAAAGGAGCGGTCTCCCGCTCCTTTGTGAGTCACAGATGAAACGCTACCGCCATTTTGTCCGCCGCTGTTTTCATTTGCTGGATATTCGATTTTACATAGAAGTTCAGCGTTGTACTCGCGTCTGAGTGCCCCAAAATCTCCTGCACACTTTTCAAATCCGCCCCATTTGCTAACAGCAGTGTGGCACAGGAGTGGCGCAGGTCATGGGGGGACAGGTCGGGCAAGCCGTGTTTCTTCATAAACCGTTTCAGCCTTCGGGTGATCGTGTTTGGGTCCCTGGCCTCAAAAATACTGGTAGTGGAAGGAAATAGGAATGCTTCCTCCAACAAGGCCCCAGGGTGTTTCCTTTGTACGTCCTTCTTGTGCTGCTTCAACAGAGTCACTGTATTTTGGAGCAGAGGGATAGTCCGGTTTCCGTGAGCCGTCTTAGGCGTTCCTATTACCACCCCATTCCCAGAGGAGTAGGTCACATTTCGCAAAACTCGAAGGGTGCCCTCTACTAGATCAATATCCCTCCACTGTAGGCCCATACACTCTCCACGGCGCAGGCCGGTTGTAATCAGCAGTTGCAGGGCACAGCGGAAGCCCAGGTCCGGTTCTGTTGACAATGCGGCAAAAAACGCCCTGGCCTCCCGCTCCGAAAACGCCTCCACCGGGTGCTTTTCCAGCTTCGGAGCATTCACCTTCTCCATGGGATTGTTTTCGATCAGCTCCCGCTGCTCCGCATTTTCAAATATCAATTTCAACGCGGTGTATTGGTGGCGTAGTGTTTTACTGGACATCCCGGCTCCCTTCCGCCCTTTGTGCTCTGTACGCAGATACTTGAAATAGAGCTGAATGTCAGTCGGTGTGACAGCACAGAGTGCTTTCCCCTGGAAATAGCTACAAATCAACTTTGCTGCCGCTCTATAGAATGTTACTGTAGTTGGCTTCCGTTCTCCGTTCTCGATCTCCAAGGGAAGCCAAATCTTCTGAATAAAATCAAGGAGGGACAATTTTTCCTCTTGGTGCAGCTGCTTTTTCGGTGGTGGTAAGACTTCCTGTTCCTTTAGCTCCGCTTCCCACTGGTCTGCCGCCCTCTGAGCTGCCCGGTTCCGTTTTGGCGCAGGGAGCCCTTCCGGTGGGACCCATGTCATGCAACGGAAAATTTGCTTCTGGTTCTCGTCTTTTCCCAAATAAGCCTTGAATTTATAGGAGACGATCCGACAACCCTTTTTTACCGGATAAACCGTAGCCATTGACCTCATTCCTTCCTAGTGTTTCAATGACTTTCACGGGTTTGTTGACCTAAAAGTTGACCTAGAACCAGTATCTGGGATTTTTGTCCCTTTTCCAGGTAAAGCAAAAACCCTTGCAATCCATTGGGATTACAAGGGTTTTACTTGGTACGGCTGGAGGGATTCGAACCCGCGACCTTTTGGTTCGTAGCCAAACACTCTATCCAACTGAGCTACAGCCGCAACTCATTTCCACAGGGGGCTCTCCCCTGACGGCTTGATTAGTATAGCACAGAAGAGAATCTTTGGCAAGTGTTTTTTAAAAAAATTTTTTGTTTTTTGAAATGCCGGGGAGAGGGGCCTCCCCGGCGCAAAAATCAGATCTGATCTGCCCAGCGGCACACCGCCTCGCAGAGGAAGCGGGCGCAGCCGGGGACCGTCCGGTCGTAGTAGGCGGTAAAGCGCTCGTCCTGGATGTAGAGCTGGGCCAGCCCCATGTGTTTGGCCGGGTCGCAGGTATTTCCGGTCAAGGTCAGCCAGCGCCTGTGGAGCTGTGTGATCTCCCGGCCCTCCAGGCTGTCGGGCGGGGTCTGGCGCTGAACCGCCTCCTCCAGGCGGCGCAGGATCTCGTCCCCCAGGCCGGTCCACTCCCGGTACTGCTCCTGTGTCAGTGCGCGCACGGTATCCTGGGCCGCATCCACCTCCCGGTCTCCATATTTTTCCCGGGCCTCCCGGCCATAGGTCTCCTCGTGCCAGGCCACCGCCCGCTGCTTCAGGGCCTCAAATTTCTCCTGATCGTTCATAAGTTCCTTCCTTTCCTGTGCCGAAATGGTCTTGCGTACCGACCGAATCAGCGCCTCCAGCCGGGCCTGCTCCTGTTCCAGGGCGGTCAGGTGGCCGCGGAGGGCGGCGAGCCGGTCGAAGGAGGGATCGTCCAGGCAGGCCTTGATCTGGGCCAGCTCCACCCCGAGGGCCCGGTAGTACAAGACGTCCTGCAGCCGGTCCACCTGGGCCGCGCCGTAGTAGCGGTAGCCGTTCTCCGCCACCCGGCCCGGCTTGAGCAGACCGATCTGGTCGTACCAGCGCAGAGTGCGGGTGGTCACTCCGGACAGGTCCGCCAGCTCCCGGATCGTGTATTCCATCAAAATCCCTCCTCTGGTCCTATGGTACCAGTTGACGCACCGTCAAGGTCAAGGACTTTTTTTCTTGTTTTTTCCCACGAAAATATTATAATAAAACAGACGCCGGTTTTATATGGATCAATTCCCCAAAAGGAGGCCGCCATGCGGATCATCATTTCCCCCGCCAAGCAGATGCGGGAGGACCGAGACACCCTGCCGCCCCGGGGGCTGCCCGGGTTTCTGCCGGAGACCGGGCGGCTGCTCTCCGCCCTGCGGAACCTCTCGCCTGCGGAGCTCCAGAAGCTGTGGAAGTGCAGCGACGCCATCGCCGCCCTCAATGTGGAACGGCTGCGGACCATGGACCTGGAGCGGGGCCTCACCCCCGCCCTCCTGTCCTATGTGGGCATCCAGTACCAGACCATGGCCGCGCGGGTGTTCGAGACGGCCCAATACGAGTTCCTCCAGGAGCATCTGCGCATCCTGTCCGGCTTTTACGGCCTGCTCCGCCCCTTCGACGGGGTGACCCCCTACCGGCTGGAGATGGGGGCCAGGCTGGCGGTGGACGGCTGCCGGGACCTGTACGCCTTCTGGGGGGAGAAGCTGGCCCGGGCCCTGGCGGGGGAGAGCGGCTGGGTGCTGGACCTGGCCTCCAAGGAGTACAGCCGGGCGGTCCTTCCCCACCTGCCCCCCTCGTTGCGGGTGGTCTCCTGCGTATTCGGGGAGCTGCGCCCCGACGGCAAGGTGGTGGAGAAGGGGACCCTGTGCAAAATGGCCCGGGGCGAGATGGTCCGGTGGCTGGCGGAGACGGGGACGGCCCACCCAGACGGCCTGCCCGCCTTTCAGGGGCTGGGGTACCGGTACGATCCGGACCGCTCCACCGGGGCACGGATGGTTTTTTTGAAAACAGCTCAGTCAAGTGCTGTGTGAGAAGAAAGGACGGTTTCATATGCTGCGTTTTGAATGTGACTACGGCGAGGGGGCCCACCCCAAGATCCTGGAGCGGCTGCTGGAAACGAATTTGGAGCAGACCCCCGGCTATGGGAAGGACGAGCACTGCGAGCGTGCCAAGACCCTGATCCGCCAGGCCTGCGGCCTGCCCCAGTCCACCATTGAGTTTGTATCCGGCGGCACCCAGGCCAACCAGATCGTCATTGCCGCCATTTTAAAGCCCTATCAGGGGGTGGTCTGCGCCAGCACCGGCCATATCAACACCCATGAGACAGGGGCGATTGAGGCCACCGGGCACAAAGTGCTGGCCCTCCCCAGCAAAGACGGGAAGATCACCGCCCAGCAGATCGCCAAGCTGTGCGCCGCCCACTGGACCGACCCCAGCCACGAGCACACGGTCCAGCCCGGCCTGGTCTACCTCTCCCAGCCCACCGAGCTGGGCACCCTGTACACCAAGGCGGAGCTGAAGGCCATCCACCAGGTGTGCTGGCAGCGGCACATCCCCCTGTACATCGACGGGGCCCGGTGCGGCTACGGCCTGGCCGCCCCGGAGAACGACGTGACCCTGGCCGACCTGGCCCAGCTGTCCGACGTGTTCTACATCGGCGGCACCAAGGTGGGGGCCCTGCTGGGGGAGGCGGTGGTCATCCCCAACCTGGCCATCCAGCGGGACTTCCGGTATATGATCAAGCGCATGGGGGGCATGCTGGCCAAGGGACGGCTGCTGGGCATCCAGTTCGAGGTCCTCTTTGAGGACGGCCTCTACTTCCAGCTGGGCCGCCGGGCGGTGGAGCAGGCCCGGCGCATCCGGGACGCCTTCCAGGCCTGCGGGGTGGAGCTGGCCTTTGACTCCCCCACCAACCAGCAGTTCCCCGTCCTCACCCGGGAGCAGCGGGAGGCCCTGGCCCGGAAGTACAGCTTCAACCACTGGGCCGATCTGGAGGATGGGCGGTCTGTCGTCCGCTTCTGCACCAGCTGGGCCACCACGCCCCAGGCGGTGGAGGAGCTGTGCCGGGATATTCACGCCATCTGCGGACAGGCGTAGAAGCAGGCGGGCGGCCCGGTGTGCCGCCCCTGCGGAATGCCATAAGGCGGCGCGTCCGGGAGGCCGCGCCCTATATACGTTCCCCCTTCGAAACCTGCCCCCTCATCCGTCTGGCCCTCGGCCAGACACCTTCCCCCCAGGGGGAAGGCTGAGGACGGCCGCAAGGGCCGCCCCTACGGCGAATCTGGGAGCGGTTTCTTTTTTCGTAGGGGCCGGACACTGGCCGGCCCGCCGTATCTTGAAATACAATAAATCGA
>ERZ1106929.2569-NODE-2569-length-11822-cov-4.146766_pt1 | contig 11822 bp, 10 predicted proteins | sample MGYA00403662_ERZ1106929 | MGnify/ENA primary metagenome ERZ1106929 (study PRJEB35170, sample SAMEA104062442) | human gut metagenome | biome: human gut; feature: human-associated habitat; material: faeces | place: Denmark | collected 2013-02-20 ... | reverse complement strand
TTTTTCTGTTAAATGGTAAACTGGCAAAAATATACAACGTCGTGTGGCAATTGAAAGACTAAGAGAATTCGTTAATGACGATATTTTTTTGAAAAAATTAGATTCAAAAACGCAATCAACATCTGTAAAAAATATAAATTTTGTTTTAATATATGATGCACCTATGTTTCTTGCAGTACTTAAAGAAAATATATTTGTATCGTCTATATAGAGATATTGTGCATTATTTATTTTACATAAATTCTCAATAGAGTCCTTAAACTCACCTTGAGAACCAAAGTCAACAATCAGAAAACATGGTGTCGGAGAATAATGCGTGAGAAGGAATTCTAGCCGTGGTAAAACCCACGGATTGATCTCTGTAAGGCGAATAGCTACACAAACAGTTATGTCAGATACTGTAAATGTTTCTTCAGGCTTAGCCGTGACAATATCCAGTATAGAATTATACTGAGAATCTAGTGTCGTTCCTATTACTGTATTGAATTCATTATGCATATTCTACTCCAAAATATAATTAAAAATATTTTTCTGCTTTTTGCTCGGCAAAACTTACTGTACAATTTTATCTGTTAATTCCCGAAACGCTCCCTGCCCGCCCTTATTCTCCAGCACAACATCGGCTACGGCTTTCACATAATCCGGTGCGTCATTGACGGTTACACTCACGCCACAGAGTCCAAAGACTTCCATATCCGGGATATCGTCCCCAACAAAAGCTATCTCTTCCGGCTGAACTCCGCATTGTTCCATAAGTGAGGAAATAACGGAGCGTTTATCAAGTTTTCCCAGCACAGCCTCGGTAATACCCAAATCAGTGAGGCGCCTGCGCAGGGATGGGCAGTCCCTCCCGGAGAGTACTGCCACCCGTATGCCAGCCTTTTGCAGGAGCTTAACGCCTAGACCATCACGGGCATGAAAGCGTTTCAGGCATTCACCATCTGGCCCGTAGTACAGCCCGCCGTCCGTGAGCACCCCGTCCACATCGGTAATGACCAGGCGGACGCGCTTCAGCTTTTCCAGCGCCGCCAGGCGGCGGCGTCCCCTGATGGCCGCACGCACCCGTTCCAGATCCTCCGGCGTGTCTACCCCGGCGCCCATTGGCGGCACTTCGAGGACGCGGATAGGGATGCCCGCCTGGAGAAGCCGGAGCTGTTCCAGCTGTTCCAGCCTTTCCAATGGGGAAGGCGGCAGTTGGCTGAACGCCTGCAGCGCCTCTGCCCTGTAGGCATAGATGCCGACGTGCCCTAGGAAGCGGGCCAGCTCCGAGGCGTTCCGGACATAGGGGATCAGGCTGCGACTGAAATAAAGCGCATTGCCCGCGTCATCGCAGACGACCTTGACCTGGTGCGGTGAACGTGCCTGCTCCTCGCTGATGGGGCTGCACAGCGTGGCCACCCGCACGCCGCCGTCGCTCCTGAAGGCGGAAAGCAGCTTTTCGATGGCCGAAGGCTCCAACAAGGGCTCGTCGCCCTGCACGTTGATGTAGATATCCGCAGCCAGGGAGCTGGCGACTTCCCTTACCCGATCGGAACCGGACTGGCAGTCTGGGGAAGTCATAAAAACCTTTCCTCCGAAAGCTCGCACGGCATCCGCGATACGAGCGTCATCCGTGGCCACCACGATATCGTCCAAACCTTCCGCACGGGATATCAATTCATAGACATGCTGAATCATTGGTTTACCGCAGATATCAGCCAGTGGTTTTCCTGGAAGGCGCGTTGAGGTATATCGTGCCGGAATGACTGCTATTACCTTCATATCATATCCCCTTTGCCAACTTATCAAAGGCCTGAAGATGTTCCAGCAAAACGGGCAATTCCCTGATAGCAATCATGTTAGGCCCATCACAGGGAGCCCTATCCGGATCCGGATGGACTTCCATAAACATACCGGCTACGCCTATGCTGGCCGCCGCCTTTGCAAGGACAGGGACAAACTCCCTCTGGCCGCCGCTGCATGTTCCTTGGGCACCGGGGAGCTGCACGGAGTGTGTTGCATCAAATACAACCGGATGGCCGGTGCGTTTCATAATTTCAAGGGAACGCATATCCACAACAAGATTGCCGTATCCAAAAGAAGTCCCTCGTTCACATAAGGAAATGCTATCGTTCCCTGCCGCCTTTGCTTTCTTCAGGATATTGGCCATCTCCCAAGGAGCGAGGAATTGGCCCTTTTTTATGTTGACAGGCTTTCCAGTCGCGGCGACGGCTTCAATGAGATCGGTCTGGCGGCAAAGGAACGCTGGTGTCTGGAGCATATCGACAACCTCCGCCACTGGCGCAGCCTGTTCCGGGCTGTGAACATCCGTAAGAACCGGAACCCGAACTTGCTCCCGAACATCTGCCAGAATAGACAATCCTTCTTCCATCCCAATCCCACGAAAGCTGGAAATGGAACTTCGGTTAGCTTTGTCAAAGCTGGATTTATAAAGAAACGGAATCTTCAGATGAGTAAAAATTTCTTTGAGCGCTGAAGCTGTCTCTAGGGCTTGTGTACGCCCCTCAATGGCGCATGGTCCTGCAATGAAGAAAAAGGGGCTCGTATTATCAATATGAATGTTTTGTGATTGAAACGAAATGGTAAACATAGCTTCTCCGGATAACTACAACCCCACAGCAACCTTCGTCGCCACGGCAATCTGGTACAAAATCTGGGTGAAATCCTTAGCCAGCTGCATATTCTTGGAATCAAACCGGGGCATGACCAAGATACGGTCGCCCGGCGCTATGCCCATATTTTGGACTTTGCCCACTTCACCATTCTGCTTGGCGACAAGGATATTGTCCTTGTCCGCACGATCCGAAAGGCCGCCCGCGCTCTCGAGGTATTCGTGGAGGGACATACCCTTTTCATAGGTGATGGCCTTGGGTATCAAGACTTCCCCCGATACATGGACGACATCCGTTTTCTGCGGGATAACAATGACGTCGTTGTCCTCAAGCAGGAGATCCTTGACTGTGCCCCCGCGCGAAACGACGACTACGCCGTCAGGCTCCAGCGTTGCGGCACGACGCACAAAATCCTGAATCAGCTCCGCTTCCCGAACCCGGATGTTGGCTTCATCCACGGACGAAGACGTTGACGTGAGCGCGCTCTGTTCAAGCCTGCGCAGCGAATCGGCAATAATCGCCTTTTGCTGTGCGGCTACACTTTGGCGGCGGATATAGATCGCGGACGTATCAGCAATGGCCGGCTCAATTTCCACGTATTGCAACAACGATTTGAGGGTCGTGTCTTTGCGGACGGGGAACCGGGAAGCTCCCTGAATGGCCCCTGTAACTGCGGCCATGATGGTGCGCCCACGCTTATCGGCCACGAAATCGACAGTGTCCCCGTCCGCAAGCTGAAACTGCGCGAATTCGGCAATGGGGATGTATACGTTGAACGGCGCACGGTTGCGTATCCCGCTGATGCTGACGTGCGAAGCGCTGTTCAACGGCGTAGCGAGATCGAGAAGGTGCGCCCCGGTCGCCGTGCCCATGAATTCATAACGGGCCTGCTGGCGAAGCAGACCGAGAGCGGCGACACTGCTCCCACGTTCATCCACCAAAATCACGTCCCCATCCTTGAGCCGGATGGAAGGCATTTCCCCGCGCAGGGCGAAATCATACAAATCGACCGTCCCGATAAGGGATTTTCCCCGCATCACCTTGATGTGCCGATAACTTCCCCGCTCGGGCGTGATGCCGCCCGCCCTGTCCAGATACGACATGACGGAATCCATCGGCCCACCCGCGTATCTTCCGGGATGGTTCACGAAGCCCGCCACGTAAACGGCTACGGGTTGAGAGCTTTGAAGATTGACGTAAATATTGACGTTGTCGGTGAAGACGGAGGCAAGGCTTGACCGGACGGCTCCCAGAAGCTGCCCCTGCTTCAGCCCGGCCACCCGGATCGGGCCTACTTCCGGTAAAAAGACATTCCCCTGCTGATCGACCATCAGGACATCGTCATACGTCTTGGCTCCCCAAATACGGACCACTATGCGGTCTCCCGGAAGGATGACGTAATCGGCGTTCACACTTTCCGAATAGGTGGAGGCAAAATTCCCCTGAAACAAATTGGCGCCGAAGGGAGGCAGCGTCGCCGAAGCCGGACCGCGCAGAGGCGATTGCGCCCAGGCTGGCGGGGCATCGAGGACGGTAGGGACCGGCGAACTTTCGCGGCTGCCCCATACGGAGCCCTGCGAAGGGAGGCGGTATGTCCCCGGAGCTTGCTGCGCGGGCATGGAAGAAGGAACGCCGGGAATACCTCCCGAACTCGCCGGAACGGGATTGGAAGATCGACCGAGCGGCTGTCCATAAGCACTTCCGCCTGTTTGCTGGACGGTATTCTGCGCCCCCGCCGCATACGGCGGAAGGCTTAGCAAAAGAAGGCTTCCGGTCGCAAAAGCCAGGTATGTTTTCCAGTGCATCATATGGTTCATCGGTTAAAACCCTGCGTGTTCTCGGATAGAAGCGGTGATGAGCGAACCCAGCCCGAGAAGAAGCAGGGCGCCGACAAAGACATAGGCCGTGAAAAGGAAAGGACGCGGATAGAGGGACTCATCCGGCAACGTAGGCTGCTGGAACGCGACGACATATCGGGATTTGGCCACTTCGTGGACTCTTGCGGACTCAAGCGCGGACATGGCTGTTACAAGCTGTTTCTGGGCGAACTCGGCTTCGATGGTGAGATCCTCATACTCGCCTACCACAGCGTTGAGATTGCCCTCCTGCGAGCGGAGGCCCGCCAATCGCTGCTTTTCCTGATCCAGTTGGCTCTCCACAGCTTTCAACCGCGTTTGCAGCGCTTTTGTCGCCGGAGCGCTGGAACGCATGAACGACTGGGCTTCCGCCAGCTGCGCACGCAGTTTGACGGCTTCACCTTCCAGTTCCGTCACCACCCCCTGCAGACCAGCGGCCGTCACCCTGGGGTCGAGGAGGGTATGCGCATCCCGGAAGTTACGCATAGCTTCCTGTGCCTTCCTGACGCGCGCCTCCGCCCTCTGGACTTCCGATTGCGCCAGTGAAACGGCGTCCTCCCGGGCACGGAGGTTCATGGTATTCACAAGGGCTTCGCTGCGGGCCAGTACGGCGGCGGCGATCTTCTGCGCCATTTCCGGGGAGTAGGCTTTCGTTTCCAAGGTGATGATGCCCGTATCCTGATCGAGGGCGGGAATGACCGCCCATTTCCAATACCGGAGCTGCTCATCCTGAGTCGGATTATTCGTCAGGCGTGAAAAGACGTCGTGGCCCTTGTCGGAAAAATGCAGATCAACGCCGAGTTCTTTATCAATATCATGAATGATATCTATCGATTGAATGTACTCAACTACGATATGCGCGTCCGCCCCCGTCGAAGACGAGGAGCGGAGCAGTGCGGAGGCGATATCCAACCCGCCTCCAGACGAATCAGCGCTGCGAATAGCGAAACGCGTCTGGGAAACGTACATGGGCGAAGCCCACAGCAGGTAATAAAGGAACACCGCTACTGTGGGCAGCAGTACAACACACGCAAAAATCTTCCCTTTTCGCGGCAGCCTGCCCCAGCAGGCACGCGCACTGGAAAAAGATCGACGGCCTGACTGTACGGCCAGGGTGAGAGGCGGCGGATTATCGCTTTTGAGCATCACAAATTTCCTGATAGCGGGTAAGCGCGTCCTCCAGGTTGGCAAAGCACATCAGCTTGCCCCCAAAGAGAACCGCAGCGTTATCGCAGTTTTTACGTATTGTTGAAACGCTATGTGAAACGACGATGAGTGTTGAACTGGCTTTGCGTTCCTGAAAAACGCGCTCGCCTTTGGCTTGAAAGGCCGCGTCGCCCACGGAATAGGCTTCGTCGATGAGATAAAAATCGAAACCGATGGCCATGCTGAGGCCGAACGCCAGCTTGGATTTCATACCTGACGAGTACGTGCGCACCGGCATATCCATATATGGGCCCAGCTCCGAAAAATCTTCCACGAACTCAGTTACTTTCCGGATATCGGAACCATAGATGCGGGAAGTGAAGCGCAAATTCTCCCGACCCGTGAGGCTCCCGTGGAAACCTCCCGCAAAGCCGATGGGCCACGACACCCGGCTTTTGCGGACGACCTTTCCGCTGTCGGGGAGTTCCGCGCCGCCGATGATCCGCATGAGCGTCGACTTCCCAGCCCCATTGAGGCCGAGAATCCCCATGTTCTCACCGGGGCGGAAGGTTATGTTCACATCATCGAGCACAACCTTTTTCCCTCGGGGGAGGGGATAGGACTTGGCAATATTATGCAACGCAATCATTGCTCGGCCCTCTTGCGTGCATAACGCTCCAACAATCCGCCAAGGCACAACGAAACCACGCAGAACGCCACAATGTAGAGGTAATCGTAAGTGGGAGCCACGTATCCGCGCGATAAGCTCTGACGCAGCAATTCAATGAGCTGCATGACCGGGTTGAGCAGCAGGATGTCCGCAATGTTCTTTGGAAACATCGAAACGGAAAAGAAAATGCCCGATGCAAAGAACAAGATGCGCAGTATCATGGGCACGATTTTCTCCAGCGTCGGCCAAAAGACCGCCAATGAAGCGCACAGCATCCCGCAGCCGAGCCCGAGCAAAGGCGTCAGAAGGAATGCGGCGAAAAGCCCCGTCCAGTCGGAGACATAAAGGGATGTGCCACAAAAGGCCGCAATGCCTGTAATCACGCATCCGGAAGAAAGCTGCGTCCCCCACACGACAACGGTCCGGGAGAGCATCAAATCAAGCGGCGTTACCTGCGGAAAGGTTAAAAGCGCCTTGTTGCCGCTGACCGCACTCATACATTTGGTAAGCGTTTCGCTGAATGTGGCCCAGAGGCCAAACCCCGCAAGCAGGAACATCAAAACGGACATGCCGTGCGGAGCCCGCGCCCCGGCTATCTCCCGTATCCCCCAGAATATCCCGATGCCGAACATCGTCTGGATCACAGCCCACAGATACCCGAGCCGCGACGAGCCATAGAGCGTATGCACTTCACGGAGGATCAGGGCCATAATCACCCTTCCCTGCACAATCCAACCCGACGACATGGATTACCTCGGCAGCGGCTCAAAAATCGGTTCCACAAGCGTCCACTCTTCCGAAGGCCGGCGGCAAACGGCAACCGTCATTTCCCTGTGGGGATCCGTCAATGTGGCCCTGCGGCACAGCATCCGGAGCCCGGAAACATACGGACGCCCCACTGAAACCTCAGCGGGCCCTCCAAAAGGCGTTTTCTCGACGGAGGCAATGGTTCCTTCCATCTGTTCCCCAAGCTGGCTGGCGAATCCGGCATACCTGGTTTCCTGCGCCGCAACCCCGCTCTTTTCCCCGCGTCCGCCCTGCTGCACAGCGCATCCGCAAACGACCGTCAGGCATCCCACCATCAGGCAACGCAATATCGTAGACATCAATTAACCCCCGCCCGCAGGCAGTCATGAACACTCAAAATGCCGACGGGTTCTCCGCCCCGCGCAACATACAAGCTGGTAATTTTGCTGGACTGCATGATCCCCAGCGCCTTGGCGGCAAGGCAATGTTCATCGACCGTGATCGGATTCCGGCTCATGACCCGTTCGGCGGTCAGCCCCAACAGACCGCCGTCCATATGCCGCCTCAGGTCTCCATCGGTAATGATGCCGACAAGGATGCCTTTCTCCATAATGCCGACACAGCCGAACCCTTTGCCTGTCATGATGCAGAGGATTTCCGTCATCGGACTGTCGAGGGACGCTAAGGGGAGAGCCTCGCCAACGTGCATGATCTCGCGCACGGTCATGAGCTTCCTGCCAAGCCGCCCGCCGGGGTGGAAACGGTGGAAATCCTCCGCGCCGAAGCCCCTTGCCTTGAGCAGGGAAAGGGCGATAGCATCTCCGAGCGCCATTTGGAGCGTCGTCGACGTAGTGGGAGCGCATCCGATAGGGCACGCTTCCGGCTCATTGGGAAGCAACAGGACATAATCGGCGTGGCGGGCCAAAAAACTATCGCCCCGCTTCGTCACACCCGTAATCGGGATCCCATGCCGCGAAGCGAACAGGATGATATCGTTCAGCTCGGCCGTTTCGCCGGAGTTGGAAAAGGCGATGACCGCGTCATGCCGCGACATCATCCCCAAATCACCGTGGCTGGCCTCAGCGGGATGGATGAAATAGGCGGGCGAGCCAGTGGAAGCGAGGGTCGCGGCCACTTTTCGGGCTACGTGCCCGCTTTTTCCCATGCCAGAGACCGCGATGCGCCCGGAAATGGACAAAAGACAACGGATGACTTCATCGAATGAGCCATCCAAATCTTCTGCCATATGCCAAAGCGCCTCTGCCTGTTTTTTGAGAGTATCCCCGGCAAAAGACACAAAACTATTCATTCTTCACCCCTTAAAAAAGCGTAGCATTAGTTCCCACTCATCGATTTAATGAGTGGGTTCAAAAAATAAAAAACGTTCCGGAACCGAGATGAAACGGCTCTGGAACGTTTTTCTTTTATACTATAAAATAAGCTAATTACACGCTGAGAGAGAGAGAGAGAGAGCATACGGATCACCTCTATTTGCAAAATGCAATCAACTGAAATAACAAGATAAACTTCAATCTATAAGCACTCTAACATAAAGGTTTTCCCGATGCAACGGCGGAAAATTTCTCTCTCGTAAAGAAAGGCTGTTCGCGAATACTGGAAAGGGGCTTTTTCAGTCTATGCATACGACCCAAGGGACGGCACGATACTCTTGTCTCGGCCTCACCCTTTTTATCAGTTTCTAGAAGAAGCGGCGGAGGATTGGGGAAACGCGGGTAGAAGCCTCGGGCTCTCGCAACACCTTTCCAAGGCTCTCCAGCAAGGCGGCGTTTACAGCCCTCTGCCCTTCCTGCCAGCCGCGCAGAGCTTGCGGATCGCAGGGCTCCTGCCCGTCGAGGCGGCTCAGGAACCGCTTGAAGGGGCTCGCGTATTCGTAACCCGACACGTCGCCGCAGACATCCGCGCCGATCACCCTGCCCGCGCAGGCGGCAAGCACGGCCTCGGTATGGCTGAGCCGGAAGACGCCCTGATCCCAATTGGTCTTCACCACGTCTTCCGCGAATACGTCCTTGTCGATGGAAAGATACATGTTCCCGGCATCCGCCAGTGCCGGGAGCAGCCCGCGCACCAGTTCGTCCGCCGATCCGAATGATCTGCAGCACTCCGCCCGCCCGATCAGGCGCAGCCACGCCGCGTCCGTGCCGACGCTCCAATACGTCAGCTTGCGCCGCAGGAAGGGCGTCAAGCGGTTCTCCCACGCGTGGGCAAGGCCGATGTCCCCCGAGGTGATGCCGATGACATGGACGCGCCGGACGCTCGGCTGCAAGGCGGCGTGCGACACCCACGAACCGCAATGGATGCCGAAGGGATAGCGCATGTTATCCGGGTGGTTGTCGAAAACGACCACATCAAGGGACGCGGGCGGCAGGCGGCGGCACAGGCGGCGCAGCGGGATCAGCGTGACGTGGTGGAAATCGCCGCTGCCCATGAACGCACAGCCGCAATCCACAGGCAACACGCCTCCCAGATGGGCTTCCAGCGCACTGAACGCCCGGCGCGTGCAGCCGAAGCGTATGGCCTCCTGCCACGGGCCCAGCGGGATGCGGCGTTCGCCCTCCGCCACAGGCAGGACCGAGCCGTCGAAATCGAGGATCACCGGCGGGGAAGGCCGGAAGGATTCGCGGGGGTCATGCATGATCCGTATCCTTATCAGCCGCCTTCACGCCCACGGCCTTTGCGTCGGACTCAAACCAATGCCGGAACATGTACAGGATGCGGCGCAGGATCGGGTTGCGCACCCAGACCAGATGCCGGGTGAACGTAAACCGCGCCCCGAGGCCGGCTTTGACTTCAGGATCGGTCCAGCCCGCCACGTAGAAGCGCAGGCCGCGCTCCAGCGCGTGCTCGAGGTTCACGAACCAGCTCACGAAATAGAGGTCGAGCTCCCGTGCCTGCGGGTAGCGCAGCCCGATGTACTTGTCGATGAGCATCCCGCCGTGCTCAAGGCAGATGTTGTAGCCCACGAGTTCCCCGTCATGGCGGTAACAGAATACCACGCCGCCGATCTCCCGGCTTTGCAGCAGCCCCGCGAAGAAATCCCGCGTCAGCAGGTCGAAATGGATTTCGCTCTGGGCGTAGACGCCGAGGTAGAGGCCGTACAGCTCCTCCAGCACATCAAGGCTGCCGAACCGGGCGTCCCCCAACGGCACGGCTTCGATGTCCAGCCGTTCGCGCGACTTCAGCTTGCGGCGCAGGTTCTTGCGGCGGCTCTTGGAGAGGCGCGACAGGTATTCGTCTGTACTGGAAAAATCAATGGGAACGTAGGCCAGCGCCTGCCCTTCCACGACGATGAACCCCTTGTCCGGCGCAATCCGGGCCAGCCGCATGGCGGCCTCGTTGTCCCCTGCACCCAGCAGCGGGGAAACTTCCGGCACGTCCTTGACGATCAGCAGGGATTGCCCGGCGGCACAGCGCTCGCGGAAGCCGTCCAGAAGCGCGCCCGGCTCCAAGCCCTTCGGGAGCGGCGCGTATTCGGTGGCCGTGGTCCCGGCGAAACGGGCCGGGAAACGCAGCAGGCGCGACCACAGCCCGAACAGGGGAAGCCTGCGGATCTTCGCCAGAATCGCGGGTTCCAGCGTGGTCAGCAGATCGAAATCGGTTCCGAAGACGGGCAGATCCGCTTCGGAAGCGGCGGCAAAGCCCTGCGGCGGGTGGCGCAGGAACAGCTCCACCAACGCCTCGGGTTCGAGCAGATTGGCATGGCGGGCATCAGGCATGGCATATCTCCCCGGCAAGACGGGCGAACGCGGCATCGTCCAGCCAGTGCGTATTGGTGACGGTCAGCATCCTGCCCGCCAAATCCCGCGCCGCCGGGCATGGCCCGCCCTCGACGGCACCCGCCAGATACGGATAGTCCGGCAAGGCCCGGACGAACAGCTTGGAAACCCCGAGCCCCGACCGCCACAGCGCGCCGAGCGCCCGGTCCCGCCGGTCCCGATCCGGCATGAGGACCATAAAGAAAGGCCATATCCCCTCCCCGCCCGGATCGTCGCGCAGGACTTCCGCGCCCGCCCGCTCCAGCATCCCGGCGCGGCGCACGGCCCGGTCACGTCCGGCCTCGAGGAACGCCGGGAGCCGCTCCAGCGCGTTCGCCGCCACGCGCAGGCGCAGCGGGTCCATGCGGTGCAGGGGGATGCCGTCCAGCGTGAAGGCGTCGCCCACCGCCGCGATCTCGTCGCCCCGGTCAAGCTCGCGCCGCAGCGGGCGCCCATAGGCCAAGGGCAGCAGCGCCGGGTTATAGGCCACGGCGTAGCCGAGCAGTTCAAGGACGCGCCGGGCGTTCCAGAGCAGGCCGGGCCGCAAGACGCGGGAGGCCGTCCCTTGAAGCTCGGCGTGCAGGTCCGGATCGCGGCTGAACAGCACGCCGCCCTCGTACGTGGTAAGCCCCTTGCCCACGGCAAGGCTGAAAAAGCCGATGTCGCCGGACAGCCCCACGCTCCGGCCTCCGAAAGACGCGCCGAGTGCTTGCGCGGCGTCCTCGATCACGACGGCTCCATAGGCATGGGCCACGGCGGAGACGGCGGAAATGTCCGAAGCCCTGCCGCCCAGATGCGCGGGGACCACGGCGAGCGCGGTTTCATCGCAGCAGCGCCCGAGCGCGCCGGGATCGATTCCAAACCCTCCGGGCAGCGTGTCGCACGCCACGGCCCGCAAACCGGCAAGCCGCACGGCCAGCGGGACGAGCGGGCAGGTGTAGGCCGGGACGACGACGCGGCTCCGGCCCGGATTGCGGCGGGCCAGCGTCCGCAGGGCCACCACGAAGGCGGCGGTGCC
>ERZ1106929.2563-NODE-2563-length-11843-cov-4.448677_pt1 | contig 11843 bp, 10 predicted proteins | sample MGYA00403662_ERZ1106929 | MGnify/ENA primary metagenome ERZ1106929 (study PRJEB35170, sample SAMEA104062442) | human gut metagenome | biome: human gut; feature: human-associated habitat; material: faeces | place: Denmark | collected 2013-02-20 ... | reverse complement strand
ATTAAGTTTTCTCATTTACTTATTTCGTTTTATTCCAATGTTGGAAGAAAAATTGACGAAAAAGAAGATAGCAGAACCGGTAAAGCAAGAAGTACCTGTAGAGGTACCAGTAGAAAAAGAACTCGTTGATGATCTGGAACTAATTGCAGTGATCACAGCAGCGATCGCAGCTTCTGAAGGAAAAGATCCAAGACAATATATTGTTCGTTCGATAAAAAAAGTACACAGAAATCAATGGTAGATCAGGAGGAGAGAAAATGAAAAGTTATAGGATCACAGTAAATGGAAATGTATACGATGTAACAGTGGAAGAAACAACAGGAAATGAAGCAGCAACTGCAACACATCCAGTATCAAATGCAGGAAGTGTTGAGATTAAATCTTCTGTTCCAGGAAAGATCATTGCAGTTGAAGTATCACAAGGACAGGCAGTGAAAGCTGGAGATACGGTTGTGATCTTAGAATCTATGAAAATGGAGATTCCAGTCGTTGCACCTCAGGATGGAACAATTGCAAGTATCGCTGTATCACAGGGAAATAATGTTGAAAATGGAGCTGTCTTAGCTACAATGAATTAGAATGGAGGGGATTTGATGGCTAATATCACACATACTTTATCGAATCTGATCCACTCTACAGCATTTTTTCATCTGACATGGGGAAACTATGTCATGATCTTAGTCGCACTGGTATTTTTATATCTTGCGATCCGTCATGGATTCGAGCCATTGTTATTAGTACCGATCGCATTTGGAATGTTACTTGTTAATATCTACCCAGATATCATGGCAGATCCAGCAAGTACATCAAACGGTGTAGGTGGATTATTACACTACTTTTATATTTTAGATGAATGGAGTATTCTTCCATCATTGATCTTCCTTGGTGTCGGAGCTATGACAGACTTTGGTCCACTGATCGCTAATCCAAAGAGTTTCTTATTAGGAGCAGCAGCACAGCTTGGAATCTATAGTGCATATTTCTTAGCAATTTTCTTAGGATTTAATGGAAAAGCAGCGGCAGCGATCTCAATCATCGGTGGAGCGGACGGACCAACTTCCATTTTCCTTGCAGGAAAGTTACATCAGACAGGACTTATGGGACCGATTGCAGTAGCAGCATATTCCTATATGTCACTAGTACCGATCATTCAGCCGCCGATCATGAAATTATTGACAACGGAAGAAGAGAGAAAAATCAAGATGGAACAGTTACGTCCAGTATCAAAGACAGAAAAGATACTGTTCCCAATCATTATCACAATCGTTGTCTGCCTGATCCTTCCAACAACAGCACCGCTCGTTGGTATGTTAATGCTTGGAAACTTATTCCGTGAAAGTGGAGTAGTCAAACAGTTATCAGAAACTGCATCCAATGCTTTGATGTATATCGTTGTCATTTTACTTGGAACATCTGTTGGAGCATCCACAAGTGCAGAAAACTTCTTAAATATCGCAACACTTAAGATCGTATTATTAGGACTGGTTGCATTCGCAGTAGGAACCGCAGGAGGAGTCTTATTTGGAAAACTGATGTGTAAATTATCTGGTGGAAAGATCAATCCACTGATTGGTTCTGCAGGAGTATCCGCAGTGCCAATGGCAGCCAGAGTATCACAAAAAGTCGGAGCAGAAGCGGACCCAACGAATTTCTTATTAATGCATGCAATGGGTCCAAATGTAGCCGGAGTCATCGGAACAGCCGTTGCAGCAGGTACATTTATGGCGATCTTTGGAGTGTAAGGAGGAAAATATTATGGTAAAACCAATTAAAATAACAGAAACAATCTTAAGAGATGCACATCAGTCCCTGATTGCCACAAGAATGACGACAGAACAGATGTTACCGATCATCAACAAAATGGATCAGGTCGGATACCATTCTGTGGAATGCTGGGGTGGAGCAACCTTCGATGCATCCCTGCGTTTCTTAAAAGAAGATCCATGGGACAGACTAAGAAAATTCAGAGATGGATTTAAAAATACAAAATTACAAATGTTATTCAGAGGACAGAATATCTTAGGATACCGTCCATACGCAGATGATGTTGTTGAATATTTTGTACAGAAATCCATTGCAAATGGAATCGATATCATTCGTATCTTTGACTGTATGAACGATCTTCGAAATTTACAGACGGCAGTAAATGCAGCAAACAAAGAAAAATGTCGAGGCACACATAGCAAAATAGAAAATCAAAAAAAGGGGCATATCAAAGGATATGCCTCTTTTTGAAATCGGATATCAGTCTTTATCTCCTAATTCTAAGTAAAAGTTAAGAAAGTCAGTGCGTTTTTCCTTTGTCGCCGCAATCGCAGAACGCGGGTGACGGTTCATCTGACCGGTCAAAAGATAGGGAATGTTATATCCCCAGACAACACCGGACTCTTTTAAGGGCACGATATGTTTTTCCAAAAACTTAAGAAGCGGAATAATATCATACTTAGGATTTTTCAAAAATCCTAACAACTGCTCGCTGGCACAGTTTCCGGCACCGCGGCCCATGCCATTTACAGTGGCGTCTAAGTAGCTGACACCCCTGGTAAGAGCGGTGATTGTGTTGGCAAAGGCTAACTGCTGGTTGTTATGTGCATGTATACCGGTGAATTTACCAGTATTTTCGGCTGCCTCCAAATATTGGTCAGATAAGTCATCAATCTGCTCCATATAGAGAGAGCCGTAACTGTCTACTAAGTAAATACCATCGACTTCGCTTTCTCCAATCAGCTGCAGTGCTTCTGTGATTTCTGATTCCTTTGCGTTGGAAATCGCCATAATGTTAATCGTTGTTTCGTAGCCCATATTTTTGCAGTGTCTTACCATATCAAGAGCTGCCGGAATGGTATTGATGTATGTTGCAATACGAACTAGATCAATGACACTTTCCTCACGTGGGATAATGTCACGTTTGTAATTGCATCGGCCAACGTCTGCCATAACAGCAATTTTCATATCCGTATCGTTGTCACCAACGATGTTGCGAAGGTCAGACTCTTCACAGAATTTCCATGGTCCGAAATCTTTCGGGTCAAAAATATCTTTGGATGCTTTATAGCCAAATTCCATATAATCTATGCCAGCTGCAACATTCGCAGCGTATAAATCACGTACAAAGTCTTCCGTAAAACGGAAATCATTCACAAGTCCTCCATCCCGAAGAGTAGCATCTACCACTTTAATATCCGGGCGATAAGAAAGCAAAGAACCTCTTTTCTTTGACATTTTCGTGTACCTCCTTTGTAATTTTATCTTTCCTGCCTATTGTATCAGAAAATTCATAGAAAGAAAAGGATTTCTTATTGCTATTTTTTCAAATACAAGGTAAAATATATTGTTGTAACATCCAATAACAGATGTTGAGAATGCATAGGAATATGGAGGATGATGAGATTGAAAAAATGGATTGCTTTATGGAGTGCACTATTGATGATGATAAGCATTCTGCCGGTGATGCCGGTTTCGGCAGAAGAAGTTTCGGCACTTGAGCAGGCAAAACTTTGTATTGATACTATATTGACTGCTGCACCTGCGCCGGAAGATTACACATTTTCGGAAGAACTGGCAGATGAAGTGGATAAATTAGGAAAATTACTTCAAACGGGGCTTAGCACATCTGAGATTGATATATTGGATGCGTATGTTGCCACAAAGACGACATCGGAGGTACCGGGAGAGGATGAGACAACAACAGAGACCGTTACCCGTTATCAGTCCGTGCAGAAATTCTATCAGGATTATGCCGATGCACAGAATGTGGCATTAGAGGAGCTGGCAGCACCGATTCATACAGCAGTAGATGCCATGTTAGCAAGACCTTTAACAAGAGAAAATTACAAGACGGCAAAAGAGAGTTATGAGAACGCCTCTGCCCACATAAAAGCGGCAGTGGATGCGGATGATGTGAATGCACTGAATCAGATTCGCGAACTTTTGGAACTGGCAGACAGTGCAGATCGCGCATTTTTACGAATTGAAATGCTAAAGGCAGATGCTTCTGCCGGTGATTATAACTTATTTTTAGAAGATGTTCAGTCCGCAAAAACAGCCTATGGATTGTATGAAAGTAAATTTGCGGAACTCCGCCGTTATACAAAATATGCAGACTGTTTAATCAAAGCAATGAAAAATTCCTTGTTTGAAAATTACGAGAAATATGAAAAAGCAAATATTATCGCAGACGTTGAGCAGGCGTATGATGATTTAGGTGCCTATGATGTTCTTGACGATACCGTAAAAGAAAAAATGGATGTATTGCAGGATGCAGTAGATGCCGGTGCAGCCAGCAATTTTTCACTTTCGGTTTACGACTATTACCGTGGAGAGGCAATTCAGTATGTGCTGACTCAGTACCGCAACATTGAGACCTTTGAGGAAATGATTGCATTGACCTCAGAAACGCCGAAGAATAAAACAGAACTTACCGCGGCACTTCGTGCTTACCGCTACTACAATCAGGAACTTACTGCGGATGAGCAGGATTTGGTGGCACCGGAACTTGTGAAAAAGATGAACAATGCCGTATTGTTAAATACAAACTGTGAGGAAGTAAAAAAACAGATTACAGATATTGGTACGGCAGCGTCGGATGATGAATTTGAAGATTTCACCAAACGTTATGAGCAGGCATACAAATCCTATCGTTTATTTGTTAATTCTTACAGCGGAATTTGTGATATATCGGATTTGATTTCGAATCTGTCAACACTGGATGAAGCAACCGACCGTTTGGAAATGCTTAAAAGTATTCGACAGATTGAAGAGACGGAAGATGCTTTAATGTGTTCGAAGAAATTGCAGATTGAGAGTCTTTTAAATGCATATGCGTCTTTGGATGAGGACAAACAGGCAGCTATTTATAATATTGATTCTCTTCGTGAGATTAATGCCGATGTACAGGTGGCAAGTGCCCTGCGTATTCAGGTTGATACACTCCGGAGCGGAGAGGGCGGTTATTCTCTGTTAGATGAGGATACGGTGAAAAAACTCCGCGCAGACTACGAGCAGATGACGGATCGTCAGAAGAGATATTTTGGAAGCTCTTATTTGAATCAGTTAGAGGCTATTGAGAGGCAGTTAGATGCAGAAAATATGAATGCGGCACTCCGTGTATCCTCATTGATCAATCAGGTTGGTACGGTGAATGCAAAGGCAAAAGACCGCATTGAGAGTGCAAGAAAGGCATATGATGCGCTCAGTGAGGCACAGAAAGCTTATGTGGCAAATTTGGCTACATTGGAAACAGCGGAGACGGTGCTTTCAAAATTGGAGTTCTCCATTGCGAAAGCGACAGTATCTTCCCTTGGAAGCTATCGTTACAGCGGAACTGCTCTGACCCCTTCGTTTACTGTTTCGTTAAATGGAGTTAAGCTTGTGCAGGATTTGGATTATTCCGTAACCTACTTATCAAACAAAAATGTTGGTACTGCAAAAGTAGTGATTTGTGGCAAAGGTGTTTATACAAATTCACTTACGAAAACCTTTACTATTCGTCCGGAGACAATGGCAAGTGCGGTAATTACTGGATGTAAAGCAAAATACAGTTATACCGGAAAACAAGTGAAACCTTTGATTCAGGTTGTTTGGAATGGTAAGATTTTGAGGAACAATACCGATTATACATTACTTTATAAAAACAATAAAAAACGTGGATCTGCTGGCATTGTTGTCACTGGAAAAGGCAATTATTCCGGTACATTGGCGGCTTCCTTTACGATTGTCCGTGCCTCTGTGAAAAAAGCAAGTGTTACCGGCTTGAAAGCAGTTTATGCACGTACCGGTAAGGCTGTTAAGCCGAAAGTAACGGTGAAACTTGGCGGAAAGAAGTTAAAGAAAAAAAGAGATTACATTCTTTCTTATCGGAAAAACAAGAAAAAAGGTACGGCACTTCTTTATGTAAAAGGTGTTGGCAATTATTCCGGTACGAAAAAAATGAAATTTAAGATTCGTTGACCGATAGTACAAAAGATGGTACAATGAATTTTGATATGCACAATATATAGGAGGAATTTCAAAGATGGATTACAAAAAAGCAGGAGTTGACATTGAGGCAGGTTATAAGGCAGTATCGCTGATGAAAGAGCACATTGCATCGACTATGAGACCGGAAGTATTGACGGATATCGGTGGTTTTTCAGGTGCATTTTCGATGAAAAAGTTTGTTGGCATGGAAGAACCAACATTGGTTTCCGGCACAGATGGTGTAGGAACAAAACTTAAATTGGCTTTTATTTTGGATAAGCATGATACAATTGGTGTTGACTGTGTGGCAATGTGTGTAAATGATATTGCATGTGCCGGTGGTGAACCGCTGTTTTTCTTGGATTATATTGCATGTGGTAAAAATGAACCAGAAAAAATTGCGAAAATTGTAAGTGGTGTAGCAGACGGATGCCGTCAGGCAGATTCCGCACTGATTGGTGGAGAGACAGCTGAGATGCCTGGCTTTTATCCGATTGACGAGTATGATTTGGCAGGATTTTCTGTTGGTATCGTAGATAAAAAAGATATGATTACCGGCAAAGATTTGAAAGCCGGTGATGTATTAGTAGGTATGGCTTCTTCCGGTATTCACAGTAATGGTTATTCACTGGTCCGCAGTGTATTTTCCATGAAGGAAGAAACATTAAACCAGAGGTATGAGTCTCTTGAAAGTGACTTGACTTTGGGTGAGACACTTCTTACTCCGACAAAGATTTATGTCAAAGCACTCCGTCAGATTAAAGAGGCAGGCGTGCGGATTAAAGCATGCAGCCATATCACAGGTGGTGGATTCTATGAGAACATTCCTAGAATGTTAAAAGAGGGAACTCATGCAAAAATTAAGAAAGATAGTTTTGTGATTCCGCCTATTTTCAAAATGCTGGCATCCGATGGCTCGATTGCAGAAGAGGCAATGTTTAATACATATAACATGGGTGTTGGTATGATTACAGCAGTAGATAAGCAGGACGTAGATAAAACCGTTGAGGCAATCAAAGCAGCCGGAGAGACACCTTACATCATGGGTGAAATCGTAGATGGCGAGAAAGGAATTACGTTATGCTAAGAGTAGCCGTTTGTGTATCCGGTGGCGGAACAAATCTTCAGGCAATTATTGATGCAGCAGCGGCGGGCACGATTACAAATACGGAGCTTGCACTTGTTATCAGTAATAAGCCGGGAGCGTATGCCTTAGAGCGTGCGAAAAAAGCAGGGATTTCATCGGAAGTCCTTGTTCCAAAAGATTACGAAGACCGAAATGCTTTTGGAGAAGCACTGATTCACTGTTTAAATGACAAACAGATTGATTTGGTTGTATTAGCTGGGTATCTTGTGATTTTGCCGGAGAATTTTGTAAAAGCGTTTGAAGGCCGTATCATAAATATTCATCCATCGTTGATTCCATCGCACTGCGGTGCCGGATATTATGGACTTAAGGTGCATGAAAGCGTTTTGGCAAGAGGAAATAAAGTGACAGGGGCAACGGTTCATTTTGTTGATGAGGGAACCGACAGTGGTCCGATTATTTCACAAAAAGCAGTAGAAGTGCTTGATGATGACACGCCGGAAGTGTTGCAGAAGCGTGTGATGGAACAGGCAGAATGGAAAATTCTTCCGGAAGCAATTGATTTAATTGCCAATGGTAAATTAGAAATTGTGGATGGAATTGTAAAACGTAAATAACAGTTAGGAGGATATCTCGTGAAAGTTCTTATTGTAGGAAGCGGTGGCCGTGAACATGCCATTGCAGCAAGTGTAGCAAAAAGTAATCAAGTGGAAAAAATATATTGTGCACCGGGAAATGCCGGAATCGGACAGATTGCAGAATGTGTTGATATTACAGCAATGGAATTTGACAAACTGGCTGATTTTGCAGAAAAAAATCAGATTGATTTGACGATTATCGGTATGGATGACCCATTGGTAGGCGGTGTGGTTGATGTGTTTGAGGCACGTGGACTCCGTGTATTCGGACCGAGAAAAAATGCAGCGATTATCGAAGGATCCAAAGCATTTTCAAAAGATTTGATGAAGAAATACAACATTCCTACGGCAGCCTATGAGAACTTTACGAATCCGGATGAGGCACTGGCTTATCTTGAGACGGCAAAAATGCCAATTGTTTTGAAGGCGGACGGGCTTGCACTTGGAAAAGGTGTTTTGATTTGCAATAACTTAGAAGAAGCAAAAGCCGGTGTTAAGACATTGATGTTAGACAAGCAGTTTGGTGATGCCGGAAATGAAATTGTTATTGAAGAGTTTATGACCGGACGTGAGGTATCTGTGCTTTGTTACTGCGATGGTACACATATCAAACCAATGACAAGTGCACAGGATCACAAACGTGCCAAAGATGGTGATAAGGGATTGAACACCGGTGGAATGGGTACCTTTTCACCAAGTCCGTTTTATACGGATGAGGTTCAGAAATTCTGTGAGGAAAAAGTATATCAGCCTACGATGGATGCGATGAAAAAAGAAGGCAGAGATTTTGTCGGAATTTTGTTTGTCGGCTTGATGCTTACAGAAGATGGGCCAAAAGTATTAGAGTACAATGCTAGATTTGGTGATCCGGAGGCTCAGGTCGTTCTTCCGCGTATGAAAAATGATATTATTGATGTGATGAATGCCTGCATCGATGGTAAACTCGATGAGATTGACCTTCAATTTGAGGACAATGCAGCGGTTTGTGTTGTACTTGCTTCCGATGGTTACCCGGAGCATTACGAAAAAGGCAAAGTAATCACAGGTTTTGAAAAATTTGATGGTAAAGATGGTTATTATGTATTCCATGCCGGCACGAAACTTACGGATGAGGGCATCGTGACAAATGGAGGCCGCGTACTTGGTGTGACGGCAAAGGGAAAAGATTTGAAAGAGGCAAGAAAGAATGCTTATGAAGCAACAAACTGGATTGATTTTTCAAATAAGTATATGAGACATGATATCGGAAAAGCAATTGATGAGGCGTAAAACGCTTTACAATAAATAAAAAAGGAGAGAATTTATGTATTCATTTGATGAGGTAAAAAATGCCGATCCTGAATTGGCAAAAGCAATGGAACAGGAAACCGGTCGTCAGAATGACCACATTGAGTTAATTGCTTCAGAAAACTTTGTCAGCAAAGCCGTAATGGCTGCTATGGGAAGCACACTGACAAACAAATATGCAGAAGGTTATCCGGGAAAACGTTATTATGGCGGATGCCAGTATGTGGACATCGTGGAAGATTTGGCAAGAGACCGCGCAAAGAAACTGTTTGGTTGTACTTATGCAAATGTTCAGCCACATTCCGGTGCCCAGGCAAACATGGCTGTATTCTTTGCTTTGGTTAAACCGGGCGAGACAGTTATGGGAATGAACCTTGACCACGGCGGACATCTTTCTCATGGAAGCCCGGCAAATATTTCCGGAACCTATTATCACATCGTACCGTACGGTGTGAATGACGCAGGATTTATTGATTATGACGAAGTAGAGCGCATTGCCAAAGAGTGCAAACCGAAAATGATTATTGCCGGTGCAAGTGCTTACTGCCGTAAGATTGATTTCAAGAGATTTCGTGAAATTGCAGATGAAGTTGGTGCTTATCTGATGGTAGATATGGCTCATATCGCAGGACTGGTTGCTTCCGGTTATCATGAAAGCCCGATTCCATATGCTCATGTAACAACAACGACAACACACAAAACACTGCGTGGACCTCGTGGCGGTATGATTCTTTCTTCTGAAGAATTTGCTACGGAGCATAAGTTAAATAAAGCAATTTTCCCTGGTATTCAGGGTGGTCCTTTGATGCATGTGATTGCCGCTAAAGCACTTTGCTTTAAGGAAGCATTGGACCCAAGCTTTAAAGAGTACGGAAAACGTATCATTGATAATGCACAGGCTCTCTGCAAGGGATTGCAGAAACGCGGCATTGATATTGTTTCCGGTGGTACGGACAACCACTTGATGTTGGTTGATTTGGCTGCCAAAGGTCTAACCGGTAAAGAAGTAGAAAAATGGTTGGATGATGCTAATATCACAGCAAATAAGAATACAATTCCAAATGATCCACAGTCTCCATTTGTAACGAGTGGTATTCGTCTGGGAACAGCAGCGGTTTCAAGCCGTGGCATGAATCCGGATGATATGGATCAGATTGCTGAGGCAATTGCAATGCTGATTGATGACCATGAAGCAAATACAGAAAAAGCAAAGGCAATTGTTAAGGAATTGACGGATAAGTACCCATTGTACTAGAATCGTGTGCAATATTTTTATAGAACAAAACAGTAAGTCTGGGCGTATCTGCCCAGACTTATGATTTACGAGGAGTGATTCGATGCAGGAAGCAAAAAAGATGGCAAACCGTATACTGGCGGAGAAAATGATTGAGAAATTAAAGTTACGCCGGATGGAAGGATTTTATGTAGAAACAAAAGAAGAAGCATTAGCACTTGTGAAAGAAAATTTTCTTACACAGGGGAAATCGGTTTGTTATGGAGGCTCTGTTACCTTACAGGAAACCGGGATTATGGACTGGCTGAAAGAAAGTCCCTGCGATGTAATCGACCGCACCGCATTTTCTACGCCGGAAGAGGAAAAAGAAATTAAGGCAAGAATGATTAATTCCGATTATTTTCTTATGAGTACAAATGCGATTACCACAGACGGTGAGCTGATTAATATTGATGGCAGGGCAAACCGTGTGAGTTTTCTCTGTTACGGACCGGAAAATGTGATTGTTATTGCAGGTATGAACAAAGTGGTAACGGACGTGGAGTCCGGTCTGAAACGGGTTCGTCTTACTGCCTGCCCGCCAAATGCAGTCCGACTGAACAAAAAAACACCTTGTGCAGTAAATGGTATGTGTGGAAACTGCTACGGTGAGGACTGTATCTGCAGTCAGTTTGTAGTGACAAGGCGCAGTGGAGTGAAAAATCGAATCAAAGTTATTTTGGTTGGTGAAGAATTAGGATACTAGAGAGTGAGAGCATGGCAAAACGAGTTTTTATAGCAGAGAAACCAAGTGTGGCGCAGGAGTTTGCCCGCATATTAAAGGTAAATGGAAGACGGGGAGACGGATATCTTGAGTCGGAAGATACGATTGTGACTTGGTGTGTTGGTCATTTGGTGACGATGAGTTATCCGGAAGTTTATGACGCCGCTTTGAAAAAATGGTCGTTAGACACCCTTCCTTTTTTACCGGAGAAGTTTTTATATGAAGTAATTCCCGGTGTGAAAAAGCAGTTTGATACGGTCAGTTATCTTTTGAACCGTGAGGATGTGGATACCATTTACATCTGTACCGACTCCGGGCGGGAGGGTGAATACATTTACCGTCTGGTAGACCAGATGGCGCAGGTTTCTGCTAACAAAAAGAAACTTCGTGTGTGGATTGATTCCCAGACGGAAGAAGAAATATTACGCGGAATCCGCGAGGCAAAGCCGATGGCTGAATATGATAATATTAGCAGTTCGGCTTATTTGCGCGCCAAAGAAGATTATTTGATGGGAATTAATTTCTCGCGTGTTTTGTCTTTGAAATACGGATTTTGGCTGAATGATACGTTAAAGGGGCAGAAGTGGACGTCCGTGTCTGTTGGACGTGTGATGACTTGTGTACTTGGCATGGTGGTAAAGCGTGAAATGCAGATTCGTGATTTTGTCAAAACGCCGTTTTACCGTGTGATTGGCAATTTTGAGTTACAGGGCAAAAAATTTCAGGGAGAATGGAAGGCGGTAGAAGGTTCGAAATACTATCAGTCACCGGCTCTTTACAAAGAAAATGGTTTCAAAGAAAAGGAAAGTGCGCTGGCTCTGATTGATTCCCTGATGCAGCCGGAGCCGGTTTTATCAGGGAATCAATCAAGATCGG
>ERZ1106929.2555-NODE-2555-length-11900-cov-41.392723_pt1 | contig 11900 bp, 15 predicted proteins | sample MGYA00403662_ERZ1106929 | MGnify/ENA primary metagenome ERZ1106929 (study PRJEB35170, sample SAMEA104062442) | human gut metagenome | biome: human gut; feature: human-associated habitat; material: faeces | place: Denmark | collected 2013-02-20 ... | reverse complement strand
TATAGGAGGTGTTATTATGGACAAAGTCACACAATTAATAAGCATGGTTGGTTTTCCTTGTGCAATGTGTTTAATTCTAGTTTATGTCATATATAAGTTAAATGAACAGCACAAAGAAGAGATTAGCAAACTTACGGCCACCATTGAAAACAATACACAGGCATTGATTAAATTAAGTGATAAGTTAGGAGTTGATATTAATGTCAAAAACGCAAGTGATTAAACGTCAAGAATGGTTGTTAAACATACCTCAAGAGGGTTTCAATAAAGAAAGTCTATTTGATAGCTATGTACTTTACTTCTTTGATAAGTGTTTTTCAATTTTTGATATTAAGGGATTACCTAAAAGCATCCCTAAACATGATTTATTACGTTTACTATTTTCTTATGGTTGGTGTATAATCCCAAACGAAAAAATCAAGGGAAATATATATGCTTTTACAGGGGGATTAGGAGGAGTGTATAACGCATACTATGAACCTACGCAAGTAGTAATTTCCAACCCTTATTTAAATTTTGATAAAACATTAACAATTCAAGACGAAAAGGACGCTGTATTAATTAGAAATGATACCTATCTAATGGGGTTATACCCTCTTATTAATAAGTATGCTACTATAATGACCGAGTGTGATTTATCCCTAAGGTTAGGGGTAATAAATACACGTAAAGTAAATACTTTCGTTGCTGACACTCAAAGTGTAAAAGATGCTTTTGATAACTATAATAAAGCTGTGGAAGACGGAATACAACCAAGTGCAATAGTTTCAAACGCTTTTTTACAAGGACAAGAGGGATTAAAAGACGTTCAACAACCGGTTAGAGTTAATAATTTAAAGGATTTAATCGAGTTGAAACAATATTGTGTTGCTAGTCTATGGAATGAAATAGGTGTTAATGCTAACTACAATATGAAGCGTGAAAGCATAAACGAAAGTGAAAGCGGACTCAACGAACAAGCATTAATTCCATTCATTCAAGATATGCTAAATAATATAAAAGAGGGATTTAAAAAAGTTAATGAAATCCATAATTTAAACATTAGTGTTGAATTATCTCCTTTGTGGAAAACAACATTCAAACAAGTTGTTGAAGCTCCTCAGGTGGAACAAGAAGAAGTTAAGGAGGATGTTAAAAATGAAGTTTGATAACACTTTAACTATTGGAGATATTGAGGGGTTTAACTTATTTGATTTGTTAAAAACGAATTATAATGATGATGTAGTTAAACTTCAACAATCACTTTCAATATCAAATGAAGAATGGTTATATTTCGACATCGATTACAAACTTAATCACGCTTATGATTTAATTCAAAGTCGTTTATTACAAGCCGATGAAGGACAACTCGACTTTAGTTCAAGAGTTATTCACGCTAAATATTTCCCTAATTGGTTAAGGTTAGCTCAGGCTTTCTATAGTGAATACAATCCTATTGAAAATTATTCAATGGAAGAGGAAAGAACTCCTAATCTAACAACAACGGAGGTTGAAAACGAACAATCTTCAAAAGATAATAGCCTAGTTAATACAGGCACAACAAAGAATACCGGAACAATTAAGAATGATATCTCATCACAATCAACGGCTAATAACAGCGAAAATACTTCTAACACACATTTAGTTAGTCCATTTAATAGTCCTAGTGAATATGTTAACAATGATAAAAATGATATTGTTGTTAGTAGTGATAATACCATTAATAACACAGGTTCAACAACTCAAACGGACGATACAACGAAAACGGATAACTATACGACTACAGGAACGGAAAGCAACAACGTTGATACTAATAGAACTATAAAAGCAACCGGAACCGAAAAACTAACACGAAGTGGAAACATCGGGGTGACAACTAGTCAACAAATGATAGAAAGTGAAATCTCATTACGAAAACTAGATATTATCAATATGATATATGAAGATATTGACAAAGTTATTACAATACCCTATTATATTAATATGAGGTGATAAAAATGAATACTAATTTAGGTGGTTATAGAATGATTTCTTTAACAGGTATTGATTTAAACGATGCTAACATAACGGCAAGGGCTGATATTATCAATGAGCTTGAAAAAATTGATAAACCAATTATGTTAACAGGTATTAGAATTAAATCAAAAGCAAAAGCCCCAATATTCATTGCGTATAATGATGGTGAAGTAATAATCTACAATAGAGATTGTACTTTTACTCGTGATGAACAAGGACTAACAAAAATCACAACAAAGGAGGTTGGTGTTAAAAATGAATAATGCACAAGGTGGTTATAGAATTATTGATTTTAGTGGAATTGATTTAATTAACGAAGAAACACTAAATACAAGCATTTATAATTCAATCGAAGAAAGCTATAAATCAAAAGCATTGTTATTAAGTAATATCGTTATTGATAAAGTTGAGTACAACGCAGTTTTCAAAGAAATTAAGCACATTGATAATTATTACACTTTTGAAGTTTATGATAGAATTATTAAGGTGTATGCTGACAAAGTTGAAAGTTTACCAAAGTTCGAAATTAAAACAATTGATTATACTCAAATACCTATTGATGGGGGCAACAGGACGTTACAAATATCTCCACATAATCAACAAATAATTATTAATAATATTGCTCAAGATAGTATTTTAGATATTGGTTTAGGAGGCATATCAGAAAAAACTCCATGTAGTTTTTTTGTATCGGCACCTTTTAAATTAACTGGTGATAAGATACCTGATACATCAACTGATATTGCTATAATGAGTTATGACAATGTCGTCAATGATGATAATACTTTCATGAGTGATTTGCTACTTGAAATTAAACAAACATCACCAATAAATAAAATAATTATCAAAGTCACTTATATTGACAATGTATATTTTTTAAATTTCATTAACGGAATTCAATCATAAAAATTAAAAATAAGGAGGAAAAAAAGAAATGGAAGTTAAACAAATAGCTCCCCTAGTTAATGAGGTGTTAAAGTCTACCTTAGGGGAAGAAACGATTTTACTTACAGAAGATTTATCAAACTTAGTCAGCATAGGTGAAACAATTGAAAATGCGAACGCATATGACAACTATGTGAAAGCTTTAGTTGATAGAATTGGGTTGTTAATTTTCGTCGATAGAAAATACCAGGGCGACGGAATTAAGGTACTTATGAGTAATTGGACGTGGGGTTCAATACTAGGTAAAGTGGATGCTGACCTACCTGATGTCACTGAGAATGAAAGTTGGCAACTTGAAAATGGAACATCATACGACCCTAACATTTTCAATGCTCCTAATGGAGTAAGTGTTAAGTTTTATAACGGTTTAACCACTTTTGAAGTTGACTGCTCTATCACGGACCGACAAGTACGCGAAAGCTTTACAAGTGCTTATGAAATGAATAGGTTCATTGAAATGATTTTCACAAAGATTAATAACGCTTTAACTTTAGCAACTGAGAACTTGATTAAACGTACTATCAACAACTTTATTGGTGTAACTTTAAAAAATGAAGTGCCTGACGGTGATTATTCAAAACACTCAGGAGCAAAAGCCGTTAATTTACTGAAATTATATAATGATACTTACGCAACCACATTGACTAAAGAAAAATGTATTTATGATAAGGACTTCATTAGATTTGCTACATATAAAATGGGTAAGTATATTGACATGTTAAAGACATACTCAGTATTATTTAACATCGAAAAGAAGCAACGCTTTACGCCTAAGAATCTATTACATGTCATTATGTTAAGTGATTTGAAAAGAGCAAGTGATGTATTCCTACAAAGTGATACATATCATAATGAATTAACCGAACTTCCACTCGCTGAAACAGTTGTTAAGTGGCAAGGAACAGGTGAGGCATATGATTTTGCTGATGTTTCAAAAATTCATGTAAAAACATCCGAGGGTGACACTATTGAGGCTGAAGGAATTCTAGCTGTAATGTTTGATAACGACGCTTTAGGAGTTAATCTATATGATAGACGTGTGTTAACTAATTACAACGCTAAGAGTGAATTTACCAACTATTTTTATAAACAAGAAGCTAGATACTTCAACTCATTTGATGAAAACTTTGTTGTATTCTATGTAGCTTAAATTTTAAAGGCTAGGCTTTTATAGCCTAGCCTATTTTTTATTTACAAGGAGGTTATAAAATGATTTTTAAAATTTACGATATAAAAGGACCTAGGGCAGTTATTGATAAATATTATTCAATTCATTTATTAAAAACAATTGATATTAACTTGTTGAAAACATTTAATATTAATGCCACTTATATCGATGTTAAAGATGCTATTGATTTGCAAGATATAGCCTATATTTCAACGTCTTGGAATAACAAAGAATATTATTATTATATTGATAATATAGAGCTTTTAAACGGCGGTATAATGCGTTGGTATATTCAACTTGATTATTTATATACATATAAAGAAAAAATCTTAAAAGAAACCCTATACATTGAGCGTGCTAATCAATTTAATAATTTCACTTTAAAAGATGAATTATTTTTAAAGAATGATGAAATAAGTATTATTAATGATGATACCTTCCCTATTATTAATAAGACTACTAATATGACTTTAAATCCTAATAATACATACATAGTTAATGTTATTACACATGAGGCGACATCGGCTCAAATAGGTAATAGCGCTATTAATGGATTGAATGGTAATATGTTCGCTCCTCCAAATAAAGTTAATGAACAAATATATGAATTAACCGAAAGTCAATTAAAAAGTTTATCGCAGGCTGTCATTTCAAATGATAATTTAAAAAGCTACATTAAATCAATTATTAAATTTCCGATATATATCGATTATGCACGAGATAACACAGGAAGTGTTATCACTATACCTTTTAAAGTTGGTAATGAAAATATAACAGGTATATCAAACGTGCCTATTGCTCCTAATAGATATGAATATAACCTTGTAGCGGATTATGATTTCACTAAATTATCGTTGTTGAGCTTTAATGATTCTACAAGGTATAGCGATAGTGTTATAACGCTTTATATTGTTGCATATGGAAGCGTTCAAGTTAATTATTTAGATTGTGTGGGGGCTCATTTATTAGTTAATTCAATGATAAACTTAACAACAGGTGAAGCAACTATTTACATAACTAGTGTAAAAGGCAATACATCAAGAATTATTTATACTAATAGTTATCAACTAGGCATACTATTATCATTAAATAGTACAAACGCTTATGAAAATAACGTACAGGAAAAAAATGGTATATGGAATACTATCGCTAATGGTGTTGGTGCCATTTCAAGCGTAGCCGTAGCAGGTTTAACAGGTAATCCTTTAGGACTTTTAAACGCTACTAATCAATTTGTAGGAATGGTTACAGGAACGGCAAAGACTGCTAATAGCATTGTTGATAGAGCAAGCGGAGGAACAATAACCGGTGCATCTACATTCGTACAATATAAAAAGAACGATTATACTATAGCCTATAAAAAATTAATTAATTATGTTGATGTTGTAAATAACTATGGACGTTTAGTTATGAATTTTATATCACTTGAAGGTTTTGGTAAAAAAGCATACTTTAACATAGCCCCAGGACAACGACTAAAAGAAGGTAATTATACATTAACTGCTGAGAATACTATTCTTGAATTGCTTCAAAATGGTGTATGGAAGTCTTATTATGATGAAAATGATTACCCATTCACTTAATTAAATAAAGTTTAGAACCCTCTTAATTGAGGGTTTTTATTATGTTTAACTTTAGAAAATAAGTTTATAAAGCCTTTTTTCATTTTCTTGTTGAAAAGTCACTTTTTTGTGATAAACTATAGACGTAAAGAAGAAAGGAAGCACTAAGGTGCTAAGGTGGTTTAAAATGAAAATGAATGTTAATAATTATAAGGAATTACTTAACACATTAATTAATGGAAGTGAAAAGATTGTTTACATGTATAATAAAAATGAAATGGTATGTACATGTTATAATAAAGATATTAATAACATTACTACTATTAATTTGATTAATTGTAAAAAATTACATGTTTTCAATGGACGATGTATTATAAGTTGTGACGAAATAATATTTTAAGGAGGTATTAAAATGATTTATATTTTTAAAAAAACATAACTATGACGCTTATGATGCTTATGCAAGAATTACCCACAGCAAGAAAGCATGTTTCAATTATTTCATTAAATTGAAGCAAGATAACATTAGTGAACTATGTGTATATAATGATGAATGGAACATTGAACACGTTGTTAGTGGTTATTATAACATATATGAATTTTTAAAAAGATAATGGAGGATTTAAGATAATGAAAATGAAAATATTATTAAATGTGAAATCAAAATATTGTGATATAAGTGACTTATTTTTCATCAATAGTTTAGTTAAAAAACAATGTAAAAAAAATGTTGCAATAATAGCTTATTTTGGAAAAAGAGCTATATCATATATAGATACTGATTATTCTATTAATATATCATTAGTTCTTAATAAGTATAATGAAGAAGTATTCAATATTCATGTACGTGAAACTAATACATCTATTTATTGTACTAGATTAGAAGTAATTAAGGTGGAAAATTATCATGACTAAAACAACATATTTATTACATTATTATGGTGATGATTATTATTTCGATAGCATACCTGAATTAAAGTATTACATGATAGGTAAAGGATTAAAGCCTTATGTTGCTATTAGTAATGTTACAACAACACTTGATTTAATTATTATTGAATTATTCCCTATTTGTGATTAAGGATGTGTGAAAAATGAGAAGAATATTATTAATTATCACTTTTAACATTTACGTGTTATTAATAATAACAGGTATTGTACTTTATTCAGTATTTAATATTGAATTATTGTTATATGTTAGTATAGGTAATTTAGTGTTATTTGTACTAATAGTATTATCAATATTACTATATCTAGTTTTTAGAGGAATTAGATTAAATGAGGTGAAACGATTAAAATGAAAATCATTATTATAGTTTAAATGAGGTTTTAGAATCTTATAAAAAATTTAATTTTCCAATAGGTGGACGTATGTCCGGTTTAAAACGATATTTAACAACTTATGGAATGTATAGTGACACTGACGCTATTTATATTAGACGAAAGGAATTAATAAAAATGAAAAATGAATATTATTCTATTAGTATTGCTTATTTCAATAGTGAAGAAGGTATAACAGGAAAACAAGTTAATATAAATAATTTGCCTGATTTAGAAACTGCTTTAAAACGTATATATAATTATAAACGTTTGATTAAAGCAAGTGTTGAAAAAGGTGTTAATACAATTTACGATATTGCTATTAGACACTTTGTAGCATCTCCTACAGGACAATATGTTAACGATATTACTTTACAAAATGGTACTATTATAATATACTAATTATACACAAATTAATTAAAATTGGGTTTGTTGATAAAACCTCAGGAAAGAAAAAAATCAACGTTAAAAAATATATTATGCAAAATTTAAACAAGAGATTAATTACACTTTACAAGGGAGAGAGAACAAGTTCAACAGGAAATAAATTTCCGACGTATTACACTAAACTGATTAATAAAGAGGGTAAGTATATGAATGTTGGTGTGAGATTTAGCCAAAATCTAGACACCTCAGCTTTAAGCCCTTATAAGCTAGATATCAACGCACTAACCAAGTACAAAGGTAGTTTATTAACAAGTGACTTTTCAACTCCTGACTTTGGTTATGAACCTTATATTGGAAAAGACGGTAAGAAAAAATACCCTTGTATTTACATCAACAACGTGTTAAAATATGTAGTTTTAGAGAACGAAGCCCCTAAACATGAAGATAAAAACGAATGGTCTTTCGTGGCTGAGGAAGAGGAAAAGCAACAACCTAAGGCTTTAAACTCTGATATGGTTGAAAATTTAAACATTGATAAAGTTAAAGATATGTTCAATGATGTTGATATCACTATTAAGGACTAGCCTTATAAGCTAGTCTTTAAGACTATTAAAAAAGGAGGTATTAAAATGAAATATAGTTCAAATATGGGTAATTTTCGCCCGGGACGTTATGTAAGTGTTGATGATAAACTTCTATCACTTCCGGTTGATGAATTGAAAAAAGAAGTTAGAAAAGAGGTGTATAGAGTTAATAGGAATATCAAAAAATTAAGAGAGTATGAAAGGCGTACAGGTCAACATTCCCAAGCGTTAGATAGTTTATTACTTGATGATAAGGAAAAGTTGAGAATTGCTCGTCAAAAAGGTAAACCTGACTACGTTTACAAACAAGAATTACTTGCTAAACTTAAAGAAGCTAAGTATTTTAATGAACTAAAAACCTCAAGTGTTGCCAAGCAAAAGGCTTATGAGAAACGAACTGAACAAGAATTTGAAGAACGTTTCGGAGTTGAAATTGTTAATAGATCTAAATTTTGGTCTTTATATAACGACTTTCAAAAGACTAGAAATAGTGACGGGTTGTTATCAAGTGAAGCGGTTCAACAGGCTATTAGCAAACGCTTTGAAAAGCTCGATAAATATCATCAACAAAAAAGAATTAATGCTTTAATTGAAGAGGAGGCAACTAAAATTGAAAAAAGAACCCAAAAGCAAAATAACTCCTCTTTCTTTGAAGTATGATAAATGTAATTCTATTGAAGAATTATTTATTAATGATTATACAACTTGTAAAAAACAAAAAATTAAGTATATAAATTTATCATGTTCCTTTGATATTGAAACAAGTTCATTTATTAACAACGAACAACAAAAACAAGCTATTATGTATATGTGGGGGATTGGGGTTCAAGGTAAAGTATTTATTGGTAGAACGTGGGACGAATTCATTGAAGCATATTATAAGTTGGTAGACTTTTTTCACCTTGATTATGATAATAAACGTTTAGTAATATATGTGCATAACTTAGCGTATGAATTTCAATGGATGAAATCAAGGCTAGAATTCAATAACGTTTTTGCAACTGACGAAAGAACCCCTATATATGCTATTACTAAAGAGGGTGTTGAATTTAGATGCAGTTATCTACTTACAAGTAAACGACTTGAAGAAGTGGGTAAAGATTTAAAAAGATATAAAGTTGAAAAATTGGTTGGTAATCTTGATTATGAACGAATAAGGACGCCTGAGACAATCATTAAAGAAAAAGAGTATAATTATTTAGTGAATGATAATCTAGTTGTTATGGCCCATATACAAGAATGTATTGAGGATGAAAAAAGCATAATCAACATACCCTTAACATACACTGGCTATGTTAGACGTTATTGTAGAAATATGTGTTTTTATAATAATGATAATAATCATAATAAAGACGTAGGTCAATATAAAAAATACAGGCGATTTATTGAGGGGTTAACTATTAAATCATGTGATGAATATAGACAACTAAAAAGGGCTTTTAGTGGTGGTTTCACACACGCAAACGCGTACTATATTGGCGAACGTTGCAACAACATTTATTCTTTTGATTTTTCTAGTGACTACCCTTACCAAATGGTTAGTAAATATTTCCCTATGTCTACAGGTCGATTAGTTGAAATACATTCAAGTGAAGAATTTAAAAACTACATCGAAACTTATTGTTGCTTGTTTGATGTTAAGTTTAAAAAACTTAAAAAACGCTTTAAATATGAAAGTTGTTTAAGTTATTCTAAATGTTGGAACGTTCAAAATGTTGTACTCAATAACGGACGCGTAGTAAGTGCTGATGCACTTGAAACAACTATCAACGAGATAGACTTTAAATCAATTAATAGTTTTTATACCTATGAAAAAATTGAAGTTGCAAACTTTAGAATTTATAGACGCGGTTATTTACCAACGTCATTAATAAAAGCTATTTTGACTCTTTACGAAAATAAGACTAAATTAAAAGGTGTTAAAGGACGTGAAGAAGATTATCAACGCTCTAAATTTTGGTTAAATGGAGTGTATGGAATGTGTGTTACTGACATTGTACGTGAAGTTAGTACGTTTGATAATGAGAATAAATTAATTACATATGGAACAATTGACAATAAAGAAATGTCAGAGCTTTTAGAAAATTATAATAAAAATAAAAAACGTTTTTTATTCTACCCTTGGGGTGTATGGGTGACTTCTTGGGCTCGTTATTGTCTATACACAGGCATTTTAGAATGTAAAGAAGACTATCATTACAGCGATACTGACAGCATAAAAATAAGTAATGTTGAAAAACATTTAGACTATTTCAATAACTATAATAAACGTGTTGATGAATTACTTCAAAAAGCACTTAATTATCATAAACTACCTTTTAGTATGGTAAAGCCGAAAACTATTGAGGGGGTTGTTAAAACGTTAGGTTATTGGGATTTTGAGGGGACTATTAAAAATGGTAAGTATTTACCCTCTTACATTTTCTTTAAAACGTTAGGAGCTAAACGTTATATGGTGTTGACACCATCTAACAAAAAAACCCCAAATGAAGAAATAGAACTAACATGCGCAGGAGTTAACAAGCATAAAGCAACTCCTTATTTAATAGGCGATAAAAAACAACTTGTAAAAATTCAAAAGCCTAGTAATAAATTTAAAATTTGTTATAATGAAGTATTTAAGCGTTTCAATGATGGGTTAAACGTTCCTCAAGACTATACAGGAAAACTAGTTCATACATACATAGACGAAGAAATAGAGGGTATTGTAAAAGACTATCAAGGTAATTATTATAAATATAATGAAAAAAGTTGTATTCATTTATCAAAAACTGAGTATAATTTATCATTGAGTAATGAATTTATTGACTACATTGATAATATTTTAAAGGAGGATTTAAGATAATGAAAAAATATTATAAATTAACTAAAATATTACAGCTTAACGCTGTATATAACTTTATAATTGGCGAGCGTTCGAATGGCAAGACGTTTGCATGTCTAGAATATGCCGTAAAAGAGTTTATTAAAAACGGTAATAGATTTGCATATATAAGAAGACGACGCGACGAAATGAAAGCTCAAGACATTCAAAAGTTATGCAATAAACCTATTAAAGAATGGACTAAGGGAGAATATAGTATTATGAATTACTATCAAAATGACTTTTGGTTGTGTAATGTTGATGATAAAGGAATAGTACATCGTGAAGCCCTTGTCGGTCATAGGTTTAACGTTCAAGATGAACTTAATTATAAAAGCTATGAATACCCTAACGTACAAACGATTATTTATGATGAAGTAATAACGAGTGGTAGTTATTTAGAGGATGAATTCGTTGAGTTTGAAAACTTACTATCAACTATTATACGTGATAGACTCGGTGTAAAAATTTTTATGTTAGGCAATACAATTTCCAAATATTGCCCATACTTCCAGGAAATGGGTTTGACTAATGTTAAGAAACAAAAACAAGGCACTATTGATTTTTATACTTACGGCGAAAGTTTGACAACGGTCGCCCTTGAATATTGTCGTAAACGTGATGACAACGAAAGCAAACTTTCAAAGTCCACTTATTTTGGTTTCAACAATCCTAAACTAAAAATGATAACTCAAGGCTATTGGCAAATAGCTATTTATCCTAAACTACCCGTTAAGTACATGCCTAAAAACATTGTAATGAACTTCTTTATATGTTTCGACGGCGAAACGTTAAAAGCTGACATTGTCAATGTTGATAAAACGCTATTTATATTTATCATGCCTTTTACACGTGAAATGACTAAGAAAGATATATCTATAATTTATCAACAGGAATTTAGTGTTAATCCCCTTCATCATAGAAATATACTTACAGGAACGCAACCATATGCCAAATTAATACAAAGTCTATTTAAAGATGATAAAGTCTTTTATCAAAGTAACGAAGTAGGCGACTTGGTCAACGCATATCTTGAATGGTGTTATAATCTTTAATATTAGATAACTAGGTTAGAC
>ERZ1106929.2552-NODE-2552-length-11916-cov-22.492286_pt1 | contig 11916 bp, 9 predicted proteins | sample MGYA00403662_ERZ1106929 | MGnify/ENA primary metagenome ERZ1106929 (study PRJEB35170, sample SAMEA104062442) | human gut metagenome | biome: human gut; feature: human-associated habitat; material: faeces | place: Denmark | collected 2013-02-20 ... | reverse complement strand
TTGTCAAGAACTTTTTTCAAGTTTTTTCAAAGTTTTTCGAACTCTTCCGGATTTCGGAACTGTTCTTCTGATCTGTGATTGTCGGCTCTGTTCAAGCGACTTGACTACTTTAACATATTTATTTTAAGTTGTCAAGCACTTTTTTTAATTTCTTTTTTCTTTCAGAAATTATCTTAAATTGTCTCTTTTCAAGAAACAATTATTTCCGACAGCTCAACTAATATAACACCGAAAGTTCACTATGTCAACAGTTAATTTCATAATTTGACAAACTTTTTATATTTTCACCCTAAGCTCCACTAAATTCCCAACAGCCATCCAGTCTATCTGACACCGGAATTCCAACCATCCTCCCCATCTATCCTTCCTATATTGCAGCACCCACATACCATATATACACAACACCCCAGCTTTTCCGTCCCATTCATACTATATATAGGAAACTTTTCTATTCCGTCAAACTAACAAACCACCATCCCGCTTCTCTTTCAGCCATCTCTGTCACAGCCAACAGCCAGCAAGCTCAAATCATTCTCTTCGGCGACATTTGCAGGGCCTTTAGAAAAACTTAGCCCCGGGAAATCTGCGTTATTCGCAGATCACTCACTGTCTGAGCCGCTTCGCGGCGAGTTTGAGTTATCTGTGAATGCTTTTAGCAGATTTTCCGGGGCTTAGCTTTTCTTAAGGCCCGAAACCGAGCCGAAGAGAATGATTTGAGCTTGCGTCCCTCTTAGCTGATCTTCCCGGGCTTAGTTTTTCTTAAGACCCGAAACCGAGCCGAAGAGAATGATTTGAGCTTGCGTCCCTTTCATCTGGAATAAAACCCACTCTCAACCTCCACCGGAATCACCCTCTCCTCAATCCCCTCAATCTCAATAAACCTCTGTCTCCCCAACATCTCCACCATCTGCGCAAGCAGCTCCCTGCTCCCCTGCGCCTCCATCTCCACGCGGTCATCCCAGTTATTTCTCACCCAACCGGTAACCCCCAGAGAACTGGCAATATAACAGGCCCGATAGCGAAATCCAACTCCCTGCACTCTCCCCGAAAACCAATAATGCTTCCTTATCAGATCCTCTCTCATCTCCGAACCCTTCCCATCCTGAACATCATGCTTTTTCCAGACTCCCCGGCCTTTCTCATACTCCTCAGCAATCTCCTCACCCGTCTCAGAATCCTGCAGAAACGTTCTATACTTCTTTCTCTTAAAATCAAATATACTCAACAGCAACCCTCTCTCACAGCTACTGTGCCGGCAACTTGATTTCCCAAACACTCTCACATCCTTTCCTGCCAGCCTGTTTCAGGAATCACTCTGCCGCCACACTACAATCACACCCTGATCACAAACCCATCTTTTCTCGCTTTCGCCTTCGGATATTCCCCGGAGCGATAGCCCAGAACACAGTGACCAATTCCAACATAAGACTCCGGCACACCCCACTCTGCCTTCAATGCCTTTCCTTCTTCAGAAGCAAACACCTCTCTTGCACGATGAATCCAGCAGGAATCAACCCCAAGGGCATGAGCAGCATTCATCAGATTTCCCATAACCAGACTTCCATTTTCCACACATGTAGGCATATTACTGTCTGCAAAGACCACAACAACTGTCGGTGCCCCATAGAACGGATCACTCTCAGTCCCCATCACATCCGCATTCATTTTAGAAAGCTTCGCAACAAGTTCCGGATTCTGTGTTACTACCATAAGTGTACCCTGTTGTCCCATTCCGCTTGGTGCGTATTCCCCTGCTTCAAGAATTTCATTCAACACTTCTTCCGGCACCAGATCTTCTTTATAACCACGTACACTTCTTCGCTCCAAAAGAATTTTTATTGTTTCATTCATGTCTCATATCCTCCTGTATTTATTTTCATCACTGTCAAAGCAACATTACTGTCCACCACGTTCTCAGCAACACAGTCAGGCAACAATATCTTCCTATATTATAGCACTACATCTACCAAAACTCACCTGTATTTCCCATAATTTTCAGGCAATTTTCCTTGCCCCTGCATCACAACTGGTCTATAATAAAGAACAGACTAACATGAGGTATAAACTATATGAACAAAAAAGAAATTTCTGAAATCAAGAAACAGTTCACTCCCGAGAACTGTTCTCTCACCCGCATCTGCGGATGTTACGTTGACGGAGAAAAGAATAAAAAAACCGAACTGAAAGAAGCATTTCTCTCTTTATCAGAAGAAGAAATGTTCAAATACTTTGAAATTTTCCGCAAATCCCTTTCCGGAACAATAGGAAAAAATCTGATGAACATGGAATTTCCTCTCGAGCAGGAAACTGAGGGCGGAACTCAACATTTTCTTATGAAACTGAGAGAAAGCAAACTGACCGATGATGCACTGGTAGAAAGTTTCTACGATAAGATCATTGAAAACTATGATTATCCCGAAAACTACTACATCATCCTGATCCATGGAGTATATGATATCCCCGGAAAGTCTTCCGACGGTGCAGAAATGTTTGATGCATCTGATGAGATTTATGAGCACATCATGTGCTGTATCTGTCCTGTAAAACTCTCTAAGGCAGGTCTTTGCTACAATGCCGAAACCAACAGCATCCAGGACCGTATCCGCGACTGGATCGTGGAACTTCCGGATGTTGCTTTCCTTTTCCCGCAGTTTAACGACCGCAGCACTGACATCCATGGTGTCCTTTATTATAGTAAAAATGCAAACGAGCTTCGGGATATTTTTATCGATGAACTGCTTGGATGTACAGCACCTCTTTCTGCAGGAGGACAGCGTGATTCCTTTAACGCACTGGTTGAAGATACTCTGGGCGACGACTGCAGATATGACACTGTATTAAGCATTCACGAGAAATTAAACGACCTGATCGAATCACAGAAGGATGAGCCGGAACCTGTAGTTCTGACCAAATCTGAGGTAAAACGCCTCTTTGAAGAATGCGGCGTAGAAGATGAAAAACTACAGTCATTTGATGAACAATACGAGATCACAGCCGGGGAAAAATCCTCTCTGGTTGCTTCCAACATCACCAATACAAAAAGATTCGAGATCAAAACCCCGGATGTTGTAGTCCACGTAGATCCTGAACGTGCCGATCTTGTGGAAACACGCGTAATTGACGGACGCAAGTGCCTTGTGATTCCAATGGAAGGCGAAGTTGAACTGAACGGAATCCGCGTACATACAGGAAATGAAAATCCTTCTGATGACGAATTTTATGACAATACAGATACTGAGACAGAGGAGACATCTGATGGAGAATAATCGTAAACTCTTATTTTTTGACATTGACAAAACCCTGTTAACCCCTTACCCATGGACAGTTCCGGACAGTGCGAAACAGGCTTTAAAAGAAGCCCGCTATAATGGTCATCTCCTTTTCATCAATTCCGGACGTACCTATACAATGATTCCGGAAATCATTAAAGAAATGGGATTCGACGGCTATGTATGCGGATGCGGTAGCCAGATTTATATGAATGAAGAGCTTTTGTTTTCCAGTTCTATTCCAAATCCGCTTTGCCGTAAAACAACAGAATTACTGCGGGAATGCAGAATTCCTGCGTTTTTTGAACGCCCGGATAAGATTTTATATGACAGCAGTTCATGTGCTGTTCCTGAAACTGTTCAGAAGCTGAAAGCAGAAGTTATAGTAGAAGATCTGGCTCTCTACCCGCCCGAAACATACAACCATTTTACATTTGACAAGTTTCTGGCTTTTCCGTCTGCTGATTCTGATATGGAAACTTTCCGCAAATTTACAGATGAACATTTTCTGTGTTTCATACATGAAGACAAGGCCTGGGAACTGACTCAGAAAAATCTCAGCAAAGCAACCGGAATCCGGTTTCTAGCAGACCGCCTTGGGGTTCCGGTCAAAGACACCTATGCATTCGGCGACAGCACGAACGATCTTCTTATGCTGCAGTTCGCCGGAAACAGCATCGCAATGGGCAACTCGGATCCCCTGATCCTGCCTCACTGCACTTACCAGACAACCAATATCGAAGATAACGGAATTGCCAATGCTTTGAAGCATTTCCATCTCATTTAGCAGAACATACAAAATAACGTATTATCATATCTCTATTTATCTGTGTTATTTTTGCATATTTAGGAGAATGATTTCGGATTTATTTAAACTTAAAAACAGCTATGTGAAAACACTCAGGTTTTCATCATAGCTGTTTTAATTTACAATACTCAATTCCTATCAGCAGGCTACTGACAGTTCGGATTTTCTTATTTAGCTGCTTCTGTCGGTGTTGCTTCCGGTGTTTCAGTAGTTTCTGCTGCTTCTTCCTCTGCCGCAGGTGTCTCAGTCACATCTGTATCTTCTGCTGCAGGTGTTTCTGTAACTTCCTCTGTTTCCGGTGTTGGAGTTGCCTCTTCTGTCACTTCAGGTGTCGGTGTTTCCGGAACCGGGGTAGGAGTCGGTGCCATGAAGGTATGTTTGTCAGTGATCTTAAGTGTCTTAATGACTTTCTTAACTGCCTTTACATCTGCCTCATCCAGCCATTTAGCAGTTGTATCTGTAAAATAGGTACTTTCTTTGGAATTCTGAAGAGATTCTCGCTTGGAAGCTGTGGCATCTTCATCATTGATCTTGTCAAGTCTTACTACATAGTATCCTGTGTCAGTCTCAATAATATTGTCTGCAACTTCTCCGTCCTTCAGTCCTCTCAGAACCTTCAGAACCTCATCCGGATATGCCTCGCTGCCGGAATCTTCATCCTCGTCTTCGCTCTCTTTTGTTGTAAAATTACCCTGTACTGCAGAATAACTGTCATCTACACCTTTGGCAATCTCACTCATGTCTGCTGTAGGATCCTCTTTCATCTTATCCAGAATCTCCTGAGCCTGTTCTTTCTTAGTCTTTTTCTCCTCATCAGTTATATCATCACCGCTTGTAGAGATACTTACATAAGTGAAGGTTGTCTGATTCGCTTCATCATCAGAAACTGTGATCTTTCCTTCTGCTACAACCGGATCATACATCTTCTTCTGAATTGTCTGAAGCTCCAGAAGTGTTTTTACCTGATCTTCCGTTACCGCAAGTTCCTTAATTGTCTCTTCACTGTTTGCAGCCATAAACTGTGATGCTGCATCTGCGATCGCTGCTTCATCATCATCTGTAAGCTCTACGTTATAATCCGCAGCCTTCTCTTTGAGAATATACATCTTCTCAACAGACTCCAGACTGCTTGTCACTGCCTGATCACCATAAGTCTCATCTGAATCATCACCTGCTGTCTGATCCCAGATATTATCTGCACTTCCCATATAATTTAAATACATGGTTGTTGTCTGCTGTTGTTGTTCGCGGGCATAAAGACTTACAACTCCAAGCGGAATATCTGTTCCGTCAACAGTAGCCACTGTCTTTGTTCCATCTAATGTTTTACTTCCACAGCCGGAAAGCATACCAACTGATATCACACCTGCCAGTGTCACAACGGCTGTTCTCTTTACCATTTTTTTCATTTCTTCCTCCATATTATCAATCTGGTCTTTCTTCCATACCACTTTCCCAGAATGTACTGTTATTAGAGTATAAACTTTTTTCCTGCGAAGGGCAAGGCAAATCGAAAAATATGTAGTATATTTCACATATTTTCCGCCATGCTCTTAAGCTCCTCTGCAAATTCCGTCAATGCCAGGATCAGATTCCCCTGTGGTTCCAGGATAAATTTCGGTTCCTGCTCATTCTTAAACTGCAGACCTCTTCTGTATTTCTGCATAAGAGCCGGAAAGCCTTCTGTATTCAGCCTTGCTTTCTCATAAAGGGTAAACCGGACTGTTTTTCCAGTCTGCTTTATTTCCGTTACATACCCCTGATGAGCAATCGCCTTTAACTTCGCAATCGCCAGAAGATTCAGCACTGCCTTTCCGGGTTCTCCGAAACGGTCCAGAAGTTCTTCCAGCATATCATCATAATCCTGTTGTGTCTCAATCCCCGCAATTCTTTTATAAATATCCAGCTTCTGAAATTCATTACTGATGTAGGAATCAGGAATATACGCATCAACATTCAGATCAACCGATGTCTCGAAATCCTCCATTGTATGAATACCCTTCGCCTCTTTCACTGCTTCATTGAGCATCTTACAATAAAGATCATATCCAACCGCATTCATATGTCCATGTTGCTGCGCACCCAGCAGATTTCCGGCACCTCGAAGTTCCAGATCTCTCATTGCAATCTTAAATCCGCTTCCCAGATCCGTATACTCGCGGATCGCAGCCAGACGCTTCTCAGCCGTCTCCTTCAGCATCACATTCTTTCTGTACATCAGAAACGCATAGGCAGTTCTGTTGGAACGCCCGATCCTTCCCCGAAGCTGATAAAGCTGAGAAAGCCCGTATCTGTCTGAATCATGGATAATCATAGTATTTACATTGGAAATATCCAGCCCTGTCTCAATGATCGTGGTGGAAACCAGCACATCAATATCCCCGTTTACAAAGGAATACATCACATTCTCCAGTTCCCTCTCACTCATCTGGCCATGAGCAAAATCCACCCTTGCGTCCGGCACCAGCTTCGCAATACGCAGGGCAACATCTGCAATATCCGTCACTCGATTATAAACATAATAAACCTGTCCGCCTCTGCGCAATTCCCTGTTGATAGCCTCTCGGACTGTCTCTTCATCATATTCCATAACATATGTCTGGATCGGCATTCTGTCCATAGGAGGTTCCTCCAGGACACTCATATCCCGGATTCCGATCAGGCTCATATGAAGAGTACGGGGAATGGGCGTTGCAGTCAGTGTAAGGACATCCACATCCTTCTTTAACTGCTTGATTTTTTCCTTATGCGTAACTCCAAACCTCTGTTCCTCATCAACGATCAACAGGCCAAGATTTTTGAACTGTACGTCTTTGGAAAGGATTCTGTGCGTTCCAATGATCACATCCACCTGACCTTTTTTCAGATCTTCGATTGCCTTCTTCTGTTGTGCCGGGGTCCGGAATCTGCACAACAGTTCCACACGTACCGGAAATTCCTTCATCCTCTGCACAAAGGTATTATAAATCTGCTGCGCAAGGATCGTTGTAGGTGCAAGATAAGCTACCTGTCTGCTCTCCTGTACTTCCTTAAATGCGGCACGCAGCGCCACTTCTGTTTTGCCGTATCCCACATCCCCGCAGATAAGCCGGTCCATAATCCTGGTACTCTCCATATCACGTTTGGCATCCTCAATAGCACTGAGCTGATCCTCTGTCTCTTCATATGGAAACATTTCTTCAAATTCTCTCTGCCATACAGTATCAGGACCACAGACATATCCTTCCTTTTCCTGACGCACTGCATAAAGCTCTACCAGTTCTTTTGCAATATTTTTAACTGCCCCACGAACCTTGCTCTTTGTTTTATTCCACTCCTGAGTACCAAGTTTGTTCAGCTTCGGAGCCTTTGAAGCATCTGCCCCTGAATATTTCTGCAGACAGTCAAGCTGAGTAGCAGGAATATAGAGATTGCTTCCGCCTCTGTATTCAATTTTAATATAATCTTTAACGATCCTGTCTACTTCAACTTTTTCAATTCCTCGGTAAATACCAAGACCATGCTTTTCATGGACAACAAAATCGCCGATAGAAAGCTCCGCAAAATCCTGAATACGGCTTCCACTGTAATTTTTTTTCTTCTTTTTCTTCTTCTGTTCCTGTCCAAAAATGTCAGATTCTGTCATTACCGCAAACTTGATCAACGGGTATTCAAAGCCCTTCTTTGCATGGCCATAAACCACCATGATCTCGCCCGGACAGATCTCCCTGTCATAATCTTGTCCATAAAAGGCTGCCAGTCCCTCTTCCTGAAGATCCTTTGCCAGCCTCTCGGCCCTTGTGCGGGAACCGGAAAGCAACGCGATCCTGTATCCCTGTTTCTTATACTGATGAAGATCTTTTACCAGAAGTTCAAAACTGTTGTTATAAGCGCTGATTGATTTTACCTCCAGGTAAAATTTCTCCCGCACTTTCCAGCCTGCCTGTTTCGGTTCCAGCGCACATACAGAAATACAATTGCGTTTATTCAGTTCTTTTTGAAGCTGTTCAAAAGAACAAAGCCAGTTTTCCGGCAGATTCCGGCTGCCTTTTTCCTCTCTGTGCATACGGCTCTGTCTGTACTCTTCTTCTACAGCCCCGCCTTTCTCAGTCAGTCGGTTTGGTTCATCCAGAAAGATTATGGTTCTTTCCTTCGGAAAATAATCCAGGAAGGAAACCATATCCTTGTCCCCTATATGCTCCACCGCCGGATAGATCGTAAGTTCTTCCAGATTTTCCAGAGAACGCTGACTCTCCGGATCAAAACTCCGGATAGAATCAATCTCATCTCCCCAAAGCTCGATTCTCCATGGATTTTCCTCAGTGAGACAGTAAATATCCACAATACCGCCACGCACAGAGAACTGCCCCGGCATTTCCACCTGTCCTACCCGCTCGTAACCTAAAACCACCAGCTGGTTCTTCAGCTGTTCTGTGTCTACGGTGCTGTCACTTTCGTAATGAATCAGCTGTTCTTTTATCTTTTCCAGAGATTCCAAAAAATCCATACATCCGTCAATACTTGTAACAACTGTCAGTTCTTTCTCTTCCAGTAACGCCTTAATGACCTTCATTCTCTGACGTATCAGCAGATTTCCATGGATATCTGCCTGAAAAAACAGAAGATCTTTCGCAGGATAAGAATACACTTTTCTGTCATAAAATCTGTAATCTTCATAAATTTCTCTGGCGCGGCGTTCGTCCTCCGCCAGGATCAGACGATAAGGCGCAATCCCGGAAAGTCCGTACATCAGATGAGATTTCTGCGATTCCATACACCCCGAAACCTGCAGGATTCCCTTATTCGTTTTGCTTTTTTCTTTAATCTGTTCAAACTCTGCAAGCCCCTGCAGAGGTGTTAAAAATGCTTTCATCTTCACCCCTCATGATCCTTCGACGTAATAAAAGCGGCTTCTGTTTCCAGTTACCGCTTTCTATACCTTTTGCTGAACAATCATCTGTTTCCTGTCTGCTTATTTCTGTACAGGTACTTTTCTGTTATATTCGTTCATGGCTGCATCTGTACCCTGTGAGATTATGATATCCACAGCCTTTGCCGCCTTTGCTATTGCTTCATCCACAAGTTTCCTGTCTTCTGTGGAAAATCTGCCAAGTACATGATCTGCCAGATCCCATCCCTTCGGCTTTGCACCAACTCCTACTTTGATACGGAGAAATTTCTCTGTGCCAAGCTGGCGGATAATATCTTTGATCCCGTTATGTCCACCCGCACTTCCCTGCTTGCGGATGCGAAGCTGCCCGGGCTCCAGATCAATATCATCATAAATAACAATAAGCTCTGATTCCGGATCAATTTTAAAATAATTCGCCATCTCACGAACAGGACCGCCACTCAGGTTCATAAAAGAAAGCGGCTTCATAAGAATCACTTTCTCTCCGCCGATCATGGTTTTACCGTACATGGCATTAAATTTCACACCACCCTGAGGGACATTGTAATCCTCTACCAGACGGTCAACGGTATCAAATCCCATATTGTGGCGTGTTGCTTCATACTGTTTCCCAGGATTTCCCAGGCCAACTACTAAATACATATATGTGTCTCCTGCTTAATTTAACACCATTTTCCGGAATTACCATACCTGTCCTGATGTCAAATTTATTTTTTTACATCCTCTAAAGTGTGTTCAAAAACCAATCCTGCAAATTGTAACGCACGTCTTGCGGAAAGCATTTTTCAAACACACGCTAAGATAATTAATTAAAATATACCATCTCTTCCTTAAGCGGCTCGCATTCTTTCACATCACTTGCATAAAGAACAATGCCCTCACCCTGATATTCTGTACGGTTCTCAAATGCGACCTTCGCTGTTACTTCTACCCAGCTGCCCTCTTTGATATGCGGTGCATAATCGCTTCTGCACACGTATCCAAGGAAAGTGGTATCATCTGCGCAGCAGGTCATTGCCACACGTCCCGGAACAAAGAATTTACTTCCCATTCCACGTGGTTTCATGACACGTCCTTTAAAGCGGACAATTTTGTCTACATATTTATCCGGATTATCCATGGCATCCACAAACCAGATACCATAATCTTCCGGTGGAATCTCAATGATCGGTGCATTGATATCAAACGGCATCTCGTCCTGGAAAATGTCATCCATCTCGCCCTCTTCATTTTCAAAGATAACCTCTGCACTCTGATTTGCGACCTTGATCCCTCGTCTGTATGCAGGAAGCGGATCTCCCTCTTTACAGCGGTTAAATACAACCATATCTGTATTTCTGATCATATCCATGAACAGAGATTTCATGTTTGCCATATAAACCTGATAAGTAGTTGCATCCACACAGGTAATCTCCTGCTCAATGCCCCAGCCTTCCGGAAGCTCCATCTGCTCAAACTTACTTACAAGCCACATTCCGTTGTACTCGATCACAACACGCTCCGGCTGATGGATGATATCCATGGCAGCCAGACGCTGTGGTGTCAGATCTTCTTCATCCTCGATCACTTCCACAACTGTGTTTGTAAGTTTCAGTTTATCCATATCATATTCTTCTTCGCCTTCTTCGCAAAGGATCAACAGAGTTTTGCCGTCAATGGCAAAATACTCCTGCTGCAATGTAAAATCCAGGAAAGTAGTCTTTCCGCTTTCCAGGAATCCCGTAACCAAATAAATGGGAACTCTGATATCATCCATCATATAATTTATTCCTTTATCTTTATTCTGATTCTGTTATTATCTGCCGAAATCATTCAGTCGCGCATCTATGACGAGAGGATTTCACACTCTGATGAGCTGAATCCAGATGCAGTATTTTAGAGGATTGCCATAAATCGCTGTTTCCTCATGATCATTATGCAAGCCCGAATAATTCTGCAAGCTTATCTTCTTTCAGTTTGGAGCCGATCACGCAGAGACGGCCTGTGTATTCCGGTGCACCTTCACGGATCTCTGTTTCCTCCGGAACCATGTCAAAATAAATCCATGTTCCGTCTTCTGCAGGAAGCATTCCCTTTGCACGAAGAATAATACCGTAATCTTCAGAAGCAGAAAGAGCCTCAAGCATCTTCTCAAGACCTTCTCTTGTGTATTTCCTGATCGTCTCACATCCCCAGCTTGTAAATACCTCATCTGCGTGATGATGGTGATGATTATGATGATCATGTCCGCAGCCGCATTCATGGTCGTGATCGTGGTGATGATCGTGCGCACCGTGAACGTGGCCATGAGCCAGTTCTTCTTCAGTCGCTTCGCGAATCGCCACAACTTCAACGTTGAATTTCAGGTTCTGACCGGCCAGCATGTGGTTACCATCAACCACTACGTGATCGTCTTCAACCGCAGTGATTTCAACCGGTACCGGGCCCTGGTCAGTTTCAGCCAGGAAACGCATGCCTACCTGCAGTTCATCAACGCCCATAAATACGTCTTTAGGAACGCGTTGCACCAGGTTTTCGTCGTACTGACCGTAAGCGTCGTTCGCGCCAACAGCGACATCAAATTTGTCGCCAACTTCATGACCTTCCAGCGCTGTTTCCAGGCCAGAGATCAGGGAACCGTGACCATGCAGGTAGTCCAGCGGCGCACTCACCGGAGACTCATCAACCAACACACCGTCTTCTGTACGTACCTGATAGGCCAGGCTGACCACCAGGTCTTTTGCTACTTTCATGATATCTCCTGAGCATGGGAAGAATAGTGGCGCAGATTGTAGCGGAATTCTGCAGCCGTGTACTCACTAGCTTAAAAAAACTCGGCGCATATCGCTAGTCCGGATGAAAAATCCCAATCACTTGCTCATCTTTGCGGACGTGATCGCGGGCTTCTTTGTCTGCTTCTCGCATCTGATGTCCACACTTAACACATTCAACAATATCAATATTATTTT
>ERZ1106929.2543-NODE-2543-length-11953-cov-6.532274_pt1 | contig 11953 bp, 9 predicted proteins | sample MGYA00403662_ERZ1106929 | MGnify/ENA primary metagenome ERZ1106929 (study PRJEB35170, sample SAMEA104062442) | human gut metagenome | biome: human gut; feature: human-associated habitat; material: faeces | place: Denmark | collected 2013-02-20 ... | reverse complement strand
TTACCATACATTATCCTCAAAATATATAGTAGAAATTTAATTTATTCTATACTAGTAATTCTAAGAAAAACAGCAGGATGTGTTCCCATTTTATTTTTTTCATCATCTTGATACCTCCCTTCGACAAGTAAATTGTAAAGGGAAGAATGCGGCATTTCCATATCGAGCCATGTATAGTTTTAATTTACATCGTTTGTTAAGTTTTCTGCTAAATATTCTTGAGCCAAATCTGCGATTTCTTTTTTCCCGATCAGGCGCATATAGGGAATCAGAGATTGTATACGCATACGACTTTCTTGTTTTTTTTGCATATGATTCAGTATTTGGGCAATACTAAATTCAATTTCCGGAAGGAGAAACTGTTCTGTTCCGGAAATACTGAGATTCTCTGCTTTTGTTGCATAGAGAAGCGCTTCTTGATATCGTCCTTCATCCTTCAGAATTTGACTTAGATTATGCGCTAAATTGATCTGAAGAACCTTATAGTCAGAAAGGCGGCTATGGCTGTGTTCCAGGGCAAACAGAGTTTCCTCACCAATGCGAATCGCTTCTAAATTTTTACCTGTCATATATTTTGCAGCTGTCAGCATGACAAGAATATTAGCCTCCGTAGGGGAAAACAACTCCCTGCGAAAATCGTTGAAGTCGATATTTGGTTTCGTCAGATGGAGTGCGCTTGTTAATTCATCTTCCATTTGCTTGTCTGCAGCACCATCATGCATACGAATTGCCACATGAATCATTTTGGTGTACTGGAGATTAGCGATGTCCATTTTTTCAGTAGAAAGCTGCTGTAATGTCTTTTTTGCCTGAATAAACTCACCTGCGGATACTTGTTCACTGATTTCATCTAAAGTTTGGCGTAAGGATGACTGACACTCGTTTTCATAATAAATATTGCAGAGCTGATAAGTACTTGTGCCAAGGCGTGCAAGGAGTTGTTCTAAAACTTTTCCCGATGGCATTTGTTTTCCGTTTTCTATCCTTGAGATAGAAACAGGGGAGCAAATACCATCCGCCAATGCCTCTTGTGTCAGTCCAGATTTTTTACGTAAATGATAGATTGTTTCACCTAATGTATTTTTTTCCATAAGTTTCTGTATTGCTCCTAATAATTTATTCTAATGGATAGAATTGTATCATTGAAATATTCACTGTTCAATGATGTATTTGTTGTTCAATTTTCCATATTGAATTGTAAATATCTTGTTCCTTGAAATGTCAATTTTCCTTCATCGCCCTCTGTAAGCTTTCCGTACTCTGAGCCGGATACAGACATCTCTATTATGTCACCGCTTTCCACTTGAAAAGTGACATAATAAGTAGTACTGGATGTTGTATGATATCCATGAGCTCCTGAGGTATCTCCAGCGTTTGGATGATTTTGATACGTGGTATTCTGGCGTTTTGCAACGATTCTTGCTGATACAGTTAAACGGGGAGAATTATTGTTTTTATGCCAAGTAGAAATCCCCTTTGCAAAAGTGAATATAATCATTATAAAGATTAGTATGAAGATCACAGGAAATAACAATTCTATTATATTGAACATATTTTTTCTCCTTATTGTAATTTTGATTTATCAGTTCCATTTATAAAAATATCTGTGACTATTTTTCCGGCGGCAAGTGCAGATCCAGCATTCGCACACCCAATGGATTTCCTCTCTGACATACAACAAATTCTGTTCCGGACTCTTCCATTTCATACAATTCTTCGGTAACAGGAAATTCAAAAGCTGTTCCGTCATCCAACTGCACAGTCAAAGAATATTCCAGAGAATCATCGTCATCGTCTTGTTCTATATTTCGTTCCAGTACTTTTGCCGGATAGTGGGTTTCCTCTCCACACAGGGCAAAATTACCGGCATACACCATCGGTTCTGCCACCAACAGGAGTGACAGACCGATCATGAAAAGCCCTTCTCCACGCAGACGTTTTGGAGTGCGAAGAACAAAGGCGATGATAAAGATTGCGCCAAGTCCAAACCAGAATGCCAGTGTGTACCATTTTTCTTCCATAATCAGTACTTGCTCTAGACCGTAGTGAAATACTGACATCAGCCACAATGCAGGAAGCAAAACCAGAGGGAGAGAAATGCGGATATGGTGAGACTGCCATTCTGCAGTGGCGCCTTTTTGCTTTCCGTTTAGTGTCAGGACAGGCGCAAACGCCAGATAATATACAATCAATGGAAGGGGAGAAGCTGCCATCAGGTAGATGGTCTGGCTGAACTTCAAGGCTCCTGTGGTGAAAAGGAAAAGCGGAATGATACTGCCGGTCCAGAAGAGCGCCAGTACCAGCCATTTCCCAAGTCGGATTTCTTTCAGGTGGCTGTGAAGTCTGGTTGTATATTCTTCCCGCCATTGAATGACAGGTTCGATTCCTTCTTCCTGCTGAATCTGTTGTTCTTTTAGCTTTGTTATCTCAAGCGGAATCTCTCTGGATTCGATCCAGTTCGCCAGTTTGTCTACGCCGCGCATATTGTATTCGATCGAGAAAATTTTCTTTTTGTCCGCATTTAAAAACTGAATGGAGTCATTGGCTCCGAAGCGGAGGGAAAATCGCTGTCCGGGAAGAAGTTCACGTTTGCGTCCCCAGCTTGTCATATAAGTCAGACTTCCGTTTTCAAAAACGTACAATCTGCGGTTTTTTCCGGCCAGCAGCATCCAGATCCCGCAGATGAGAAGTCCCAGTCCAATCAGAAACATGATCAGACCAAATGAAACATCCAGAGGAGGCTGGACGCAGTATCCGAAAGCGATCAACAAAAGAAAAAGTGCCGGTGGCCATACAATAAACGCTAAAACAGAAACAAAAATCCGCTCCTGGATACAAATGACAGGACGGGAATGTTCCGGCAGCTTTGGAGCACGACAAACCAGCAAGGCGATACCTGCCAGAAGAATGCTCACATGCATCACAATTCCCAGTGCAATCCCGACAGAAGGGGCATCCCCCATATAAAACAGTGTCATAAACAGTCCGAGGAGACTGTACAAAATGATCACAATACCGGAAAGGAGTGCCGGCCATTTACAAGGCGGTTTGACGGGCTCTGCTGTATTTGAAGAGAATCCAGTCGGGGATTTTACTGTATCGGATACAGCATCTTCCGCCGATTCTTCTGATTCTGTTGGAAGTGACTCTGTCTCCAGATTTGCTCCGCCTTCCTGCAGATAAAGGATAAATCGTTCCATTTCTTCATAGAGATCATCATCGTTTTTTTTCAAAAACTCCTGTACGGTCTTTCCATCTTCGAGAAAGCAGGTACGAAAACCGTCTGCCCGGATTTCACCGTTTTTGCACTTTACAGTCAAAAGCCCGGGAGCGTATGTGATATCACAATCGCTGTAATTAGACTGCAGACGCTGATAAATAGAATTCAGGTGATTCATATAGTGTGCCCTCCTTTGTTAGGTTGTTTGTTTTTGTATTGTATCATATTGCGATAAAAAGTGGGGAAACGAATATAAATTTAGCAAAAATGACGGAGAAATAGTTGCTGTTGTCCAGTCCATAAAAAGCGTGTTAAAATAAACTGGTTAGAAATATTTTAGATGATAAAGGAGCTTGTATGAGGCGTAATGTAGATTTAAATGAGATTTCAGATGGAAAATTATATACTTCAAACGATATGGTAAAGGCAGATTGTTATGAGTGTCAGGGGTGTTCGGCATGCTGTCGCGGAATGGGGAAATCTATTATTCTGGATCCCATCGATCTGTTTCATTTGAAACAGGCAACCGGAAAGGATTTTGCCGGGCTTCTGAATCAGGAGATCGAGTTAAATGTAGTAGATGGTATGATCCTTCCAAATTTAAAAATGGATCCTAAGACGGATGCCTGTCCGTTTCTGGATGAGAATGGAAGATGCAGGATTCATGCCTTCCGAACAGGAATCTGCCGACTGTTTCCTCTGGGAAGGCTGTATGAAGAAGAGGGATTTCGATATTTTCTTCTGACAAAAGAGTGCAAAAAAGAGAATCGCGGAAAGGTGAAAGTGAAAAAATGGCTCGGCATTACCAACCTGAAAGCTTATGAGCAGTACATTTCAGACTGGCACCAATTTCTTCTGACTTGCGAAGAGTCAATAGGAGGGCTGGAAAAAGAGAATATCCAGATCCTTACGACGTATATTCTGCGATTGTTTTATCAGACTCCATACGAAGCAGAGGATGACGAGTCATTTTATCAGGAGTTTTATCATAGAAGAGAACAAGTGCGAAAGACGCTTGGAATTTAGAAAGAGAGGAGGTCTGGCAGTGGAAGGGGAAAAACTACAGATTTTAAAAACATATTTTGGATACGATTCATTTCGTCCGGGACAAGAGGAGATCATCGATCAGATTTTAGGCGGAAGAGATGCGTTTGCTATCATGCCGACCGGGGCAGGAAAATCTCTTTGCTATCAGGTGCCGGCGCTGATGCTTTCGGGAATCACCATTGTAATCTCACCGTTAATTTCTCTGATGCTGGATCAGGTAAAAGCATTGAACGAAGCAGGGATCCATGCAGCGTATATCAATAGTTCGCTGACGGAAAATCAGATCGCAAAGGCTTTGGAGTTTGCAAAAGCGGGACGATACAAAATCGTCTATGTGGCGCCGGAGCGTCTGGAGACTCCCCGTTTTCTTGATTTTGCCTGTCATGCCGAAATCTCTATGGTGACTGTAGATGAGGCTCACTGCATTTCCCAGTGGGGACAGGATTTCAGACCGAGTTATGTGCGGATTGTTTCATTTATCCGCCAGCTTCCTGTCCGTCCGATCGTGACAGCCTTTACTGCCACGGCAACAAAGCGTGTACAGACAGACATCCGGGAAGTACTGAAGCTACAGAATCCTTATATGGCAGTGACAGGATTTGACCGGGAGAATCTGTATTTTGAGGTGCAGAGAACAAAAGAGAAAAAAGAAAGAATCCGGGAGTATCTGGAAAAACATTCGGATGAAAGCGGAATTATTTACTGTGCCACAAGAAAGAATGTGGATGAATTGTATCTGTTTTTAGAAAATGCAGGATTTTCCGTGGGCAGATATCATGCCGGTATGGAAAATGAGGCAAGAAAAAACAGTCAGGAGGATTTTATTTACGATCGGATCCAGGTGATGATCGCAACCAATGCGTTTGGAATGGGGATCGATAAGTCCAATGTCCGGTATGTCCTGCATTACAATATGCCCCAAAGTCTGGAAAATTATTATCAGGAAGCGGGAAGAGCCGGACGGGATTCGGAGCCGGCAGAATGCATTATTTACTATTCGCCTCAGGACGTCGTTATCAATCAGTTTCTGCTGGAAAGCAAGGAAAACTATGGAGAATACACACCGGAAGAGATGCAGAATATCCAGGTGCAGGATCGGGAGCGGCTTCAGAAGATGACAACCTACTGTACGACTACGGGATGCCTGCGCAATTATATTCTCTGTTATTTTGGGGAACAGGCAAAAGAGCCCTGTGGAAACTGCTCCAACTGTCTGGAGGAACTGGAAGAGATGGACGCAACAGAAGCGGCAGCAGATGTGATTGAATGTGTCCGTGAGTTCGGTCAGAGATTCGGGGTGAACATGATCGCAGGCACGCTGCTCGGCGAAAATACTGCAAAAATCAGGAATTACCGGATGAACGACAATCTTTGTTATGGAAAACAAAGGAAACTCGGACAGGAACGCATCAAAGAGATCATTCAGGCGATGCTGGAGCGAGGCTATCTGTGCCAGACAAAAGATAAATACGCATTACTGAAGCTCACAGATACATCAGAAGAATTGCTTCAAGGGACGGATCCGTTTATGATCGCATACAGAAAAGCGGAAGTACAGAAAACATCTGCAAGGCGAGGTGTGAAAGGACTGGGAGACCTGAGTGAAAAAGCGCAGCATCTGTTTGAAGAACTCCGAAAGCTGCGCAGCGAACTGGCAAAAGAAAAATCCATTCCGCCGTATATGGTGGCATCTGATAAGACGCTTCATGATATGTGCGTGAAAATCCCTCTCACAAAAGAAGAAATGCTGACGGTCAACGGCATGGGCGCCAGAAAACTGGAACAGTATGGAGAGGCATTTTTATACTGTATCCGCGATATTACGAATGGAGATAAGGCTGCATACGGAGCAGCAGAGATGAACTATGATACTTCAGAGATTCCTCTGACGGAGCGGGCGAAAAAGGGAAGAAAAGAGGCATTTCATCTGACAGAGGCAATGGAACAGCAGATCGTTTTTGTTACAGAGACGACAATCAGCGAATTTGTCGCATCTATCAATGCCCTGCGAGATGAAAAGACCATGAAGCGTCTGACCATTAAATCTATTACAGAAGAACTTCTGGCAGAGGGGTATCTGGAACAGAAGTTCTGGAACGGATACAGCAGAACCTTTCTGACAGAAAAAGGAGAAGCGCTCGGCATCCGGACAGAGGAGAGAGAAAGTCAAAGCGGAAATCTGTACGATGTTTTTTTATATGGGGAAAAGGCACAGCGGTATCTCGTAGAACTGCTCAGATCTACAGCGGGCTGATGCCCGCAAACCCATTCCAGATGCAGGACAGTGTAAATAAAAGTCCGAAAATGGAAGTAAAATATAAAAACAGCAATTGTCCTGTATTGTGCATCTTGCTGCTGCAGATGCGGGGAATGGAACGATACTTTCGAAGCAAAAGAACAATCCCGCAGAATACCAGTACATTTGTGAGGACATCATACAGCAGATCTCCGGTGTTTCCCGGCAGGAGTTCTGCAATCCGCGGCAATACATCTCCCAGGATCAGATTGTTGGAAATGTGCAGAAGGAGACTGTGCCAGATCGAATATTCCATGGCAATGTATCCAAGAATAAGGCCGGCAGCCAGAGCAAACGGAATCTGCGCAAAGTTTCCATGCATCAGTGCAAAGGCAAGTGAGGATGCCAGCAGAGCAAACCATTTGCCGAAAGGTTCCAGAGTTTTTAAAACGGCGCCGCGGAAGATCAATTCTTCTACCAGCGGAGCAACAAATCCAGAATATAAAAACATAGAAAGCGTAGCAGAGCCTCCTGTAGCGGCTTCCAGGGAACGTACGAATGTAAAGCCAAAGTGTTGTGCGCCTGTTTCCATGAGTACATAAAGAATGGAAGAAGCATTCTGTGCGATCATGAAAATTCCGAAAAAACCAAGAAATTTTCCAGGACTCATGGTAGTACGAACCGGGAAGATCTGTGTTCGGAAAAAGGAAGGTCTGCGCCATATCACAAAAAGTCCAAGGCAGAGAAAACTCGAGATCAGATACCAGACCGCTCCGTCATTAAAATTTTCATCAGCCGGAAACAGCCGATACATGGTCATCATAATAAAAATCGTGAGTTGGCTGAACAAAATCTTATAAAGAAAAATCATGCCGTTTGTCTTATTGAATTCACGTCGAATCCATTGTTTTTGAAATCTATCCATACATACCATCCTGTTAAATAAAATTACTTGTTCTTTATCATATCATGAATTTTTTCTTCAGACAGTAAGTTCACAAAAAGTTCTTTTGATTTTTTACAAAATTCTACTTGAAAATAATTATCAATTATGATAGCATCTATATGTTAGTTAAAACTATCTTGAAATAGACAATAGAAACTTTCAGAGGAAATGGGAAAGGAAGGGAATATGAAAAAGAATCCATTGAAAATGTTATGGCTGGCAGCAGCGTTTTTATGTCTTGGAATCGGAGCAGTGGGAGTGATCCTACCGATTTTACCGACAACACCATTCTTGCTGGTGGCATCTTTTTGTTTTGCAAGAGGATCGGAAAGATTTCACAAGTGGTTTATGGGGACGAAACTTTACAAAAATCATCTGGATAGCTTTGTAAAGGAGCGTGCCATGACATTAAAGACAAAGCTGTGTATTCTGCTTCCTGCATCTGCAATGCTGATGTGTGCATTTTTTATGATGAGCAATCTGCCGGGGCGTATTTTTATTCTTCTGCTGATCCTTTTTAAATATGTATATTTCTTTACAAAAATCAAGACGATCAGAATTGAGGCGGCTTAAATGAAAGATATAAAAAAGAGTCAGCAAGTGCAGAACAAACGGGAAAAAGAAAAGCAGATCGTGGATCTGATGATCCACCTTTATTGCCGGAAAAAACATAAAACTGTGGAAAAACATCATGGACTGTGCGAGGAGTGTGAAAAACTCAGAGACTATGCCGCAATGCGTGTGGATAAATGTCCGTTTATGGAGACAAAGACATTCTGCAGTAACTGCAGGGTACATTGTTACAAGCCGCAGATGAGAGAAGAAATTCGAAATGTGATGCGGTTTGCCGGACCGAGAATGTTATTTTATCATCCAATCATGGCAATCCGGCACGTGATCACTTCTGCAAAAGAAAAAAAGAGAATGGGAAGGAAAGAAACATATGATTAAGACGAGACTACTCAAGCTGTTGAAGGGCTCGGGAAAATATATCGGAGCTAATATTTTCTGGCAGTGGATCGCACTGCTGTTTCAGATCGCAGCAGTGTTTGCGGCAGGAAATATGATCCAGCAGCTGTTTGAAAAAACATTGGATCAGCAGGTGATGCTGCAAACGGCAGGAATTGTGATCCTGGCAATCTGTGCGCGTTTTCTGTGCGAAAAAGGAGCTGCATATGCCTCTTATCGGGCAAGTGCGGATGTAAAGACGGTTTTAAGAAAGCAGATTTATGAGAAGCTGCTGCGTTTGGGAGCGGCCTATAAAGAAAAGGTATCTACTTCCGAGGTGGTTCAGGTGTCTGCGGAAGGAGTCGAGCAGCTGGAGATTTATTATGGGAGATATCTTCCGCAGCTGTTCTACAGTCTGCTTGCACCGATCACATTGTTTGCGGTATTGTCACCGATCAGCATCAAGGCATGTATTGTGCTTCTTGTATGTGTACCGCTGATTCCGATGTCGATCGTGGCAGTACAGAAATTCGCAAAGAAACTGCTGAGCAAATACTGGGGAATCTATACAGAACTTGGTGACAGTTTCTTAGAGAACCTGCAAGGACTCACAACCTTAAAGATTTATCAGGCAGATGAGCAAAAAGCCAAAGAAATGGACGACGAATCAGAGCGGTTTCGTAAGATCACGATGAAAGTACTCACTATGCAGCTTAATTCTGTCAGTGTGATGGATATTGTAGCATATGGCGGAGCAGCAATTGGAATGATTGTGACTGTCAAAGAGTATCTGGCAGGAAATGTATCACTCGCAGGGGCGTTTACGATTATTCTGCTTGCATCTGAATTTTTCATTCCACTGCGTTTGCTGGGTTCTTTCTTCCACATTGCCATGAACGGAATGTCGGCAAGTGACAAGATTTTTAAGATTCTGGATATGGAAGAGCCAAAACGGGGAGAGCACGAGATTGAGGGCGAACAGATGGACGTCACACTGCAGCATGTGGAATTTTCCTATGAGCCGGAGCGAAAGGTATTACGGGATATTTCGCTGACCATACCATCCGGAAAATTTGTCTCTCTGGTGGGTCTGTCCGGTTGTGGAAAAAGTACCATTGCGGCACTTTTGACAGGGAAGAATCGTACATTTTCGGGACAGATCCAGATCAATAATGTGCCGATTCAGGAGATTAAAGAGTCCAGTCTGATGGATAAGATCACCTTGGTGAGACATAACAGTTATCTGTTCAAGGGAACGGTAGAAGAAAACCTGAAAATGGCGGATCCATCTGTGTCGAGAGAGCAGATGGAGGCAGCGCTCAGGCAGGTAAATCTGTATGAGTTTTTGCAGGCACAAAATGGATTGGATACGATGCTGGAGGAGCAGGGAAGTAACTTTTCGGGAGGACAGAGACAGCGTCTTGCCATCGCCAGAGCACTTCTTCATGATACGCCAATGTATATTTTTGATGAGGCAGCGTCCAATATTGATGTGGAAAGTGAGGATCAGATCATGGAAGTGATCCGGGAGCTGGCAAAGACGAAAACGATTCTGTTCATCTCTCACCGGCTTGCGAATGTGGTGGCATCGGATCAGATTTATATGTTGGAAAACGGTCAGATTACAGAGAGCGGCACACATGGAGAACTTATGAAAAAAGCAGGAAGCTATGCAAATATGTATCAGAAACAGCAGGAATTGTGTCAGGTAAGGGAGGGAAGAGCATGAAGCGAAGAAGTGGAATACAGATTATGGGAAAACTGATCGGACTGATCCGTCCCCTGATGCACGTTATGGCAGCAGCGATTCTGCTAGGTGTCACAGGATATCTTTGTGCGATCTTTCTCACCGTACTGGCAGGAGTTGGAATCCTGCAGATTATGGGAATATGGCAGGGAGTTTCTCTGACGACATTGTTTGTCTGCCTTGCAGTGATTGCGGTACTGCGCGGAATTCTGCACTATGGAGAGCAGGCATGCAACCATTATATTGCGTTTAAGTTGCTGGCACTGATCCGTCACAAAGTATTTGCGGTTTTGAGAAAGCTCTGTCCTGCAAAACTGGACGGAAGAGACAAAGGAAATCTGATCTCGATCATCACAACAGATATTGAGCTTCTGGAAGTATTCTATGCGCATACGATTTCGCCGATCGCAATCGCATTCCTGACATCCCTGATCATGGAAATTTTCTTTTTCCGATATCATGTGCTGATCGGTCTGTTCGCCCTTGTGGGATATCTTGCAATTGGAGTTCTGATGCCCATGTGGAATTCCAGACGAGGTTCAGAAAAAGGAATGGAATTTCGTACCCGTTTCGGGGATCTGAACAGCTTCGTTCTGGACAGTCTTCGTGGACTGGATGAGACGATCCAGTATGGATGCGGGGAAAAACGGGAAGCGCAGATGGAGCAAAAAAGTATAGAGTTGGATGCAAAACAGAAAGAAATGAAGAAACTGGAAGGAACGCAAAGAGGGGGGACGAATGTTCTGATTCTTTTCTTCTCATTTGGAATGCTGTTCCTTACAGCGTGGCTCAATCAGCGGGGAGAAATTGGATTTGACGGAGTGTTGCTCTGCACGATTCTGATGATGAGTTCTTTTGGTCCAGTCGTTGCACTGTCCAGTCTGTCCAACAATCTGATGCAAACTCTGGCAAGCGGAGAACGTGTGTTATCCCTTCTGGAAGAAGAACCGCAGATTGAAGAAGTATCTGGTCAGGCAACCGCAGAATTTGCAGATATCAATTGTGAAAACATTGATTTTGCTTATGAAGAAGAACAGATTTTAAAAGACTATTCGATCTCGATTCCGAAAGGCAGTCGGATTGGAATCCATGGAAAAAGCGGTTCCGGAAAATCAACGCTGTTAAAGCTGCTGATGCGTTTTTATGATGTAGACAGCGGAGTGATCCGAATGGGAGACAGAAAATTGTCCGGTATCAATACAAACGAGCTGCGTGATATGGAAAGCTATGTGACACAGGAGACGTGTCTGTTCCACGATTCAATCGCCAACAACATTGCGATCGCAAAGCCGGGGGCTTCCAGAGAAGAAATCGTAGAGGCAGCAAAAAAAGCATCTCTGCATGAATTTATAGAAAGCCTTCCAAATGGATACGATACGCTGGTCGGAGAGTTGGGAGATACCCTTTCCGGAGGAGAAAAACAGAGGATCGGCGTGGCAAGAGCATTTCTGCACGATGCACCGCTTTTGCTTCTGGATGAGCCGACCAGCAATCTGGATTCTCTGAATGAAAGTATTATCTTAAGATCTCTGAAAAAAATGGGGAAAGACAAGACTGTTATTTTAGTATCCCACAGAGAATCGACCATGGCTGTGGCGGAAAAAGTATATCAGATGGAAAACGGAAGGATTTCATAAGAATCCGGAAAACAGTTTCTTTTTTCGTGATGGTTGGCTATAATAGAAACAGTGAGAGTAAAATGACCGTAACGAAAGGAGAAACATATGAGTCAGTATGACGTGATCATTATTGGAGCAGGCCCGGGAGGAATCTTTGCGGCATATGAGCTGGTGAAAAACGCGCCACAGT
>ERZ1106929.2540-NODE-2540-length-11974-cov-2.704170_pt1 | contig 11974 bp, 6 predicted proteins | sample MGYA00403662_ERZ1106929 | MGnify/ENA primary metagenome ERZ1106929 (study PRJEB35170, sample SAMEA104062442) | human gut metagenome | biome: human gut; feature: human-associated habitat; material: faeces | place: Denmark | collected 2013-02-20 ... | reverse complement strand
ATGTATAATGATTTTGACATCCAATCCCTCATTTACTTTCTTCATACGCGCCGCACACCGGATTTATCCGGCAGATTTCCATGGCGGCAGGGCACATATTATAATAGTATACCATTAAATTCCCTTTGCCGCAATCAAAAAAACCATGAAGCGCCAGCGATGGCAGAACCCTCATGGTTTTCCTGCATAAACTACTATAACGACATTCCGGAGGTGACTTCCATGCCTGGAAGCTGGCAGTATCAGCCTTATCTCACCACATATGATTCATTCATATTTTACAATGCAATCGGAGAGCATCCCGATTACTTTTACCGTCCCATAGCCGTGGCAAAACAGGTGGTAAACGGGACCAACTACCGGTTCATGACCATAGCCGAACCGGAGCAGTCAGACCTGACTCCCCATTTTGCCATTGTGGAAATCTATCAGCCCCTTGAAGGCAGGGCCCATGCTGCCAAAATTACGCCTGTTTAGGCAAAAAACGATAGACGGTCCTGGCGCTGTACTCGTTCCCTGCTTTCAGCAAAGGGGACGGGAACTGGGGCTTATGGACCGCGTCCGGGTAATACTGGGTCTCAAAGCAGAACGCGGTTCTCGTGTGATAGAACGCCCCTTCTTTTCCGCTCTCCTGCTCCAGCCAGTTAGCCGTGTAAAACTGCACACCTGGCTGATCCGTGTAGACATCCATAGCCCTGCCGCTCTTCTCAGAGAATATCTGCGCGGAGAGACCGAATTCGCCGCGGATATGGGAGAGGCACCAGTTATGGTCATAACCGTGTCCCTTAACAAGCTGGTCGAAATCATCGTCGATCCGCTCTCCGATTACATGGAAATCCGTGAAATCCATCGGAGTTCCCTTTACTGGGCGAACCTCTCCAGTTGGGATCGATGTCTCATCGGACGGGGTGTAAAAATCAGCAAGAATTCGTGCTTTGTGGTCGAGGATGGAACCTCCGTTATTGCCGAGGAGGTTGAAATATCCATGGTTTGTCAGGTTCACCGGCGTGTCAGCATCGGAAAGGACACTGTATGTCAGCGTCAGCATATCCTCGTCTGTCAGCGTATATGTGACGGATACGATGGCGTTTCCCGGATATCCCTGATCTCCGTCCGGGCTCAGAAGTGTGAAGGTGACAGCGTTTTCCGCCTCTTCCTTCGCGTTCCAGAGACGTGCGTCATAATAATCCATACCGCTGTGCAGGTTGTTCGGGCCATTGTTCACCGCCAAGGTATACTCTTTTCCGTTCAGGGAGAATTTTCCCTTCGCGGTGCGGTTTGCGATCCGGCCCACAACGGATCCGAAATGTGGACCATTATTTAAATAACCAGCCGCGTCGTCAAATCCCAGCATCACATCGTCCGTAACCCCGTTTTTATCCGGAACGACCATGCGGACCCAGACGGCGCCGAGATCTGTGACGGATGCCTCGAGACCATTTTTATTTGTGATGGTGTAGAGACTTACCTCTCTTCCATCCGGCATTTCCCCAAAGTATTCTTTTTTCACTGACATAAAAATACCTCCTCAGTTTCGATCCTTATGAATAAGTACCGCTGATATGAAACAGCATCAGGTCATATACAGGCATATGTACTGATTCGCTGTCCGCGTAAAAAGGACCCGCACAAATAGCGGGCCCATAATTTACGTTCTGATCGACAAATGATAATCAATATCCGCCGATATTATCTTGCAGAAATATATCCCTGCTTTGTGAGAAGCTCTGCGCAGAGGACGGCTCCGCCTGCAGCACCGCGGACGGTGTTGTGGGACAGACCGATAAACTTCCAGTCATAGACGGTGTCTTCTCTTAAGCGGCCGATGGATACGCCCATTCCCTTCTCGAAATCAACGTCCAGCTTAACCTGCGGACGGTTGTCCTCTTCCATATACTGGATGAACTGCTTCGGCGCGCTCGGAAGCTCTAGCTCTTGCGGAAGTCCCTTGAAGTTTATAAGTTTTTCAATGAGCTGTTCCTTGGAAGCTTTCTTTCTGAATTTTACGAATACAGCAGCCGTGTGGCCATTTAATACCGGTACGCGGACGCACTGGCATGTGATCACCGGCTCTTTTGCCTTTACGATCACGCCGCCCTCTAAGTGCCCCCAGATTCTAAGCGGCTCCTGCTCGCTCTTCTCTTCCTCGCCGCCGATGTACGGGATCACATTCTCTACCATTTCCGGCCAGTCCTTGAAGGTCTTTCCTGCTCCGGAAATAGCCTGATATGTAGTAGCGACTACCTCGTACGGCTCGAACTCTCTCCATGCACTGAGTGCCGGAGTGTAGCTCTGGATCGAACAGTTCGGCTTTACTGCGATAAATCCGCGGGTCGTGCCGAGTCTCTGCTTCTGGAACTTGATCACCTCAAAGTGATCCGGGTTGATCTCCGGAATTACCATCGGAACATCCGGCGTCCAGCGGTGAGCGCTGTTGTTGGAAACCACCGGAGTCTCTGTCTTCGCGTAAGCTTCCTCGATAGCGCGGATCTCTTCCTTTGTCATATCAACGGCGCTGAATACGAAATCAACGGTCTTGGATACCGCATCCACGTCATTTACATTCATAACAACTAAATTTTTAACTTTTTCCGGCATCGGAGTCGTCATTTTCCAGCGTCCTCCAACTGCCTCCTCATATGTTTTTCCTGCAGAACGCGGGCTGGCTGCCACGGTCGTCACTTCGAACCATGGATGATTCTCAAGGAGAGAGATAAATCTCTGTCCTACCATACCTGTTGCTCCAAGGATACCAACTCTAAGTTTCTTTTCCATCACACATATCTCCTCATCTCAGCCCGTCAGCCGGTATCAGCTGCCAGCCTGCCATTTTCCACCCGTCGCGGACATATGTCTCCATGTACGCAACACCCGTGTTGTTGTCTATCCTAACTCAAAACGACAAAAAATGCAAGTAGTAAATGGCATGAGTTTACCATACTAACGTATTAAATGTTACTGCTCACGCCTTGCGCAAACAATAACTGATATCAGTAACGGTTAAACGATTTCAAGTGCTACATGGATCATGTCAGCGAAGGATGTCTCGCGCTCCTCGGCTGTCGTCTTCTCGCCTGTCACCATAGAATCAGATACAGTCAGAATCGAAAGGGCGCGCGCCTTTGCGAGAGCCGCGTTTGCGTAGAGGGCCGCTGTCTCCATCTCCACTGCCAGTACACCCATATCCGCGAACTGGAGTCCGTCGTGTTTCTTTTTTTCCGGCTCATAGAACAGATCGGAAGTCAGGACGTTTCCAACGTGATATGGAAGGTTTTCCTGCTCTGCGTGGAAGACGGCTTTAATCAGGAGTCCGAAGTCCGCGATCGGCGCGAAATCTCCCGGGAGTCCGAATTCTCTCACATAATTCGTCTGTGCGCAGGCACCCATGGCGAAAACAAGGTCACGGATATGGACATCCTCGGAGATCGCCCCTGTGGTTCCCACACGGATCAGTGTCTTTACGCCGTATCCCTCGATGAGCTCGTGGGTGTAGATTCCAATGGACGGGCATCCCATTCCTGTTCCCATGACAGAGACAGGTTTATCACGGTAAAAACCGGTGTAACCAAACATATTTCTTGTAGCGTTGAACTGCTTTGCGCCCGCAAGGAAATTCTCAGCGATAAATTTTGCGCGGAGCGGATCACCCGGAAGTAAAATAGACGGCGCGATCTCACCCTGTTTTGCTGCAATATGAGGTGTTGGTGTGTTCATATAGGTTCCTCCTTTTCCCGGACAGGATCTGTCCGGATCATGATTTTCATTCAAGTTCTGATTAAAAGGATCGTACGATCCAATTCTATTATAACCGGATTTTCGTTCCTTTTCCATCCCTCTTTGCCACCTTCAACCGGCCAAGGGCAACTTCTTTTCCTTTATAGACAGCAGTTCCGTCCATATCCGGCAGATATACATGTTCCAGCGTATCTTCCTTTTCAAGCCTGATGCCCCGCACACCACGGCTGTTCTTCTTGAGCTCTGGAATTTCTTCCAGCTGGAATTTTAAGAACATGCCGTCGACAGTCTGGAGAACCACATCGCGGGTTCCATCGATCTCAGTGCCGATCTCCCGGATCTCCGTGAGCTTATCCTCTCCCGCTAATTTCGTCGCCACAACGGTCTTATTTGCCGTTATAAATTCCTCTCCCGGAACGATCTTCACCGCCGCCTGGGCCGTCGCGAACAGGAATTTCTTACCGGTAAATCCGGATGCCGGAAGCATAAAGAGGATCGTCTCCGTCTTCCCATCAAATTTGCTGACGTTCTCGATGGGGATTCCCTTGTCTTTCATCTTCAGTGTCGGAAACTCCGCAACCTTCACCTGGTACATGTTTCCGGTATCTGAGAACATGCAGAGCTTATCGTCCGTCATCACCGGAAGTACCCAGACATTCTCGCTGTCCACGGTCTCCTGGTTCCTCTCGTAGATGGAGCGGTCCATGGTCTTGCAATAGCCGAAACGGTCCATGACGAAAATCACTTCCTTCGCCTCTTCCTTCGCCTCCACGTAAACCATCTCTTCGCCGTCCTCAATGAGTGTCCTTCTCGGTTCTGCGAACTCTGCCTTGATGGAGTCAAGGTCTTCCTTGATCACCACATCCATATTCTTCTGGTTGGAAAGAATATGCTTATATTCACGGATCTTCCGCAATGTCTCCTTGTATGCTTTCTGGAGCGCAAGGATTTCAAGACCGATGAGCTTGTAGAGACGCATCTCCAGGATCGCCGTCGCCTGGCGCTCAGTAAAGTGAAGATTCTTCGCATCCGCCTCAAAGCCCGGCACACGGAACTTGATCTTCTCCGTATTTCCGGTCATCAGGCATTCCTTCGCGTCCTTCATGTTCTTTGATCCCCGGAGAACGGCAATAATGAGGTCGATCACATCGCACGCCTCGATAAGGCCTTCCTGCACTTCCTTCTTTTCCATTTCCTTCTGGAGAAGAACATTGTACTTCTTCGTCATGTTCCGGTACTGGAACTCCAGGAACGTATTTAAGATCTGTTTGAGGTTCATGGTCTCCGGGCGTCCCTCGTCGATAGCCAGCATGTTGACGCCGTAGGTGTCCTCAAGCTTTGTCTTCTTATAGAGGATTGCCTTGATCCTATTGACATCCGCGTCCTTCTTTAATTCCAGGACGATGCGGATCCCTTCTTTGCTGGACTGGTTTGAGATATCAACCACGTCGGTGAGCTTTCTCGTCTCAACGAGATCTGCCACATCCATGAGGAACTTGTTGATTCCCGCACCGATCATCGTGTATGGGATCTCCGTGATCACCAGTTTGTCACGGTCTGCCTTTCTTCTTCCGAGCTCAACCTCGATTCTTCCGCGGAGCCTGATCTTTCCGGCACCGGTCTCATAGATCTGTAAAAGATCGCCCTTATTTGCGATAATCCCACCGGTGGGGAAATCCGGTCCCGGCATATACTGCATCAACTCTTCTACGGTGAGAAGCCGGTTATCGATATAGGCCTTTACCGCGTCGATAACTTCCCCTAAATTGTGGGGTGGAATGCTGGTGCTCATGCCGACAGCGATTCCCTCGGCACCGTTTACGAGAAGGTTCGGCACGCGGACCGGAAGGACCTCCGGCTCCTTCTCCGTCTCATCGTAGTTGGAGACGAAATCCACCGTCTTATCGAGGTCTTTTAAGTAGACTTCCTCCGCAAATTTCTTTAAGCGCGCCTCGGTGTATCGCATGGCAGCGGCTCCGTCGCCCTCGATGGAGCCAAAATTTCCGTGTCCGTCCACCAGTGCCATTCCCTTTTTAAAGTCTTGGGACAGGACAACCAGAGTCTCGTAGATAGAACTGTCGCCGTGCGGGTGGTATTTACCCATGGTATCGCCAACGATACGTGCCGACTTTCTGTGGGGCTTATCGTGATCTAAGTGAAGCTCACTCATATCATAGAGGACACGGCGCTGTACCGGCTTTAAACCATCTCTGGCATCCGGGATCGCACGGGAGGTGATGACGCTCATGGAGTAGTCCAGATAGCTCTTCTGCATTTCCTCCGAATATTCAGTTCGCAATATTTTTTCAGACATGGTAAACTCTCCTTCTATGCGTCGATCTCCGCCTCATCGGCATGATCATAGATAAATTTCTTTCTCGGCGGAACATCGCTTCCCATCAGAAGCTCCGTCACTTCACTTGCCATCCGGGCATCCTCGATCTCCACCCGTTTTAAGACACGGTTCTCCGGATTCAGTGTCGTCTCCCAGAGCTGGTCCGCATCCATCTCACCGAGACCTTTGTATCGCTGCAGCGTAAAGTCCCCGGCGTGGTTCTTTTTATACTCTTCCAGAGCTTTATCATCGTAGAGATACCTCTCTTCCCCACGCTTCGGAACCACCTTGTAGAGCGGCGGCATCGCAATATAAACATGTCCATCGTAGATCAATTCAGGCATGAAACGGTAGAGGAACGTTAAAAGCAACGTATCAATATGGCTTCCGTCCACATCGGCATCGGTCATCAGGACGATCTTATCATATTTCAATTTCGTGATATCAAAGTCATTTCCGTAGCCCTCGGAAAATCCGCAGCCGAAAGCGTTGATCATGGTCTTGATCTCTGCGTTTGCCAGGACCTTATCCATGGATGCTTTCTCCACATTTAAGATCTTTCCGCGGATCGGAAGGATCGCCTGGAACTGGCGGTTTCGTCCCATCTTCGCGGAGCCGCCGGCGGAATCTCCCTCAACGATAAAGATCTCACACTTTGACGGATCGCGGCTCTCACAGTTCGCCAGCTTTCCGTTGCTGTCGAAGGAGAACTTCGACTTGGAGAGCATGTTTGTCTTCGCCTTCTCCTCGGCTTTGCGGATCTTTGCGGATTTCTCCGCACAGGCGATGATTGCCTTTAACGTATCGAGATTTCGGTCAAAGAACCGCTCCAGCTCATCTCCGGTCATGGTGAACACGGCTTTTGTCGCGTCGGCGCTGGCAAGCTTCGTCTTCGTCTGTCCCTCAAAGATAGGATCCGGGTGTTTCACCGCCACAACGGCCGTCATGCCATTTCTCGTATCCGCTCCGGTAAAGTTGCTGTCTTTCTCTTTTAAAATGCCAAGCTCCCTCGCGTAGGAGTTGATCAGCTGGGTAAATTTTGTCTTGAATCCCACCAGATGGGTTCCGCCCTCCTGGGTGAAGATATTGTTGCAGAATCCGAGAATATTCTCCTCGAAGGCATCAACAAACTGGAACGCCACCTCCACCTCGATCCGATCCACACTGCCCTTAAAGTACACCGGCTCATGAACAGGATCTTTTCCATTGTTTAATTCACGGACATAGGCAATGATTCCGTCCGGCTCGTGGTAGGTGATCATCTCCTCCTCACCGGCGCGTTTGTTCACATAGTGGAGCGCCAGGTTCGGGTTTAAATAGGCAGACTCATGAAGACGGCTTTTTAACCACTCCGCCTTAAATTTCGTCTTCTCGAAAATTGTCGGATCCGGCAGGAAGTTGATCTCCGTTCCTGTCTCCCTTGATTTTCCGATCACTGGAAGAAGTCCATCCTTCAATTCGATCACCGGATGTCCCTTCTCATACTCATCATAATAGACCTTTCCATCCCTGGAAATTTTTACCTTCATCCGGTCAGACAGGGCGTTTACGACCGAAGAACCGACACCATGAAGTCCGCCGCTGGTCTTATAGGAATTATTATCGAATTTTCCGCCAGCGTGAAGCGTGGATAGAACCACACGTTCTGCGGACACGCCTTTTTTGTGCATCTCCACCGGGATTCCCCGTCCGTTATCCTTTACGGTACAGGACCCATCCGCCTCTAACGTCACCGTGATCTCCGTACAGAATCCTGCCAGGTGCTCGTCCACCGCGTTGTCAACGATTTCATATATCAAATGGTTTAAGCCCTTTGTTCCAACGCCTCCGATGTACATTCCGGGACGCTTGCGGACTGCCTCCAGTCCTTCCAGTACGGTAATACTGTCAGCATTATACTGTGCTTTCGCCATGCAAAGACCTCCAATACAAGTCATAAACTGCGGCAGGAAACTTCTCCGCCGCAGCTTTGTTTTATTTTTCATACTGCTGCGCATAGACCGCAGCCACGTTTCTTAGTCAGCTTTTCCTATTATACACTTAAAACTTCCAGATTTGCAAGCATTTTCTATCGAACATATATTCGAAGCGTGATTTTGCATTGAAAGCAGACTGGATAGTGTCTTTCTGCCCGTCTGATGGCAACGCAATATGGTCATCGGCAAATACGCCGGCGTCCTCTGAGTAGCGCAAAATGCATTTTTATCAGAACCTTATAAGACAGATCTATCTGAATCGTACTTTCAAAACCATCATCTTTACATATGAAATAAAGTTTTCAACTGACATGTCCAGTCAGTTGTCCCACTTTGGCAAAGAACGATCCGCAGCCCTCATCTAATACCACTTTCCCTGTTCACGATACAAAAACGCATACTTCCCACCAGACTTTATCAGTTCTTCATGCGTTCCCTGCTCGACGATCTTTCCCTTGTCAAACACAAGAATCCGATCGGCAAGTTGGGCCGAGCCAATTCGGTGGGTTACGATAAACGCCGTCTTCCCCTCCGCCATCCTTGCAAACATGCGGTACAAACGGGTTTCCTCCAGCGGGTCGATACTGGCCGTCGGCTCGTCCAGCACAATCATGTCATGCTCCTTATAGAGTCCCCTGGCAATGGCGATCCGTTGCCACTGGCCACCCGAAAGTTCGGCACCACCAAACTCCCGGCCGAGAAGCGTCCCGAATTTCTCCGGATACAGATCGGAGTTCCCGTACTCCACTCCAGCAAGAGACGCAGCCCGTTCCATCTCCTCCGCATCCCGACATTCTAGCTCCTTCAAACAAATATTGTCATCCAGTCGCATCCGGTATTTCTGGAAATTCTGGAAGACTGCAGACTGAGAGACAAAACTGTCCCGTTCCCGCAAAATCCACCCAGAGGAAGGCTCATACAGTCCCAGAACAAGCTTTACGAAGGTAGTTTTTCCAGCTCCGTTTTCACCAACGACCGCAACCGTCTCCCCCTTCCGAATCCGAACCGATATTCTATCGAGAGACGGTCGGTCGGCATTGGGATAGGCAAAAGAAACGTCTTCCACAATGACGGCACAGCTTTCCCTGTCGCTTTCACTTTCCTCTGCAATACAGCAGCCGTCAGAAGCTCCTCTGACCTGGCCATCGTCGGCAAACCCATTCTGCCGGCAAAACTCAAGATAATTCCCTACCGACGCCATGTGTCGTGAAATATTTCCGGCGCTTCTCGCCACGATGTTCTCCATGAACCGGAAAATGGAATCAATGGAAGTGAACACCGCCGCAAACGCCCCAGCCGAGATGTTCCCGGAAAGCAACGACCGCACCAGAAGAAAGAGCACTCCGAGATATCCCAGAAGAGTCAAAACACGCATCAAAAGCTCTGTTCGATACAACCTGGAATCTGTCTCCCATAGCTTCTTATCATACTTTGCAAGCACCGCCCGAAATCGTTCCATGAAAAAGCCGACAGCTCCCAGCGTCCGAGTCTCCTTCCAATACCTCTTATCAATCATGCAGTCCGAATAATGCCGGTACTCCCTCTCGAGAGCTGCCGTCTCATCGGTCAGCCGCCGATACGCCTTTCTTTTTATCACCTGGGCACACACCATAGGACTAAAGATAAACAGCAACGAAAGAACCAGGATCGGATCCAGGCGGTACAAATACACCCCCATGAACGCCACATACGGCAGATTGAACATGGCAATCGAAATCACGGCTCTGAGAAGCTGCACGGTCCCGTTGATTCCTTGCCGGGCTTTCTCAATCGTTTCCAGAGTCGTCTCCTTCTCGAACTCATACAGCGGCAACTGCGCCGTCTGTGTGTGAAACTCTCTTGTCAGCGTGTTCACTGCCCTAGGATTGAAAATATGCTGCCCAATAAAATTGCCAGCTCCATTCAGTACCTGCACATAGACCGCGGCCGCTCCTACCCACAGAGCTCCAGAATAAGCGGCCTGGAGTGAGTTTCTCTCCACAGCGCTCTGTAATCCGTCAAAAAACACCTGCCTTGCCAGTGTTTCTAACGCCCACGCCGTACCGTGTAGAACATTCACGACAAGAAACAGCAGAAACACAACAGGCATGGCTCCGGCGATCTTTAGAAATAAGTGAACTACTGCGGAGACCCCGATAAAACATTCTTTTTGTCTCTTCATCCCTGATACCAGCTCCTTTGACTGTCGTACATCTCCCTGTACAACCTGTTTTCTCTGTACAGCGTCTCATGGCTTCCTGAACCGGAAACTCTCCCGTTCTCGATCACAAAGATAACGTCTGTCTGTCTCGCGCTTGCCAGCCGATGACTGATCGTAACAGAGGTATATTTCTGGTTAATGATACGGAATTTTTCGTACAGCGCACTCTCTGCAGCAGGATCCAACGCCGCCGTCGGTTCATCTAAAATCTTCACAGGGCGGTCGCTCACAAGACACCGGGCGATTGCCACCCGTTGCCACTGCCCGCCGGACAGGTCTTCCGAGTCCCTCACGATCTTCCCCAGTTTCGTCTCCATCCCATGCTTTAAGTCAGACACGATCTCGCCTAACTCCATCATATCGACAACATCTTGAAAACGAACCAGATTGATTTCGTCTCCGCACAGTTTTTCCACATCCCCGATGGCAATATTCTCATAGAGCGAAAGTCCATATCTGGCAAAATCCTGATAGACAATAGAGAAAAAACCTGCGATCCGTCCGGGGCCCCACTCCCGAATATCCGTTCCGTTAATCAGAATTTGTCCCTCATAATCATCATATAGCCCAGCGATCAGCTTCGTAATCGTAGTCTTCCCACACCCGTTTGCGCCGACAAATGAATAGCTTTTCCCGGCTGAAATCTGAAACGAGAGATGGTCAAGCACCTTTCGCTTAGTCCCCGGATAGGCAAAAGTAACATCGCGAAACTCCAGCGAAGAGAACTCCGGCAATTCACAGCTCACGCTCTCCGCCTCCCTAAAATCCATTTTGGTAAAGGTTTCAACATCATGAAAAAACTCGTTATATTTCGCGATCTCGCTGACGCTGTGGAGCAGACTCCAGGACATGAGTTGGACCAGTGAGAATATATTCGAAACCAAAGCCATAAATATACCAATCGTAATCTCTCCTGCCACGACGCCAGGAAGCAGCGCAGTCATCACCACGATCGCGATCAACACCAAGGAGATGCTGCCAAGTTTCGCCTTCGCAAAAGATTTCAGATTCACCCTCGCGTTTACTCCGAGCCATTTCTTATAGGCACTCTCCCACTCACCATTGAAATATCCGGCCCAGCCAAACAAAGTCCTCTCTTCCGCCGCATCCCTTCCGGTCAAAAGCCTGGAAATATACTCATACCGCCGCTTTAGCCCCTGGGTCTCGCTGATTCCGGCATAACTGGCTCGCCCTCCGGCCAAAGACAGCATTACCAAAGGCACCGCACAGGCCGTCACAGCCAGAGCCGCTGCTGGCACATATCGAAACATCACCAGAAATAAACCCAGCGCTTTCCATACCAGCGCCAAAAACGCCAGCAACGCCTGAAACGCATTCAAGATACTCTCATCCGTATCAGTGGAAATCTTCGTGATCAGATCCCAACTCTCCGGATTCTCCACATATCGATATCGAAGATCAGCGACCTTCTCCACCATCTCCGTTCCGAACCTCTCTCGCACATCGATCCGTAGCCGCCCCACCAGAAGATCGAGAAGTTGGTTGGAAATCCAATCGAAGCTCACTAGTAGAGACACCGCAGTCAGCGCTCTCCCAACGTCGGCATACTCCCCGGACCGCAAAAGCCCTATCGCCGCATCAATGAAGGCCCCTGTCGCCAGTGTGAGCAGAGCTGGCGTAAGCCCTTGGAACAAATACAGTAACATCACTGCTACCGAGACACCAGCGCTGCATCGAACGCACAGTCCGACCGCACTCAAAATCGAA
>ERZ1106929.2539-NODE-2539-length-11979-cov-38.812395_pt1 | contig 11979 bp, 10 predicted proteins | sample MGYA00403662_ERZ1106929 | MGnify/ENA primary metagenome ERZ1106929 (study PRJEB35170, sample SAMEA104062442) | human gut metagenome | biome: human gut; feature: human-associated habitat; material: faeces | place: Denmark | collected 2013-02-20 ... | reverse complement strand
TAATTATGGCAAATTTTGTGATGATTTTAAATCCACCCTGAAACTAGGCGCTTACTCCAAATCACTTCCAAAATCACTTTTTAACTTTATGCATCTTTAAAAACGGGCAAAAAAATCGGGCAGAAACTAGCCATTTTTTGGTCTAATTTTTGCCCTTAAACCACAACATCTTGTGGTCAAACCCTACTTTTTCTTCTCTTTTCCACAATACTGCATCATTATTACACACTCAACGTGATATTTGCAAGGAAACTGATCGTGCCTCCGCCATATACCACCTCTTTCCCAAATGGGAAAAAGGCCAATCCTGCAAACTTAAAACACTGCAAGCCTATTGGAATTCCTATGATAGAAATGCACCACAGGCATCCTGCCACAATCCATGACAGACCACTTAACAACCCACCACAAATAAACCAAAGTATATTTCCTAATATGCTCATATCAATACTCCTTTTCTATCTCACCATCTATTCCATACATTTTCTTGAATTCATCAAGATCCGCCTGACTTTTAATCAGCATAACCTCTTCGATCTTACCTGTATGGATGTCCTTAAAACCGGCAACCTGCTCACCGTTACAGATGCTTGCCTTAATTACCGGCTTCTTGTTTTCTTTATCATAAGTCTTTATAACTGTCTTTTTCTTAAATAATCCCACTCTGAGCACCTTCTTTTGATTTTGCCATCTGTATGAGTTTTTCAAAAGACTGAGCAAAGCGTACATCATCTTCCTCTGTACGCTTTCTCGGTCCCTTCATATGATTCTTATGCGAGCTGCGTCTTGCCTTCTTGTTAAGATGCCGCTCCATAAGCATCTGGTCAATATTTTCATTTGTGTACCACTTACCGGATTGGTGAATGGCATACGCTTCTTTTCCAAGTGCCATAGCAGCGACACCATAATCCTGAGATACTACGACATCCCCTTTATGACAAATGCTAATCAGCTTGTAATCTACAGCATCTGCTCCCGCACCAACTACGATCACTTCGCTATAGTCTGAATATAATACGTGATTCGTATCACACAGCAATGTGGCTGGAATACTATATTTCTTTGCTATTTCTTCTACAATGCCTACTACAGGACACGCATCTGCATCTACAAATATCTGCATTTTCATAATTTCTTTTTCTGCCTTTCCAGTTCTTTTTGAATCCATGTCATAATTATATCTACAAGATAATCCTGCTGCACCTGACTCAGTTCCCTGCCCGGCTGCATTTTGTGCCACTTCCGGATACACTCTCTGCAGCATGTTGCAGTTGCATGTTGGGCAATAAATACCGGATGCCCCCTCATAGGAGTCTGTTTGCCATCATTTGCTATAAATGCGGGAGCTTCTCTCTTTGCAATAAAGTCCTTTGCATGTTGTCTGATCGTATCAAGTCCCTTTTGGTTTATGTAATCTATGTCTTTCTGCTTCAAATGAAAGCTGCTTCGAAATTTGGAATTGCCCAGTCTCTCAAACAACTGCCTGTACCACTCATCCTTTGTCATCAGAACTTCACTACTTCCGGATCATGCGTAAATGATGAAAATGTCGCTGTTGCATTCTTAAAATAAAATACCTCTGTGTTTCCATCGTCTGCTGAATACATCTTCTGTAATGATGGGTAAGCATCAAGCATCGACTGTCTGGCTTCTCTTCTGTCATCTTCCACAAGTTCTCCTGCTACACGGAGCCACTCTCCATTTTTAAATGCACAGATTTCTACCTTTGGATTTGCATGAATCTGTTTTGATACCTCTTTCACCTTACCTGTCTGAATATAAAGTTTCCCCTCAAAAATGTGGGCTGTACCAAAAGGTCTGACTCTTGGCTGGTCGCCTTCTACAGTTGCTAAATAATATGTTTCTGCTTCTTTTAAAAATTTCACTACTCGTTCCATGATGTAAGCCTCCTGGTATTTATCTAATAATGTAATTTTTATTTTCAGTATAACCTATAAATAATTCTCAAAGCAATGCCTTCCGGAATGGTTCTAATCCATTTATGCAGATAGTCTGCATAAATTACTTTTTATCTTAAATTAGCCACTGGAGAAATACGATCAAGAAGATAAACCTCCTCTCCTGTTTTCTCCGGATTATCTGTGCCCAGTTCTTTTGCAATCGAACGGAATTTTTGCAAATCCTTTCGCTCCGTTGCGCCTGGCATCATATCTGGAACGCCTTTCAATAATCCTAGCAAATTCAGTATCGTATTCAAATAAGATCCAAAATTTAAGAAACCGGTAGTTCCAAGCATGAAATCGACAATACTTGTCGATTTCGCAGTTCGTTCCGAAGCCTCTGCCAAAATATTATTATACTCCCGAATCTTTTGTCTTCGATCTGTTTCTTCCATCTTCTCCAGATTTTCCAAAATAGCCCGGAACTTCATAGGTGTCTGGTACTTGTCTGCCATGTTTGCAGTACGCAAAATATCAATATTTTCTTTTGTGTCAAAGAATTCCAGCATATTTCTTTCCGTATAATTTGTATTCCAAATCGACTGCATCCGCTTCACTTGCTCTGGTGCATACCAATATACCTTCATCATTCCTTCCATCATAGAAGTCTCTGCCTCATCCGTATATATTTTATTATCATTTTCTGCACGAAACGGAAAATATGTTGCATCCAAAGCCATGGCTAGATGTGCCGATTCCGCCTTTGAAATAAATTCAAATTCAATTGCACTCTTCTGATCATGCTCTCTGAAAAAATTATATGCCAACTGATTAATGCCGAAATTACTGACTGCCATAGGACTCGAATTTTGCAAAATGCCAAAACTTTCTCCCACTACTCTATATGGCCATGCCAACAGTTCTGATATATGAAGTGCCACTTCATCCTGTTTCTGATTTCCATATTTTGCAAGTTGCGATGCCATCTCATAAGCCATCGGATAATTGGCAGCATACTGATTTTTCATCTCAACCAACTGTGCAATCATCATCGCATTCATAGCTCTTCTTCCAATTACAGAATCCGGTGACTCTTTGTAAGCATCCAAAATAACCTGCCGATCATACCTCGTCTCATCATTTCCTAACAAAAGAACTACTTTCCCCATTGAAACAAGTTGGACCAGCTCTTTCTTTTTCATGCCCTGCATTTCCAAAAACTCATCCAAAAAATTTTCAATTGGCAAAGCAAGATACACCGTATCATATAATAATAAAAGGCTGCGTAGATTGATCACCGGAAAAACAGACGCATTCACAAAGCATTTTAGTTCGCCATCTCTGCAAAAAGATAAATCCTTTCTCTTTACAGAGCCATCATAAATTGCCTCTATATTGTCATACCAGAAATCTGTCTCAGCCACTGTAAACGGATAACTCTTGTTCGTATTTAACCACATAACACTGTCCTGCGGATTTAATTTTGTTTTATCTTCCGGAGGTTCCGTTGTACGAAGTACCTGAATCTGATCCGTTCCAAAGTCAACTTCTGTCAGTTCCTTTTGCAACCTTGCGATCTGTTTGTCACTCACATCACTTCCAACATAAATATCCATATGAAAATTTATGCCGCCTTCACTCGGAACAATTTTTCTAATGTCAAAATCATGGTATCTTCCATAAATATATTCTTCTATCTCAGCTCTGGTCCTCGCTGTTGCCCGAAAATCATCCACCGGATGTTCCATATCAATTGGAGAGAGTTCCTCTATATAATGTTCCGGCACCTGATCCGATAATGATATCTGCAAAGTAACATACCTTATAGAGCGATCAAAATATGTCTTTATTTTTTCAAAATCGTCTGGTATATTGGAACATAAAATCACATACTTAAAGGGCGCTATTTTAAATATTCTGGTTTTGATGCCTATGTATTTTAGACGTAATGACAAATCATTGCGTCTGACATTATTGTCATTTGTTAACATGAGATCACCACCTTAATCACATTAATTATCTTTTATGCTTTCTATTTCTTTTTCAACAGCATCGATTACTTCACTTGGAAATGACCACATTACAGATTGTCTTAATACTGATGACTTTTCTGTCTTTTCCCAATATTTGCGAATTTCAAAATTATTCTTTTTCCTAGAACCTACTATACAAAAGCTCATATCTATCATATAAGCTTTACATTGTTCTTTTGTTTTCTCAGATGTCAAATTATCTTTTATTAAATATAGATATCTAAGATTTTCTAAATTACGCAATATTGTTTCTTGTACCTTATCATTTGCAGCAGAAATAGGATAAAGGAACACATTAGTTTTATAGTTATTAGCGAAATCATTTTCTAAACATCTTCTAAGCATATCTATCGTTTCACTACTCAATGATGCATCATTTTCTACATTATTATCTTTATCATCACGTGTTTTTTTCACAACATTATAAATATTTTCTTTTTTAACACATTCTTGATTATTTTTCCTTGCTTCTATAATTACTTCTTTAAAAAGTACAATAAAATCTCTTGGAACACCTCCAGAAGCCAATATCATATAAGTAAACACCTCTTCATTATTATGTCTAGGAAATAAATCCAAAATATCTTGTTTTGATAAATAGTTTTCTGTATTTATACTTTCTGAAATTGCACTAAGCATCTTTGATAAATGGTCACATAAAAAATCTATATTTGACATGTCTGTATCTATCGTTAACGGTGAAAAATCATCTTTATAAGACATATCAACCCCTTGATCATTCAATATTAATCTTCCAGGAATTGCAAACAATTTAAATCTAAATCCTCTATTTGTACAATCCTTACTTACATCATGTAAAAACTGTATTATAAATGGTTGATTATCATTCTTTATCTGATAAAAGTCGTCTAGCATTAATACAATTTGTTTTTTGGTGATCGAATAAAAACATTTAAATAATGTTACAATATTATCTTTTTGTTCTTCCAAAATATCAGACCTGTTTTTTATGATTTCATCTTCTTTATTTATTGTTTTACTATCAACCACACTTATGTTATTCTGAATAACATTAGACAATTGTATACTTAATTCAAAATCATTTTCAATTTTTCCCATTTTTTTAAGTAATGAAAAATCGATACTATCTTTATTCAAAATTTTCCCATCAAATTTTCGACTAGATCTTTGCTCTCTTTCTTTCTTTTCTTCAAAATTAGTAACTACCCTATATTTTAAACTCTTTTCCATTTTATATATATTGCTAAGATTGTCCTGCATTTTATAAGCTAAATATATAAAAGTTTTCAATTCATTATATTCTTTTAATATTTCCTTATTCTGTCTTTTAAATATCTTTTTCAAAATACCCTTAATACCCGTATGCTCTGATCTATATGATCTACAAACTTCAGGGGCAACTTCGGCGTTTATATATTTGTTCATTTCCGAAATTATTTTTATTAGCAATTTAATGATAATTAAATCTCCGTCCGTTTTTTTCATTGATTGCATATCTCTTACAATAATCAATTTAGAATCATCTTTCTTCGAATTTTCTTGTGCTACCTTAATAAGCAAAGATGTCTTTCCACATCCTCTACGTCCAAATATCAGAGTATTATTATCATTGCTCACATCTCTTAAATAATTATTAGTATCTATATACGGGATATTCTTTTTTTCAAAATCATCGTCTTCTATGTCCGAAGCCTCACGTCTGCGTATATTATCACATTCTGTAATCAATGCTGTTACTAAATCACTATTAATTAAATTTTTCATACCCTTAAATTCCTCCCTTGTATAGTAATCGAACCATAACACATACAACTTGTTGAATACTGCTCTATAGAGCGACATAGCTTCAATATTTCTGTGACAATTTATCTGACTTGAGAATCAAATATTCACAGAAATTGGTATCATGACCATCCATGTGTTTAAAAATCTCTGTGAGAAGCTATTCAAAATAATCGTATTGTTTTAGGTTGTTAACTTTTTCAGTTTTTATAATGATAGCACTTACTTCTGCATCCACAATGATATCGATCATAATCAAGTTTTTCTTATCAATGCAGAATGTAAAATATCATCCCTCTATCTTTTTTTTTAATTCATCAATTTTTTTATTTCTCTCGATATTTTCCTTTTCCAAAAACGCCAACAATAGTATCTGATATGTTTCGTCGTACCACTTTTCCAATTCTTCTGACGAAAGATTTGCAACATATCCACTTGCCATCTTTCCATCTTTATTATTATGGCGAATATTCATTTTGTTAAGTAAATACCCTATATTTTTTTCCAAATTTGAGTTTATCTTTTTTAGTTCAGGTCTAATTGGTTCAAACTTATCTGCCAATGCCAATAAAATATTTCTTTTCTCTTCAATGTTTCCTTCCAGTAAAAAATGATTGTATTCTATGACTTTGCATGAGATTAAAGGCTCCATAATTTCCGCGACAGCCGTTGCTGCTGCATTTTTTTCTACTAGCAATACCTTTTCTTCATCTTCAAAAACCTTTGCCTCATATCCCAAATCTTCTATCAAGCCTAGTACATTTTCTTGTAAATATTCATATTCATCATCATAATCCGATTGTTTTTCTATAAACCTCTCATTGCACAACCAAATAAGATTACTTACATATTCTAAATATAATAATATTTTATTTCCTTTTAATCCATTCTTTATAAAAAAATCTGTTATCTGTAATTTATTTCTAATTTCCTCACAACTAGTATATCTCCCCCTTGCCTTCCATGATTTTATACAATATTCGTCAATTATATCCTCTAATGTTCCATCATCTACAGACATTTCTGATAATAAATCATCGATCTTTTTTATCTGGTAATCAACGTCATTTTTTTCATTCATAATATCAAATATATTTTTTCTTCCCATAAATTATTTTCCTCACTATTGGCTGTTATACAATGTCTACTTCTCTATATTTAGATACATTCTTTTTATTTAACTCTTTCATAATACTTCTCCAAATCCTCTTCCATCTGCACCTTCACTTTTTCAAAATCTTGCTTACTCATTTTAATAAAAAGCGCATGATTCATAGAAATCACATTCAAATCCTTTGAATAATACAGGAACCGTTTACGCTCAAATTTTTCAAAAGGATTTGTCAGCATATTGCTTTTAATATATTTCCGATCTTTCAATCGTTCTGCATTATATGGACAACTTGACCGATCTACCGGAAGTCCCTTATCAATCCTGTCTTGGTAAAAAGCAATATAATCTGTGAGCACATTATCAATTTTTGCATCTCCAATTTCATTCATATTTTTTAGGAATGAAAGAAGAAACGGCATCTTGTAAGACAGACTGTAATCACGTTCATCCAGAAAATCAAAGAAATCCGTTTTGATCGTTTCCTCTGTATGTTCTGGAATATTATTTTCCTCACGGATCTGCTTCACATGTTCTGGTGCAAAAAGATAAATTTTTCTACTTCCAAAAGCAATCATTTCATCCGGAGAAATTTTGCCTTTGGTAACCCAGCTGGTAATAGTTCCCGTACTTAAATAAAATTCTCTCGCCAGCTGTTCCTGATTTAAATAATCACCATATTTTTCTTCGAAAGTTTCAATGTCCACCTGCACAATACGTTCTACTGTTTCATGCAGACCATCTACTTCTATCATATCTCCCACGGAATAATCTCTTTTTAAAATACTTCCAAATGCAGTGTAAAATGGATTAGAAAAAATGGAATGCATGGAACACGGTTTTGCCATGGCACCATACTCATCTACTACATCAATAACAAACACATTTGTTTTTGTATTTGTTCGTCGAAGTCCTCTTCCAATCTGCTGCATATAAAGAACCTTGGAAAGTGTTGGACGCGCCATTACCAGAATTCCAAGTTCCGGATAATCCCATCCCTCCGAAATCATTTCACAAGCACACAAAAAACGTGTTTTTTTCTCTCGAAACTGTTGCATAACTTCATCCGGATTTTTTGTTTTTCTGGTATATGCCTTTGCCGAAAGACCATTCGCATTTAATACACGCTCCATCTCCTGTGCATGATTTGTATTTACACAAAACACGACTCCCTGCAACTGCCCAGCTTTTCCTTCCGAAAAATAGTTGTATAACACATCTGCAATCAATTCATTTCTGGACTTTACACGAATACTCTTTTCCAAATCAGCATTAATATAATCTTTGCCATTGAATCGAATATGACTCAAATCCAGATTGGTTTCAATACGACACACATTTGCCTCTGCAACAATTTTCTTTTTCATCGCATCAACCAAAGATAAGCCTGTCTTATAATTACCAAATATTGTCTCCAACTTCTTTTTGTCTGGTCGTTGATCGGTTGCTGTAAGACCAATCAAAAAATCAGACGTAAAATACTGAATAACACGTTTTAAAACTGGGGAAACTGCGTGATGAGCTTCATCTACTACAATATAATTATATTTTTTCTGCGCATATTTCTGATAGTTCCGCATCATATAAGCAAATGAATAAATTTCAATTTGCTCCTGCAGATCTGGGAGAGATTTCTTCACTCGCTGCCTCCAATCAGCAATAATGTTTGTATTAGGAGCCATAATAAGCGCATGAAATAGTGTATTCTTTCTGGAAAAAATACGCAAATCTTCTTCCACAATCCTGGATTTTCCACTTGCCGTTGGAAATACCACAAGAAATGTATTTATTCCCGCAGCACGCTGTTTTTGTATTTCCTCAAGCGTATTTTCCTGATGCTCATATAACTTTACCGGACGATCAGCAAGGAGTCCATTTTCTTCAAACTCCTCGGTATTTTCACCAAAAAAAGTTTTTATGTCATCCTCAATTCGATTTTCAAATCTACAATCTTCTGAAGAAAAACGATATAACTTAATTCCCCATTCGGTACATGTATTTTGTTTTTGCAGCTGTCTACGATAACGTTCCAAACCGATCTGCTGCGGATGATGATAAATTACCCCATTTTCTTCAACTGCATAATCTCCATGCTTTGTTCTTAACAAGTAATCCAGGAAATAATTATTTCCCTGTTCATCCAAAATACCATATTCTTTCTGTAAATATTTCAAGCTATTACGGCCATATACACTTGCAAAATTATTTTCAAAGTCGATTTCCAATGGAGAGGCATCTGCATGATCTTCACGATTTGCCACATACTTTATTGGTATTTCTTCCTTTTTGCATGACAATGTAATCACTTCATTGATTATTCCCATATCTTCTTTTAGAAAGCGATATACTTTTGCATATTTATTCATATATGTATTTTGCTTGTCCGTAATTAAAGAATAGGAAAAAGGTTTCTCATCCTTTTTGTAATTACATATCCCATCATCAATAATAATAGCCTGCTGATCTCTTACATAAAAATAGCTTGCACCACCATTTGGATATGAGACTGTTTCTATCAGATCATATTGTCCGTTTTCCAGCTTTAATACTTTATCCATTCGTCACACTTTCCTCAATATAAAATTCAGCCATTGTTCCGACTCACGGCCTGGTCTCACATCTCCTGTCAGCCATTGTTCTTCTATCTTTACATGTCTTATACCGCTTAAAAACCCATCAAATGTTTTTTCTGTAAAGTCAGTAAAATATCTTCCGTTTCGTTCGCCCTCAAATGTTCCATATTTAAATGATGTATAAATCACTCCATCATCCTTCAATGCACACAACATTCGCTGCATAACATTTTTAAGTTCATCCTTTGACAAATGCAAAATAGAGGAACATGCCCAAATGCCATCATATTTTTTCTGCTCGTCCAACTCCTGAAATAGCATATATTTAACTGAGACTCCAGTATACGTGCTTGCTAATTTGCACAACTCTTCTGAACCATCCGTTGCTTCCACCCTATATCCATGTTCCATAAAATACTTTGTATCACGACCAGATCCACAACCAAAATCTAAAATATATGCATTTGGCTGTAACAATGCAAGGAACTTATCCTGCGTTGTGGAAAAATCTACGATTTGTGTAGTAGCAGAAAAAATTGTAGCATTTTCATTGTAGTATTTTAATGTTGTATTTTCACGAAACTTTTCTTCTAATTTTCTCATATATATTCCTTGCTGCTATTATCCAACTAATTTTTCTAACCACTCTGCAATTATTTTTCTTTCTCCACTACCATTTGTTTGAAAACGCAACAATGGTATCTGGTATAATTGCAATATGTGATTCTTCAACATATCCCTTGCTGCTTGTACTGTTCCATTCTTATGATATTCATAACCATCAACTTCAATTGCCAACACCGGCTTTTTGCTAATTCTGTTGTATATAAGAAAATCTATATGCGTAGCTGGATTCATAGCATATTTGCATTCCTGCTCATTTAATAACTCCAGATTTCTTATTAACATGTTCATCGGAAAATGGCAAACAACATCCAAACTGGAATACCTGCTGTCTCTCAGCAGTTCTTCAATTAATACGTACATTAAATTTTCCGAATCATATTCTGATATCTTCTTGTGATTTTTTAAAAATTCTTTTCTTTCTTCAGAATACTGCTTATACAAATAATCAAAAATTGAATAAATTTGACTATCCATAACCTCAAAATTATTATATTCAATATAATTAATCAGATCAATAATATTACTCTCTTTTGATTGCTCATTTCCAGTAACAACTAATATAAGTTTCTTCTTTGCCCTTGACACAGCCACATTAATCAAATATGGATCATCTGCAAAATCAGATATCTCATCATCAACCGTTGATATAATAATATTATCCTTTTCTTTTCCTTGAAACTTATGTACAGTATCAACGTCTATTCCATCAACTTGATTAGCTGTGGCCTTTACCTGATTTTTATATGGTGCGATAATTCCTGTTTCATTTTTATCAAAATTAAATTTAGGTATTATTTCATTTTTAATCACATCTATCTGTCTTTGACTGTAATGATTTCTTTCATGATTACCGGGAACTGTTTTTATTACTGACAAAACATCTTTTTCCCCTTTATCTTCTGTCATTATAATCAATTCCCCACGATAGAATTTTTGATTACAGAAATTAATAATTTTAGGATGACATCTGTAATGTTCTCTCAATAATGTCTGCGTTACATTTGGTATAACCTCCAAAATAGATTGCAAAAAACTTTTTGTAAATCGATACCCTTCATTTAGGTGATAACTGTCAAATATAGAATTTGCTTTACCCTTAATGTCCTCTGTGACAACATTTGGCAATTGTTTCGTATCGCCTACAATAACCACATTTCTTGCACAGGAAAGGGCCAAAGCTCCAGTCGCTATATCAACTTGCGATGCTTCATCCATGATAAGATAATCATATACCACATCTGCATTTAGACTATCTCTTGACGAAAATGTCGTACTTAATATAACTGGATATTCTTGTAAAAGCTCATACGGATTTTTCCACAAGTCCTCTTCTGTAAATAACTTACGTTGATTGCTTTTTTCGTACTTACATACCAATTTATCTTTTAAAATTTGCATCGAATCATTGCACAAATTATCAAGCAAATTTTCATTCATACTATCTAGATAATTTTCAATATCTTGAATTTCCCTTAACAGTTCATTCTTTTTTGTATCATAATACATAAATTGGAAAGTTGTTATTATCTTTGATATATCCTGATTATAAAATTTCCAATTTGTAACTCCATACTTAAAAAAGGCTTTTATTTTGAACCAAAAATTTATTTTGTTTTTTTCTTCTGAAATAAATTGACATTCCTGCCATAACTCCATCCATTGTTTTGAGCCAAAACTTTTCTTAATATTTAGCTTTTGAATTTCGACATCTGTTTCTTCAACATATTGTTTAAAATACTCAAATTCCGTTTCTATTTGCGCGTTTTCCTGTCTTAAACTTGCAAGCCTTTCCTGTTTATCAAAAACATTTTTTAACTGTTCTGATTCTTCTAATATTTTATTTTTTACATTATCTCTATTTCCATCTAATGTCCACGATAAAAAATCAGGATAATTTTCATTCTGATTTTGAATAAAATTTTATATCTAATTTTCGATTATCCGCATAAACACTATACTTTCAAGTATTT
>ERZ1106929.2531-NODE-2531-length-12017-cov-3.525414_pt1 | contig 12017 bp, 12 predicted proteins | sample MGYA00403662_ERZ1106929 | MGnify/ENA primary metagenome ERZ1106929 (study PRJEB35170, sample SAMEA104062442) | human gut metagenome | biome: human gut; feature: human-associated habitat; material: faeces | place: Denmark | collected 2013-02-20 ... | reverse complement strand
AGCCCAGAAGAATAGATTGCAGAAAGGTCATAGGTTTTCTCCTTATTTGAAGTTCTATCAGGGGGTATGGCCCCGTATTGTTGGAAGGGGTACGTTTCATCATACCACAGGCGGACAAAAAATACCACCCCTTTTCCTCGACAATCTGCGGGATGGCCGCAGGAGCCATTCTTATCAAAGGAAAGAAGGCCCACCGGATGGCGGGCCTTCTTCACCGTGTGCGGTACACGGGGTCAGAATGTGACGGACTGAAGCTCTTTCAGGCACTTCTGACACACGTTCTTCCCCCGAAACTCCGATACGCCCCGGCTGCTGTTGCAGAAAATGCAGTTGGGCCGGAATTTTCGCAGGACAATGGATGCGCCGTCCACGTAGATCTCCAGCGGATCACGCTCGGAAATATCCAGCGTGCGCCGCAGCTCTACGGGCAGGACGATGCGTCCCAACTCATCCACCCTTCTGACGATACCGGTTGCTTTCACAGTGATCTCCCCTTCTTTGCTCCTCATTTTTAGCGTCTACGTGGGATTCGTTTATATTATGCCGTAAATTTACATATTTGTCAACCAAATGATAAAATCTGTCTGGATAGATGTAATAAAATATGTCGGTGCGGCGTATACATCCATGAGGTGACAAGGATGGCGATGGCGTGGATCTGGACGGGAATGGCTGTGGTCAGCGTGGTGTGCGGCGCCGTATACGGGCGCATGGAGGCCGTCAGTGCGGCGGCGCTGGAGGGGGCCGGGCAGGCGGTCCGGCTGTGTCTCTCCATGGCGGGGATGCTGTGCCTGTGGACGGGACTTATGGAGGTCATGGACCGGTGCGGGCTGTCCCGGCGGCTGGGACGGCTGTTCCGTCGGGTGCTGCGGCGGCTGCTGCCCCAGGCCAGCCGGGATCCGGAGACGCTGGCAGCGGTGACGGCCAATGTGTCGGCCAATCTGCTGGGGCTGGGCAACGCCGCCACGCCCATGGGTATCCGGGCGGCCTGCCGTATGGCACGGGGGACGGAGGGCGTGGCCAGCGACGAGCTGTGCCGGTTGGTGGTGCTGAACACCGCCTCCATCCAGCTGCTGCCCACCACGGTGGCCAGCATCCGGGCCGTCTGCGGCAGCGCTGCGCCGCTGGATATCCTGCCGGCGGTGTGGGTCAGCTCCCTGCTGTCGGTAACGGCGGGGCTGGCGGCGGCGAAGCTGCTGGAGCGGCTGGGAAGGCGGCGGACATGACGGACTGGGTGATCCCCTGTCTGCTGGCGGGGGTAGCGGCGGCAGCCATGGGGCGGAGGACCGATGTCTACGGCGCCCTCACCGACGGGGCGGCGGAGGGACTGCGGGTGCTGGGGCGCATCCTGCCGGCGCTGGTGGTACTGCTGTCGGCGGTGCAGATGTTCCGGGCCTCCGGAGCCATGGAGCTGCTGACGGGGCTGCTGTCACCGGTGCTGGAAGGGCTGGGCATCCCGCCGGAGACGGCGGTGCTGCTGTTGGTGCGGCCCGTCAGCGGCTCCGGGGCGCTGGCGGTGGGCGGCCAGCTGATGGAGCAGTATGGGCCGGACTCCTACATCGGGCGGGTGACGGCGGTGATGCTGGGATGCTCGGAGACGACGTTTTACACCGTGGCGGTCTACTACGGCGCTGCGGGCATCCGCCGCACCCGCCATACCATTCCGGCGGCGCTGGCGGCGGATGCAGCGGCCTTCATCGCCGCCGCATGGGCGGTGCGGGTGTTCTTTCCGTAAGGCCGGCTCTCCCGGTGGTGGGGCAGAAAAAAGGAGGCTGGGGACTCGTAGTCCCCAGCCTCCTTTTGTATCTCGATCGTTTTTCAGGGCTTATCTGCCGATGGGCAGTTAGCGGTGCAGCGCTTCCACAGGCCACGCAGCAGCAGATCCTCGTCGTAGACGACCTCCCGGCGGCACAGGGGCCGAGACGAATGGCGCTGCCCACAAGCTGGAGCACCGCAGCGATGGCGGCAAGGAGTCCGCCTCCTGCGATACACTGTGTGGTTTTTTCCATAGGACTTTCCTCTGCTGCCGCTCCGCCGGGGCGGATGCAGCGCATTTCTTTTAATTTTTATATATGTTGGGTCAGCGGCTCACCGGGCCGCTGCGGGGAAGGTGATGCGGATGACAGTCCCCTCGCCGGGCTTGCTGGTGAGGCGGATGTCGCCGTGGTGATACTGCACGGCGTGCTTCACGATGGAGAGACCCAGCCCCGTGCCGCCGGAGGCCTTGGAGTGGCTCTTATCCACCCGGTAGAACCGCTCGAACACCCGGCTCTGGTGCTCCGGGGCGATGCCGATGCCGGTATCCGACACCGTGACGGAGGAGGCACCGTTCTCCGAGGATACCTGCACCTTCACGGTGCCGTTGGGGATGTTATACTTAATGGCGTTGTCGCAGAGGTTGAAGATCACCTCATACAGCAGCCGTCGCACGCCAGTGACCGAGGCGTGATCCCCGTCCACCGACAGGGACACCTGCTGCTTGGCGGCGGCATCCTGTAGATTGGCCACGGCCTCTTGGCTCAGAGTCAGCAGGTCCACCGTCTCCGTGGGCATGGCATCCCCCTCGTCCAGCTGGGACAGGCGGATGATATCCTCCACCAGCGTCACCATGCGGGAGGCCTCGTCGTGGATATGGCCCACAAAGCGGGGCATATCCTCCGGCTTCACCATACCGCTCTGAATCAGCTCGGCGCTGCCCACGATGCCCTGCAGGGGGGTCTTCAGTTCGTGGGAGACGTTGGCGGTGAACTCCCGGCGGTTGCGCTCGGCGTACTCCTGCTCTGTCACGTCGAAGGTCAGCAGCACCGTACCCACCGTCTCGCCGCCGGACTGGATGCGGCTCGCATCCAGCTGGTACTCCCGGCCATTGCGCTGGCAGCGCAGTTGGCTGTGGCCCTCCTTCCGGGCCGTCTCCATCGCAAGGCGCAGCTCATGGCTGCGGTCCACCGTCAGAAAGTCACGACCCACACAGCCCTCGTCCGCCTGAAAGAGCTTGCAGGCGGCGTGGTTGATGCTGAGCACCGTCCCCTTCTCGTCCAGCAACACCAAACCCTCCTGCATACTGCCGGTGATCTGGGTGAACTCGTCGGTCTTTTGCCGCAGGGTCCTCAGTTGGGCGTCGATCTCCTTATGCTGGTAGTTGATGCGGCTCAGGAGAGGGGCCAGCTCCTCGTAGGCGTCGTTTTCCAGCGGGTGCTCCAGATCCAGCCGGTTCAGGGGATCCACAATACGGCGGGACAGTCGCCCGGCCATGAGCCCGGCGAAGATCAACGCCGCCGCCAGCACCACCAGCATGGGCTGGAGCATTCCCAGCGCCAGCATCCCGGCGGTGGCACGGCTGACGGAGATACGCAGCACCGTGCCGTCCGTCAGGCGGCGGGCCACGTACAGGGTCTGCTGCAGAAGGGTATCGGAGTAGCGGCTGGACTCGCCGCTGCCGTTTTTCAGGGCCTCCTGCACCTCCTGACGGCCGGCGTGGTTCTCCATGGAGGCCACGTCCACCACCTGCGTATCATACAGCACCCGGCCGTCGGAGGCGATCCACGTCAGGCGGAACCGCTCCGCCGGAAGGCGCTCCAGATAGGCCGTACCGCCGTTTTCCACGCCGCTGACGGCGAGGCTCAATTCATCCTGTAATTGCTGCTCCTGCACACCGCCGAAGTAGCTGTACAGGCAGCCGGTCATGATGACCATGCCCGCCGCCAGCACTACGCCCGCCACCAGCAGAATGGAACGGAAAATTTTTCTTGTCATGCGCCTACCTCCAGCCGGTATCCCACATTCCGCACGGTCTGGATCATGCTGCCGCAGCTGCCCAGCTTCTGGCGCAGGGTGCGGATGTGCATATCCACCGTCCGGGTCTCGCCGCAGTAATCCATGCCCCAGATCTCGTTGAACAGCTGGTCCCGTGTGAAGGCCATGCCCGGATGGGACAGAAACAGCCGCAGCAGCTCAAACTCCTTATAGGTCAGCGTCACCCGCTGACCCTCCACCGTGACGATGTGTTCCTCCGGGTGCAGCACGATGCCCCCGGCCCGCAGCACCGACTCCTGTTCCGTCCGGCAGCGCCGCAGCACCGCCTTGACGCAGGACACCAGCTCCATGACCCCGAAGGGCTTGGCCAGATAGTAGTCCGCCCCCAGATCCAGACCCTGTATCTTGTCGTACTCTGCGCCCTTGGCGGTGGCCATCACCACCGGGATGCGGCGCAGGGTCGCCGAGGCCCGCATCCGGCGCAGCAGCTCCATGCCGTCCACGCCGGGCAGCATCACATCCAGCACCACCAGCTCCGGCTGCTCCTCCGTCTGGAGGGCCTGCCAGAAGGCGGCACCGTCGGCAAAGCCACAGGCCTCGAAGCCGGTGGAACGCAGGGCGTATACTTCGATATCCCGGATACTGGCATCGTCCTCCACGCACCAGATCATGCTATCCCTCCTTGTGCATACCGGTGACGGAGAAAATCACCCACTGGGCGACGTTCACCGCATGGTCCCCGATGCGCTCAAAATATTTGGCAATCATCAGCAGGTCCACCGCCCGCTCCCCCTCACCGGGGTCTGTGGTCATGCGGCGGATCAGCGTATGCTTCACCCTGTCGAACCAGTCATCCACAATATCGTCCTCTGCGATGACTTTTTCCGCCAACATTGTATCATGTTTCACGTAGGCGTCAACACTTTCCGTCACCATTTTTATGGTGGAGGCGGCCATATCCCGCAGCAGCTCCTCCCCCTCGTTGACCTGACCGCTGATGACGATCTCGGCAATATCCTCCGCCTGATCCCCGATGCGCTCCAGATCCGTGATCATTTTCAGGGCCGCCGAGATCTGCCGCAGATCCCGTGCCACCGGCTGCTGCTGCAAAAGCAGCTTCAGGCACAGGGACTCGATGTCCCGCTCCTTGCGGTCGATCTCCGTGTCCAGCGGGGCCACCTGACGGGCCAGACTGCCGTCTCCCAGCGATTTGGCCGCCAGAGCGATGCTCTCCTCGCACAGTGCGCCCATTTCGATGAGCTCCCGCTCCAGCTGGGCCAGCTGTTCATCAAACCGGCTTCTCATTATCCGAACCTCCCCGTGATGTAGTCCTCTGTCCGCTTCTCCGCCGGGGCGGAGAACACCTGCTCCGTGGCGCCGTACTCCACCAGCTCACCCAGCAGGAAGAAGGCCGTGCGGTCGGAGATACGCACCGCCTGCTGCATATTGTGGGTGACGATGACGATGGTATAGCGCTCCTTCAGTTCCATGGTCAGCTCCTCGATGCGGGAGGTGGAGATGGGGTCCAGTGCGCTGGTGGGTTCGTCCATCAGCAGCACCGCCGGCTCCACCGCCAGCGCCCGTGCGATACACAGGCGCTGCTGCTGGCCGCCGGAGAGGCCCAGCGCATTCTTCTTCAGCCGGTCCTTTACCTCGTCCCAGATGGCGGCGCCCCGCAGGGAGCGCTCCACCAGCTCGTCCAGCCTGGCCTTGCTGCGGATGCCGTGGGTCCGGGGGCCGTAGGCGATGTTGTCGTAGATGCTCATGGGGAAGGGATTGGGTTTTTGAAACACCATGCCGATCTCACGGCGCAGGCGGCACACGTCCGTCCCCGGCGCATAGATATCCTCGCCCCGATAGCGGACCTCGCCGGTGATCTTCACCCCCGGCACCAGATCGTTCATGCGGTTCAGGGTTTTCAGAAATGTGGACTTGCCGCAGCCGGAGGGGCCGATGAAGGCGGTGATGCTCTTCTCCGGGATGTCCATGGAGACGCTGTGCAGCGCCTGATGAGCGCCGTACCACAGGTCCAGATCCTTCACTTGCAGAATGGGGTCCATTGTCGTTCACTTCCTTTTCAGCTTCCGCCCGATGATCCCGGCGGTGAGGTTGATGAGCAGGGTCAGCACCATGAGGATGGTGGCGATGGAGAAGGCCAGCGCCGTCTCGCCGCCCTCGGTGGCGTAGACGTACAGGGCCACCGTCAGGGTGGCGGAGGAGGTGTGCAGGGAGTCAAAGAGACTCACCAGCGCCATGCCGAAGCCTGCCGTATACAGCAGGGCGGCGCTCTCCCCCACGATGCGGCCGATGGCCAGAATACAGCCGGTGACGATGCCGTCCACCGCCCCCGGCAGCACCACGGTACGGACCATGTGCCATTTGCCGGCACCCAGCGCCAGCGCCCCCTCCCGGTAGGACTGGGGGACGGTCTTCAGGCTCTCCTGCGTGGTGCGGATGATGGTGGGCAGGATCATCATCACCAGCGTCAGGCCGCCGGCCAGAATTCCCGCCTGAAGGCCCAGCTTCTGCACGAACAGCATCATGCCCACCAGTCCGAAGATGATGGAGGGAATGCCCGTCAGGGTCTCGGCGGCGAACTCGATGATGCGGACCAGCCGCCCGCTGGCGGCGTACTCCGTCAGGTAGATGGCGGCGCCTACACCCAGCGGCAGCACCACCGCCATGGCCACGAGAATGATATACAGGGTATTCAATAGGTTGGGCAGGATGCCCACGGTATTGCGGATATAGCTGGTCTGGCCGGAGATCAGCTGCCAGCTGAGGCCCGGCACGCCACGGTAAAAGATATAGCCGATGAGAAAGATCAGCAGGGCGCAGGTCAGTCCGGCGCACAGCCACACCAGCCCCCGCATCCCGCCGTTATACAGTCTCCGGCGAAGCGACCATTGCTGCTTCATGGCTCAGTCCTCCTTCTTGCGTTTGATGCAGACATTCAGCAGGACGTTGATGAGCATGATGAACAGAAACAACACCAGCCCGATGGAAAACAGCGCCTGCTGATACAGGCTCCCCACGGCGGCATCGGACATTCCGGAGATGATGCCGGTGGTGAGGAAGCGCACCGAGGTGAAAAGCCCCGGCATATTGGCCACGTTGCCGGCCACCATGATGATGGCCATGGCCTCTCCGATGGCACGGCCTACGCCCAGCACCACCGCCGCCGCCACGCCGCTGCGGGCGGCAGGCAGGCTCACCCGGAAGTAGGTCTCCGTCTCCGTGGCGCCCAGTGCCAGACTGGCCTCCTCATACTCCCTCGGCACGGCCTGAAGGGCCGTCTCCGCCACGTTGATGATGGAGGGCAGCACCATGACCGTCAGCACCAGAATGGCCGCCAGCAGGCAGGCCCCGGAGCCAAGACCGAAGGCAAGGCGGATGGCGGGGACCAGTACGATCATGCCCACCAGACCGTACACCACCGACGGGATGCCCGACAGCAGCTGCACCGCCGTGCGGATCACTGCCGCCAGACGGGGCGGGGCCGCTTTGGCCAGAAAGATGGCGGTCATCAGACCCACCGGCACCCCCAGCAGCAGCGCTCCCGCCGTGCCGTAGACAGAGGTGAGGATAAAGGGCAGGATGCCGAATTGCGGGCCGGTGGTGGCGTTGGTAGGCGCCCACACCTTGCCGAAGAGGAATTTGGTCAGTCCGATCTCCCGAATGGCCGGCAGGCCGGAGATCACCAGATACACGCTGATGCACAGCACGAAGCCCACCGCCACGATGCCGCACAGCAGGAAGATCAGGTGGATGGCCTGCTCCATGGCTTTGCGGGTGCGGAGACTTTTGCCTGCTGTCCGCTTCATAGAGTTCTCCTTTCCCGATGACGGGGAAGCCCCCTCATCCGCCGCAGCAGGTGAGGGTCCCCCGATTCGTTTTTACTTGGCGGTAGGCACGGCGCCCGCATTCTGAATGAGGGAGGCGGCGTCCTTGGAGGTGGCGAAGTCGAAGAATGCCTGCGCCGCCGGGGACAGGGCCGTGCCGTCCTTGGTCACCAGCACGAAGGGCCGCTGAATGGCGTAGCTGCCGTCCAGCACGGTGGCCTCGGTGCAGGCCACACCGCCTACGGTGACGGCCTTCACGGTGTCCTTACCCTCCACAGCGGAGAGGGAGGCATAGCCGATGGCGTTGGGGTTGCCGGCCACGGCCTCGATGACGCCGCCGGTAGAGGTCAGCTCCTGATCCAGCTTGCAGGAGTCCTTGGTCCCGGTGATGGACTCGAAGCCGTCACGGGTACCGCTGCCGGACTCACGGCCGATGCAGGAGATGGCGCCGGGGTCGCCGCCCACCTCACTCCAGTCGGTGATCTCACCGGTGAAGATCTTGGCGATCTGCTCCACGGTCAGGTCCGTGACCTTGCTCTGGGCATGGACAATGACGGCGATGCCATCCAGTGCGATGACCGTCTCGGTCAGGCCGTCGGCCTTCTCCTCGTCCTTCAGGCTGCGGGAGGCCAGACCGATGTCCGCCGTGCCGTTCTTCACGGCCTCGATGCCGGAGCCGGAGCCGGTGGGATCATAGGTGACGGTGACGTTCTTGTGGTCCGCCATGAACTGCTCCCGCAGAGCACCGATGACCTTGTCCATGGAGGTGGAGCCGTTCGTGGACACGGAGCCGCTGAGCTCGGTATTCTGATTATTATTAGGGGTGTTGTTGTCGTTGGCGCTGCCGCTGTTTTTGCTGCCGCAACCGGCCAGAAGGGCCATGACCATAACGGCGGCCAGCAGGATACTGATGATCTTTTTCATATGAAGATCTCCTTTCGTTTTTCATGTTTGGACTTGCTTTCTTGCTACAGTCCCCATGATAAAGGGGCGGTGTAAAGGGCAAAAGTCTCCTTGTGTAAAGTCCATGTAAAAAAGCGGCCGAGGGGGATCTTCCCGGCAAAAAGAAGGAGCGCCGGAAAAGGCAAAGGCTTTTCCGGCGCTCCTCCCAACGAAAGGACACCTAATGGTATATAGCTTATGATATCTCAGGCCCGGCGCACGGCGGGGACGGCATGACGGGGCAGCAGGGTGATGCCCTTCTTCTCCGCCAGCTGCCACAGCTGCGGTACCAGCAGGCTCAGCAGGATCAGAGCGATGCCGCACATTCCCATGACGCTGATGTGCTCCCGCAGCACAGCAGCACCCAGCAGGGTGGCGCAGGCGGGGCTCAGAGCGCAGAACAAGCCTGCACGCTGGGCGGTGGTGTGGCTCTGTGCCACAGGCTGGAGGGTGAAGCCGAAGCCGGTGCAGATGACGGCAAGGCCGGCGATCATCAGCCACTGGGTACCGGACTGGGGCAGGTGGGGCGCCTCGAACACGAAGGAGGACACCAGCGCCAGCAGGCCCAGCGTACCCACCTGAACGATGCCCAGAGTCAGGGGATCGTCCTCGTGGGAGAAGCGGTCGGTGGTGATGATGGCTGCGGCGTACAGCACGGCGGCCATGACCGCCAGCACCATACCGGGGGTGAAGCCGCCGGACTGGCCGGTCAGCAGTGCCACGCCGCCGATGGCCACCAGTGCGCTGACGGCGGTGGCGGCCTTGGGCAGCTTATGCCGCAGCACGGCCTCCGCCATGGGCACAAGAATGATGGCAGTATTCTCCAGCAGGGAGACGGTGGAGGAGGGGGTGCTCTTGAGCCCCGTCAGCTCCGTGGAGAGCATCAGGAAGAACAGAGCGCCCATGATGGCGCCACGCACCAGCGTATGGCGCTTGATGTGGCGCAGGCGCTTGAAAAACACCACCGCCAGCAGCACAAAGGCCATCAAAAACCGGGCCGCCAGCAGGTTGAAGATCCCCATGCCGTTCATGGCGATCTTGCTGAACAGAAGGGACGTAGCCCGTGCTGCGATAACTGCCGCCAAAAGGATCTCCGCTTTTTTCTGAGTCATGATGCCTGTTCCTCCGAAAATCTCTGTCCGTTCTTAATCGGGGTTTCTCTCCTACCCTTGACAGAGTATAGCACTTGGTGTATCCTTGCGTAAAGCGATACTATTTCAAATTTTGTTTGACAAAATGTCAAAGAAGGGATGAAATTTCATGGACACCGAAAAATGCCGGGTTTTGCTCACTGTACTCCATGAGAGAAGTCTGTCCGCTGCCGCCGAGGCGCTGGGCTACACCCCCTCCGGCATCAGCCGGCTGGTGGACAGTCTGGAGCGGGAGACGGGCTTTCCCCTGCTGCACCGGGGGCGGGGCGGGGTATCCGCCACACGGGCCTGTCAGGAGCTGCTGCCGCTGATGCGGCGAATGGCGGAGCTGGACGAGCAGTACCAGCAGCTGGCCCACCGGATCCAGGGGCTGGATGTGGGCCGGGTGGTGGCCGGCACCAATTACGCCGCCTTCTACCCGTGGCTGTCGGAGGTCATTGCCGGGTTCCATCACGCTTATCCCGGCATCCGGGTGGAGCTGCGGGAGGGCAGCTCTACCCAACTGGGCGAGCTGGTGGATCACCGGCGGGCGGACTTCTGTCTCATCAGCCAGCGGCCGGGACGGCACGAGTGGGTGCCGCTGAAGGACGACCAGCTGATGGCCATTCTCCCCCCTACCCACCCGCTGGTGGAGGCGGACCGCTTCCCCGTGGAGCGGCTGCGGCAGGAGCCCTTCATCGAGTTTCTGCCGGGACAGGAGACAGATAACTCCCGGATGCTCCAGCAGCTGCAGATCCGGCCCAAGGTCCGCTTCGCCACCAGTGACAGCCGGGCCGCCATTGCCATGGTGCGGGCGGGGCTGGGCATCACCTTATTAAATGACATCCTCACCGCCGATCTGGCGGACGGGGTGGCGGTGCTGCCGCTGGACCCGCCCCAGTCGGTGCATCTGGGCATCGCCCTGCCGGAGGAGGAGCACGTCTCCCCCGCCGCCAAGCGGTTCATCACCTATGCCCTGGACCGGCTGCCGGAGCTGGATGTCCTATAGGTACTTCGATACCAGACAGGGCGTCCAAAAGTGACAAAAATGTTAGTCAGTTATACAAACCAGCCATTTTTGTGTATATTTTCTGTGAAAAGCCTGAAAATCCCCTTCTTTCAGGGAATTTTCAGGCTCTTTTGCCGCCGGTCTGCGGCAGACGTTGATTTTTCTTAGTACAGCCGGACGGACATTCCTCATAAGCCGACTGCTTCTCCCGTTGACATTCCCGCCGGAACGTGGTATAGTGCTGCTTACGCCCAGAGAAGGGCGGTATATACCTCGGTAAAAAGGTTCCCTAAAAAACCTATTATTCACAAAAATTTCACATTTTTCAGGGAGCATTTGTTTTGGTATGTGCATGGAGGGAAGGGAAGCCGTCCATGTACCTGTCTGGATGAAAAAAGGAGTAAAACAATTCTATGTGGGATCTGTCTTTCAGCGCACTGAACGAGGACAGCGGCTTTTGGCCCCGTCTGCAGCGCCGCTGCTATGGGGGCTTCCGCCGTCTGTCCGGCCTAAGCCAGAGGTTTTGGCTCAGCCGTGCCTATTTTCCGTTTTTGCTGTGGGTGGCGCTGGGCTTTGCCGCTCTGCGTCAGCCGGTCTATGGGGCCATGGCCCTGCTGGGGATTTGTATTTGGTTGCTGGTGTTCTGCCGGGATCTGCTGGCGTCGGTGACGCCGTTCCTGCTGGTATTTCTGCTGTCGACCCAGCGATATGAAAGTCTGGGGGATTTCCTCCCCTGCGCCGTGCTGGCGGCGCCGTTCTTTGCGGCGCTGATCTGGCACCTGATGGTCTGGCCCGTCACCTTCCGGGTGGGACGCAGCGCCACGGGGCTGCTGCTGGTGTCGGCGGCCACCCTGTTGGGGGGCTGCGGGATCCTGTCCATGCATCAGCTGCTTCAGCCGCTGAGTTTGTACTACGCCGGGTGTCTCGGCGGCGGGATGCTGGTTTTCTATGTGCTGCTGCGGTCGTGCCTGACCTATTCCAAGGGCTACGACCTGCACCGGCGGTTCGCCGCCATTTTCTGCGTGCTGGGTGTGTGCATGGCGTGTCTGGTGATGCTGGATTACGCCGTGCGGTGGCAGGAATTTCTGCAGGTACATACCACCCTCTATCTCAAGTACCGCAACTTTGCCACGGCGCTGCTGCTGACTACCCTGCCCATGTCCTTTTATCTGTCGCTGAAAAAGCCCGCCCATCTGCTGGGTGTGGCGGTGCAGGCGGCAGGGCTGGCCCTTACCGGCAGCCGCAGCGCTCTGCTGTTCGGTGTGGCGCTGCTGGGACTGGGCTTCGTATATCTGGTGCGGTGGGGCCTCATTCCCCGGAAGGCCGTGCTGCCTCTGTGCG
>ERZ1106929.2528-NODE-2528-length-12022-cov-3.041949_pt1 | contig 12022 bp, 7 predicted proteins | sample MGYA00403662_ERZ1106929 | MGnify/ENA primary metagenome ERZ1106929 (study PRJEB35170, sample SAMEA104062442) | human gut metagenome | biome: human gut; feature: human-associated habitat; material: faeces | place: Denmark | collected 2013-02-20 ... | reverse complement strand
AAAGCCCCCTTTGTTTTTTTGCTTTTATTTAATTGTATTCATTGTAGCAGAATATTTTCCAAAAATTCAGAATACTTCAACCAAAACTTTCTCTATATTTTGTGTTTCGCGCACAAAACATGCGTTCTATAATTTTAAGTATAAATACAAACAGATCAGCATCCATGTATCGTCCATTGAACGCTGATGGTCCAGACGCAGAACCTCTCTTATTTTATTATAACGGTAGGTAAACGTATTCTTATGCATAAAGCACTGCCGCGCTGCATTTTGGATATTGAAATTATTCTGAATCAGACTTCCCACAATTTCAATATAATTTTTTCGAAAGTCTTCCTGAAGTTTCTGTGCAAACACATTAAAAATCTGCTGTAATTCCTGTCTTGGAATGCAGGAGGTGATATATTCTCCTATAAAATCATAAAAATAAAACGCCTGATGTTCTCCAAAAATGTGAGTTTCCAGCCATTTGCAATGCTGATACGAATAATAATACTGAGAAAAACTGGTCTGAAAGGTTCCAACGTAGAATGTGCAGCAAATATCCTCTTCCCGCATCCATTTCAACGTACTTTTCAAATAGTCGGCAAGCAAAAATTTATAATCTGAAAAAAGATGTTCCCCTTTTAGTGTTTTGAAGATCAAAATATATCGATCTTCCATCTGAAAACTGATATCCTGCGTAAGATGTTCCCGTCCGTTCTTGATTGAATGTAAGAAAGCCTCCTGATCTGAAGCGGACTGCAGATGACAAAGAATTGGAATTCGGATCAAATCCTCCCGGTAATTCAATTCTGCTGCCAGCTTTTGTATATCCTGTGGCGCACGATATTGCTTTTGCGTCAACATCTCCATGAAACGGTCCTTCCTTGTCTGTCTTCGAAACGCCTGCATTTTCTGATTTTCATATTTGATCAGCGTTTCTATCGCCATCTTGATAATGAGTGCGATCGGTCGTATCTCCTCTGGATTTCCCGTCACGCCTACCACGCCTTCCCGTTTTCCCTCAATCTCGATTATCATATTGATCCCGCTTAATACTCCCGGGTATTCATTGTCATTTTCAGTGACCATGATATCCGTTGTTCCATGCACGATCTGCCATGCAACTTCGTGAAATTTCCCGATTCGCTCCGGATTACGGCTCGCAATGATCACACCCTGTTCATTCATAATATTGACATTATAACTGGTGTATTTTGTAACCTGTTCGATTAGTTTTTCCGCCAGTGAATTCTCCAGCATCCTATCCAGCCTTCCTTTCCATTGTTTCTTAAATTGTAACAAGATTCCTGAGAAACTTCCAGTTTTTCAATCCGTATTTTTTTGATTGACATCCGTTCTGTCCTCATTTTATAATGAGAAAAATACAGTTTCCATTTTGTATTTTAGATGTCATCCAAAGGAAAGGAGTCAGAGTGTTATATATCATTATACCGATTGTAGTACTGTTACTTATTTTCTTGTTTGCAGGTTATGTGAAAGCCCCACCAAACAAAGCGGCGATCATTACCGGGCTTTCAAAAAATCCAAGAGTCCTGCTTGGAAAATCTGGCTTCAAAGTACCGTTTTTTGAACGTGTTGACTGGCTGGAAGTCGGACAGATCAACATCAATGTTGTAACCGAAGATTATATTCCAACCAAAGATTTTATCAATATCAAAGTTGATGCCATTGCCCAGGTGGCGATGGAAGTTTCCGACAATCAGGTCTCTGCTGTTGCCATGCGAAACTTTCTGAATCGGAAGGCAGACGATGTGCGCTCTATGATCACTGAATCTTTACAGGGAAATCTTCGTGAGATCATCGGAACCATGGACTTAAAGAGCATTTGTCAGGATAAGGCAAAATTCAGCCAGGAAGTCAAACAAAATGCAGAACAAGATATGAAAGAACTTGGAATTCGAATTCTTTCTTTCAATGTTCAGAACGTCAATGATAAAGACGGACTGATTGATGATCTTGGAATCGATAATCGCGAAACAATCCGTAAGACCGCACGGGTTGCAAAGGCGAATGCAGACCGGGATGTAGAAGTTGCATCGGCAGAAGCAGCCAACAAAGCCAGTGAAGCGAAAGTAGCTGCCGAACTTGCCATTGCACAGCGAAACAATGATTTGGAAATCCGCAAAGCAGAATTGAAGATTGGGGAAGATACAAAAAGAGCCGAAGCAGATGCCGCATATGAGATTCAAAAACAGACTTCTCGAAAAACAGTAGAAATTAGAGAGCAGGAAGCAGATATCGCCCGCCGCGAGAAAGAAATTGAACTTCAGACAAAAGAAGCTGAAGTAGCTGAGAAAAAGCTGGATGCTGAGATTCGTAAAAAAGCGGAAGCAGACAAGTATGCAGAGATGCAGAATGCGGACGCAGAATTATACCGCCGTCAGAAGGATGCAGAAGCGCAGCAGTATGAAGCAGAAAAAGAGGCTGCTGCCATCCGTGCAAAAGGTCTGGCTGAGGCAGAAGCCATCCGGCAAAAAGGTCTGGCTGAAGCAGAAGCTCTGGACAAAAAGGCAGAAGCTATGAAAAAATACGGACAGGCAGCAATTCTGGAAATGATCGTAGGAGTTCTTCCGGATATTGCAAAAAGTGTGGCAGAACCATTATCTGCGATTGATAAAGTCACGGTAATTGGCGGAAACAGCGACGGGGTATCTGACCTTGCAGGAAATGTACCGATCATCATGGGGAAAGTCATGGAATCCGTAAAAGAAGCGACCGGAATCGATATGAACGAAATCATCCGTGCAGAAACTTTTGAAGGAAAAACAACAAAAAACATCAACTTTACAGGATTGGATCAGGTAGGAGAAGAGATTGCACAAGGTGCTGCTCAATCCGTATCTGAGACAGTGCAGGAGACGGAATAGACACAAAAGATACAAGGGATTTGGATGACAGAAAGAAAAGGGCTTTGTGAAGGTACAAAGCCTTTTTAATTTCAGAAAAGATACGCGGAACAGCAATCGGTGATAAGTTTGATGCAGTGCAAAATATAACACTTTCCTCTTATCTTTATGGATTTTTTGAGATATAATGGTGTTGGTAATTTATAAAATTCAGATTAGGGGGGATACTGTGGATTCAGCAGTAAAAAGAAACAGATATGAAATAGACATGTGTAACGGCACCGTTTTGGATAAGTTGATTTCATTTTCCATTCCTTTGATGTTATCAGGAATTTTACAACTTTTATTCAATGCCGTAGACATCATTGTGGTTGGAAGATTTACAGGAAGTCAGGCATTGGCAGCAGTTGGATCAACAACTGCTTTGATCAACGTATTTACGAATTTGTTTATCGGAGTTTCACTTGGAGCAAATGTTCTGGCCGCGCGCTTCTATGCGTCAGGTCAGGAAAAGAAGATGTCAGAGACTGTACATACAGCAATTACATTCGCTTTGACCAGCGGAATTGTAATGGTTTTTGTCGGTTTGTTCTTCTCAAGGACCGCTTTGGAACTTATGGATACGCCTGCAGATGTAATTGAACAATCTGCTCTGTATATGCGGATTTATTTTGCCGGAATGCCGTTTTTTATGCTCTACAATTATGGAGCTGCCATTCTCCGTGCAGTAGGAGATACGAAACGTCCGCTTTTTTTCTTGATGATTGCGGGCGTAACAAATGCATTGCTGAATATGTTTTTAGTCATCGTTCTGCATCTTGGAGTTGCAGGAGTCGCGATTGCGACCGTAATCGCACAGATGATTTCCTGTATGTTAGTGCTTCGGTGTCTCTACAGGTCAGACAGCAGCTATCAATTCAGATTTTCAAGGATGGGATTGAAATGGATTTATTTAAAGCAGATTTTTCAGGTAGGAATTCCGGCCGGAATCCAAAGTACGGTGATCAATTTTTCGAATGTCCTTTTGCAATCCTCTGTAAATTCATTCGGTTCTGTGGCAATGGCTGGATATACTGCTGCCAACAATATTTTTGGATTTTTGTTTGCATCCGTAAATTCCATCACACAGGCCTGTATGAGCTTTACCAGTCAGAATTACAGTGTTGGAAAGTGGAAACGAATGGATAAAATTCTTCGAAACTGTATCCTTTTGTCGGTAACAGTCTCAATTGTTATGGGAGGCGGATCCTATCTGATGGGGCCGCAGCTTTTGCGGGTTTACACATCGGATGCAGCAGTAATACAATGCGGCATGGAGATTCTCCTGTATACGACAGTGACTTATTTTATGTGCGGACTGATGGATCTGTTTCCGGGAGCACTGCGCGGCATGGGATTTTCAGCAGTTCCAATGCTCCTGTCTGTAATCGGAACAGTAGGAACCAGGATTGTCTGGATATTTTGGGTATTCCCAAAACATCGTTCTTTAGATGTACTTTTTATTTCCTACCCTGCATCATGGTTTCTTACCATTGTATTACAAGTAATCTGCTACTGTTTTGTGCGGAGAAAGCTCAAAAAAGCCATCGTGACGGCTAAAATCTGAGAATTCTTATTCCGCTGAAAAGTCATCGTGATTGAATTTGAAGGAGAAAAGAAATGTCAAGTATATATGACAGAACCGATATTTATGATTTGTTAGAAGATCAAACCCATTGGAGTGCCTATAAAAAACATTGGAAAACGTTGTTACAAGGAAAAAATGTTCATTCTTTTTTAGACGTTAGTATTGGATCAGGAAGTGTAACGTTGCCGTTATGTGAGTTGGGTGTTCAACTTGCAGGTTCCGATTTGAGCGAAGAAATGATAAGAAAATGCAAAGAAAAAGCTTCTGCGGCAGGATATGAGATTGAATTGAAGAGTTGTGATTTTAGGAATCTTTCTTGCTGGGAAGGCAAACAATTTGACTGTGTTGCCAGTACGGGAAATTCATTGCCGCATGTAAATAATGATGATGTACTTACAGCTTTAGAGCAAATGAATTCGTTGGTAAAAAAAGGCGGATATTTATATCTGGATACTAGAAATTGGGAAAAAATTTTGAATGAAAAAAGAAGATTCTATCTGTATAATCCCGTTTTTGCAAAGAAATGCAGAGTCAATTTGGTTCAAGTCTGGGATTATAGTTCTGAAGACACTATAACTTTTAATCTTTTATATACATTTGAAAAAGAGAATCAAATAGTTCAAAAAGAAATATTTGAAGAAAAATATTATCCAATCAAGAAAGAGATGATTCTAAGTAAACTGAAGATGATGGGTTATACGAATATTTCTGTGTATTGTTTCCCATCATATTTCAAAATGCCAGAATTCGAACTGGTTGACTGGTACTGTATTATGGCAAAAAAGAATGATTAAAATTAAAGTCTTGTGTGGTAGAAATATTTTGAATAAAGCTTGGAAGCATTTTTTATCTAGGAGGAACAGGTATTGGTATTGCTGTCATTGATAGTCCATTGCTTGTTGACCACACAGAAATCAAAGATAACCTGAAATTCTATCAATCTTACTCCGATGAAAACCAGATTGCCCGTATACACGGTGTGGCAATGGCAAAAGAGTAAAAGGTGACGTGGAATTAAACAACGCTATTCGAAAAGCAAGAGAAAACAATATCGAAGTATTATGTCTGATTCCCAAAAATAAAATAAACAAATTCCAGAGTCTGACAAGAATCTCCTATACAGATGTAACCGACTTCAATAATTATATGCCCTATGATTCTGCCACAACACCTTTTGGAAACGTGTATGTTCCAACCGCTAAAAGTACACATGCATCTAATTGCGGAAAAGAGAATTATACCTATAGCTGTTGGGGTGGAATGAGTTCCATCGTACCTTATGTTGCAGGTATGTACGCTCTGGCATGTCAGGCAGATGATTCGATCACTTTCGATGAATTTTACAAGTTGGCCAGTGAAACAGCCTATCGTTCAGAGTATACTTTTGCAACGTACGGAATGCAGGAGTATCGGATCATCAATCCTGGCGGGATCATAGAAGAACTGACTGAGAATGATGAGAAAAGTTAGGTATAGGCTTTTGTGCGGATCTTTGTTATAATATAGCCAACAGAGAAGGAGCGTGAATAACATGGGTGAAGAAAAGAAACGCCTTCCGGTAGGATTGGAAAATTTTGAGCAGATTATAAAAGATAACTATTATTATGTTGATAAAACAGGATTGATTTCTGAACTACTCCGTAATGGTGGAATGGTAAATCTCTTTACCAGACCAAGGCGCTTTGGAAAAACTTTAAATATGAGTATGCTGGAGTACTTTTTTTCCATAGAGGGAGATAAAAGTATTTTTGATGGTTTGGAAATTTTAAAAGATCCGAAGCTGTGCGACGAATATATGGGAAAATATCCTGTGATCTCTGTTTCCCTGAAAGGAATCAATGCGGCTGCTTATGAGGGCGCTTTTGATTTTGCTGTGCAGATTATGCAGAGAGCGGCAGAAGCGTTTCAGTTTCTTTGCGATAGTGAATGCTTGAGCGAACATGATAAAGAGGCTTACAAAAAGCTTTTGGACAGTAACATGAGTGAAGCTGTTTTTTGTAGCGGACTAAGAAGGCTGTCGGAATTGCTGGCAAAGCATTACGGCACAAAAGTGATCCTGCTGATTGATGAATATGACGTTCCGTTGGCAAAAGCCTTTGCAAATGGATACTATGACCAGATGGTATTTCTGATCCGCAATCTGTTGGAACAGGCGTTAAAAACAAATAGCAGTCTGAAGCTTGCAGTGCTGACCGGATGTATGCGTATCTCGAAAGAAAGTATCTTTACAGGACTTAATAATTTTACAACCTTTACGATCGCCGATGTCGATTTTGATGAATATTTTGGATTTACAGATCAGGAGGTACGTGACCTTTTAACGTATTATGAATGTGCGGATAAGTATGAAAGTATCAAAGAATGGTATGATGGATACCGCTTTGGAAACGTGGACGTATATTGTCCATGGGATGTAGTTTCCTATCTTCGAAGTCTGCGTACAAACAGAGAAGCAATTCCTCAGAATTACTGGATCAATACAAGTAGCAATGCAGAAGTGAAGGAATTTATCCGGCAGTCAAAAAATCTGACCACAAAGAGGGAGATTGAGCGTTTGATGGCCGGGGAGAGTATCACAAAAACCATTCATCCGGAACTGACTTATAAGGAAATGTATGAGTCCATTGAGAATATCTGGAGTGTACTGTTTGCAACCGGGTATTTAACGCAGTCCGGTCAGGTGGATGCGAGAAAGTTTAAGCTACGGATCCCAAATTTGGAAATTCGGGATATTTTTAAAACCCAGATTATGGAATGTTTCAAAGAAAGTGTTGCAAAAGACGGGGATATGCTTGGCAGATTTTGTAAGGCACTGAAAAACGGAGAGGAAAAGAAGGTTGAAGATATTTTTGAAAGTTACCTGAAAAAGACCATCAGTATCCGGGACACCTTTGTAAGAAAGGAAATGAAAGAGAACTTTTATCATGGTATTCTGCTTGGCATTCTAAGCTTTAAGGATGGATGGACAGTAACATCAAATCGAGAATCTGGCAATGGATTCAGTGATATACTGATTCAAATTGATGATTCAGATACTGGAATTGTAATTGAAGTGAAGTATACTGAAGAAGGAAAGTCAATGGAAAGTGACTGTAAGGCAGCTTTAAAGCAGATAGATGAAAAAAATTACACAGAAACATTGTATCAGGCGGGGGTAAAGCGGATTCTTAAATATGGAATTGCTTGCCAAATTAAAGATTGTAAAGTAATGCTGGAAGAGTAATAGATAGCAAAGGAGAAAAACTATGGAAATCAAAAAAGTAGCAATTCTAGGAGCAGGAGCGGTAGGCTCCTATGTAATAGAAGGAATTTCAGGATGCAGGGAGATTCGTCTTGGCGTAATCGCAGAGGGAGAACGAAACGCACGTCTTAAGAGTGCAGGCTGTACTATAAATGGAGTGACCTACCATCCAGAGGTATGGACCTATCAGGAAACAGACAATATCGATCTTTTAATTGTTTCATTAAAATATGGCGCATTGCAGACCGCATTAGATACAATCAAACAGGCAACTAGCCAAAACACGATTGTCATGAGTCTGATGAATGGTGTAGACAGCGAAGAAATAATAGGAGCAAAGATTGGCATGTCCCATATTCTTCCGGCTTTGATCAAAGTGGCATCCCACAAAGAGCCAGACGGCTATCACTTTGATCGCAAGTCTACCATTGGCATTATTTTCGGAGAGTATAAACCACCATTTCAAAGTGAACGAGTCAAAGCAGTCTGCGATCTTTTTGAAAAGAGTGATATAAGCTATCGTGCAACTGATTATATCCGCGAGGAAATCTGGAGCAAGTTTCGGCTGAATGTCTGCAATAATCTTCCACAGGCAATTCTCGGTGCGGGTGTAGGCTGCTATCGCGATAGTGTTCATATGAAAGCGATCAGCGAAGGACTTCGCAGCGAAATAGAAGCAATTGCTGCTGCAAAAGGAATTGAATTTAGCAAAATCGAGTCATCTGCAAAAGTTTCTCCTGTCAAGCCATCCGCTCGTTACTCCACGCTGCAGGATTTAGACGCAAAACGTCATACAGAGATTGACATGTTTTCAGGTGCGCTGATGCGCATGGGTAAAGAACTTGGCATTCCAACCCCATATAATGAATACACCTATCACATGATCAAAGCATTAGAAGAAAAAAACGACGGTTTATTTGATTATAAAGGAAAAGACAAGACACCAACCTACTCGAAATAAGCGTTTCGCTTCCAATCCTAGTTGAATAAAAAAGACCATATCATTAGAGGAATAGCATCTCTTTTGATATGGTCTTTTATGTTAACATTATAGATATTTATGGCTGACTACTCGTAATCTACCTAGGTGCTGAGACGATATGCTTTACGAGGTGGACCGTTGTAGCGGGTCTTTCAAAGTAACGTATGATAATAAATAACGTAACAGGAACCCGCGGAGTTGGGTCCACCGACAAAGTCATTCGTCGAAGCACCCTTGCATAACCTACCGGGCAGCACACTCAACTCACCGCATTCGTAGATCTACCGGGTAGCATTTATAACCTACCGGATAACGTAACCTACTGGGTAGCATTTATAACCTACCGGGCAGCACATCTTATCATCAGAACTTCAGCTGATATTCCCACTCAAATTCCTTGTCATTCATTTGATATTGCGGCAGAAGCTGTGGTCCACAGGAATTACTTCCAACACCACTGTTCTTGTAGTCAAGATGCATGGTTACAAAATCGCTTTCCTCAAGCTCATAATTATGCTTCTTTACTGCCAGTTCATAATCAGAGTAGTTAGAAACAGAGAAATCAAAGCTGGTTGCTGCATATGCAGTCACGCCGTTTGTTCCATTTCCAACAGAAGCCTTGCGGCAGTGATAGTGGTTTCCGTTCTCCTGCGGCTTAATGTAATCCTCATGCATATCTTCAACTGTAGATTCAAATGCATCGAACCATGCCAGATGATGCTTATCAATATAGCATTCCTGAGGACCATATCCTAAGTAAGAAACCTGCTGCCAGCTCTTTGGAAGTGTCAGCTCAACACCAAATCTTGGCAGATACGGCATATCAGTATTGCGCTTTGCATCAATCTTGCATGTAATAGTACCAGCACCATCAATTGTCCAGATTACAGTGAATTTCATGATAGACTGAACAGTAACTGCACACAGATTAACTGTGCTTGTGATCTGTACTGTCTGACCGTCAATTGCATACTCTGTTGTGTAGGTGCGTGTCTGGCTGTGATGATAATTTGCACGCTCCCACTCTTCACGGATGTTGCGGTCATTATCAGTTGGTGCACGGAAAATGCTGTAATCCATAGAGATAGTTTCACCGCCGCGCTCAAGTGATGAGAAGATACCAGTAAATGTATCATACTGATAAGTAAATTCTTCACCGCTTACTGTCAGGAAACGATCACCCTCTGTAACAGTTGGAGCAGTAGCTTCATCAGTAACAGTATTCAGGCGACGAACAGCGCTTCCAGATAATAAGAACTGATCAAAGCCAACTTCATGTCCAGCTGGTACAAGCTCATGAGCAGTCTTTGTAAGGTAAGTCAGCTTCAGGTAGCAGTCAGCTGCTGTCTTTGGCAGAGTAACAGGAATTGTAACCTCTGACTCAGTGTGCGGAGCAGTAGAAGGAACGGCAATTTCACCAGAGCAAAGAAGCTCTCCGTCAGCCTTACACTCATAGGAAAGAGTAATAGCATCAGCCATATCAGTGAAATCAAGCATGTTCTTTAATGCGAGAGTTACCTTGTGTGCGTCAACAAGTCTTGCGCGAACAGGGCGAACAACATTCTTCCACTCATAAACACCAGTGTGCGGTGTGCGGTCTGGATATACAAGTCCATCCATACAGAAGTTTCCATCGTGAGGATACTCGCCAAAGTCGCCGCCATAACCATACATTGTCTTGCCATTTTCAGCAACGCCCTGATTAACTGCGTGATCACACCACTCCCATACGAAGCCGCCGCAGAAGCCATCATATTTCATAATCTGCTGATAATAGTCCTCGATATCTCCAGGGCCGTTACCCATTGCGTGAACAAACTCACACTGGATAAATGGCTTCTTCGGACCTTCCTCAGCAAAGTAGCTGTCAACTTCCTCCGTAGTAGCATACATACGGCTGTAAAGATCAAGCATACTCTTATCAAAGCGATTGGAGTGATCCCATGTAGAAGACTCATAGTGAGTAAGACGTGTTGGGTCATACTCTTTTGTCCAGCGTCCGGCATTCTGGTAAGCATAGCCAAAGCCAGCCTCATTTCCAAGAGACCAGATTAAAACAGACGGATGGTTCTTATCGCGGATAACATTTCTCTGAACGCGGTCTAAAACAGCCTCAGTGAAGACACCGCCTTCATCAAGCAGTCCTAATGTGTTCTCACGGTCACTGTGATAGGTACTTAAATATCCGTGCATCTCAATATCAGACTCAGCGATAACATAGAAACCATAACGGTCACAAAGCTCTGTAAACCACGGCGCGTTTGGATAGTGGCTTGTACGGATAGCGTTAAAGTTAAACTGCTTCATAAGAGTCAGATCGCGGATTGCCTGCTCCTTAGAGATAGTATATCCAGTCACTGGGTCTGAATCATGGCGGTTTGTTCCGCGGAACTTAAGATTCTGTCCGTTTACATAAACAACGCCATCCTTGATATAAACTTCACGGATACCAACTGCCTGAGTGATCACTTCATCAGCAGTTGAAATAGTTAAGGTGTACAGATATGGTGTTTCAGCAGTCCAAAGCTTTGCATTTAAAACAGTAAACTCATAAACACCATCTGCTAAGACAGCTTCACCAACTGGATTTTTGTCAGCATCACACAGAGTAAGAACTGGGGAAATCTCACCATCAGCTTCAACACTTACACGAACTACACCAGCGCCGCCATCCTTTAAGAATGTGCGTACAGTATAGTCGCGAACAAAGCTCTTAGGACGAGTTAAAAGCAGAACATCACGGAAAATACCGGACATACGAAGCTTGTCCTGATCCTCAAGATATGTGCCGTCACACCACTTTAATACAAGAACTGCCAGTGTGTTTGTGCCTTCATTAACAAAAGAAGAAATTTCAAATTCGCTGGAAGAATGAGAAACCTGGCTGTAGCCGACAAATTTGCCGTTAACCCATACATAGAAACAGGAATCAACACCCTCAAAATACAGGAAATTGCGCTGTTTTGCAGCCTCAGCTGAGAGAGTGAAGGTAGTGCGGTATGCACCGCTTGCATTTTCCTTTGGAACGTACGGCGGATCAAAAGGAATTGGATAATTTACATTAGTATACTGATGATAATCATATCCGTGGCACTGCCAGCAGGAAGGAACCGGGATGGTATCCATAGAGGAATCATCAAAATCCGGATTGATAAAATCAGCTGGAACAGCCTCCGGATATGGGTAGTAGCCAAAGCGCCAGTCACCGGAAAGTAATGTAGCGTGGCTGTTTAGATCCTGACCGTATGGGATGTAGTAGCTGCGGTTTTCACAGGTACCTACATGGAGCGTATTAGGATCCTCATAGTAATTCGGTAATT
>ERZ1106929.2526-NODE-2526-length-12028-cov-42.524263_pt1 | contig 12028 bp, 10 predicted proteins | sample MGYA00403662_ERZ1106929 | MGnify/ENA primary metagenome ERZ1106929 (study PRJEB35170, sample SAMEA104062442) | human gut metagenome | biome: human gut; feature: human-associated habitat; material: faeces | place: Denmark | collected 2013-02-20 ... | reverse complement strand
GTATCCTGCATGAAATGCTGTATGCAGACCTCGGTATCAAGGACATCCGCATTACAGGCTCCAAGGAAGAGCCTATCATCTCCGCACTGCACATTCTCGATGCCGAAGATGGCGCTTCTGAGGGTTTCTGGCTCCCGTTGGGTCAGGAATCCGTTGGGACACAGCGTTTCTTCTCTCGCATCGGTATGTGGCTTGCGGCTTTGGAATCCGGCTCTGTTTTGGTAGTAGACGAGATAGAATCCAGTATGCACCCGCTGCTGACAAGGCATCTGATCGAGATGGTGCAGGATGCCGCTATCAATACAAATCATGCACAACTCATATTCACCACGCACGATACCGGACTTCTCGACCTGACGTTGCTGCGGCGCGATCAGATCTGGTTTGCAGAAAAGGATGAAAAGACCATGCAGACCGACATTTATGCCCTGACCGAGTTTTCTCCCCGGAAAGGTGAAAACATTTCCAAAGGGTATCTGCAAGGACGATATACAAAAAACACTTCAAGTCGAATTTAGAATATCAAAATCTTTTTAACACTTTTTCAGTATTCAGTCATTAAATTTCACTTTTTGGGGGTTCGATTTCATTTTTTTGAGCGTTTATTTCACTTATTGAGCGAAAAATTTAATGTTTCTATCGAAATTTCATATTTGATTTGACTTTTCTACTTCAAATTTCAAAAAACAATTTGATGTTTTGATTTTTGCTATTGACCATAGTTTACCTTGTCTATCCATCCAAACATGGTATAATGGAACAAAGGAGCGTGATACCATGAGCCCAATCAAAGTTCCTGCAAAAATCCAGTTGGTCGAAAAACGTGAAACACGCACAAGCCGTGGAATGCTCTCAAAGGGCTGGTATCATGTAGATGATCAGCTTGTTATAGTCAAGGGCAACTCCATCACAGAGGCCGGGACAGCCGGGTATGAGCCGTATTCTGAGGTGATGGCCTCACTGATTGCACAGGTGCTGAATTTGCCCCATGTAGAATATACGTTGATGCCTGCCAAACTCTTTCCCGACATTCAAACCTATTCCTGCGATGTGGTCAGCGTCTGCCCCAAGTTCACAACGGACGATGAACAGCTGTATCATTTTGCCGACTTGGCTGATGCCCATTTCCTTGCCAGCGGTCGGGCCGCTTCACCGGAGGCACTGTTTCAGTATGCGGCAGAGTTGTACGGTAAGAAGTGGCTTTATCAGATGTTGGCGTTCGATGCCTTTATCGGCAATGAAGACCGCCACGAGAATAATTTTGATGTGATCGTCCGGGATGGAAAAAAGAATGCTCCGCCTATTTACGACAATGGCGGCAGTCTGCTTGCGTGGGCAACGGATGAAGAATTGACTGACACGAAGCTCCGTTATCAGTTCGACAAATCGAAGCCGTTCCGCAGCCATCACGCCCAGCAGATCAAGCTGATCGATGAGCCTGTGCTGCCTGTGCGTGATCTGGATACGCTGTATCAGGAGATCATTCAGGCTATTTCGCCTATTCTTGCATTGTTGAGCGAAAAAAGAGCATCTTCGATTCGTCAATACCTGAAATACCGTCTGCACTACCTGAAAGTCGCCATGGGGTGATAAAATGGCCTATCTGAAATTGATGATGGATGAAAAAGAAATCGCACACCTAAGCGAAGATGGGCAGTCTCTTTGCGCAAATGAGGGCGTGCCGCAGAATAGCCTTCCACTGAACCTTTTCATTGGTGACAAACGCAAAGTCCCTTTGGTCGATGTGGTGGTTTGGGCAAAGAAACGAATCTTTCCGAAAAATCGCATGGACTGTAAAGAAATCCTGAAACGGATGGGCCTACCAGACTACAATGCGTGGGAAATTGTTAAGCGTACCAATGCCTGCCTGATGGAAGATCCCTATTGGCTGCGATTCAGCGAAGATGAAACTTTTGAGGACACAACGCGCGGACGAGCCAGAAGGATTATGAATGAGAATCGGAAAAGCAGCTGATGCTAATTGATATCAACCTATATCAATTAGCAAGTACAACAAAGCCCACAGGTTGGATGGAATTCCAGCCTGTGGGCTTTGCTTTGCCATATTCGTGCAGTTTCTGCTCCGGTTCAGCGGCAGACCGGATCTGCGGCATCGTAAAGGGCTTGTGCCATGCGGCTGGCATCCTCCGGGGTCATCAGATCCTGCACCACATTGCGGACGGCAGTGCCCGCCGCAAATTCGTATTTCGGGATGGAGAACGGCATACAGAAAAGAGCAGCATATATCAACAGCCGCCCCTGCCAATATGCGAAAAATTTTTAATCGATTGCGCTTCCCGCGGTGGTTGGTTTTATGTCTGCGGTACGAATACCTTCTGCTAAAAAATATTACTGCAGCTATTGACAACCGCTCACCGGCTAATATATAATTAAATCGTATAAATTGCAAATTAACCATGCTGCCGGATTCGAGATTGATTTTATGAATCCTAAGGCAGTACCGCATAATTCCAGGCACAGCGCCTGACAAAATGTTGCTTCATCCGTCAGGCAAGAGTGGTGCGGTGTTTTATGAAAGAGCACGTAAATAAATTAAAATAGAAAAGAGGTAGCAACATGGAAAACTATGTCAGCATCAATTCGGATCGGTTGTGGGCGCGATTGAACGAGGTAGGGCATATTGGAAGTGATCCCAGAGGCGGAATCAGTCGTTTTGCTTGGGAACCCCCTTATAAGGAAGCCGTAATGCTCCTGATCCGGTGGATAAAGGAAGCGGGCCTGACGGCAAGGATCGATACCGTTGGAAATGTATTTGCCCGGCTGGAGGGCGATGATCCACATGCTCCGGCTGTGCTGAGCGGCTCTCATTTTGATACCGTACCTCAAGGAGGATGCTTTGATGGATTGGCTGGTGTAATGGGGGCATTGGAAGCGCTGGTTGCCATCAAAGAATCCGGACTTCCGCACAAAAAGCCTTTGGAAATGGTGGCCTTTATCAATGAAGAAGCCAGCCAATTTTTGGGCGGAACATTCGGAAGCAAGGCGATATGCGGGATGCTTCCGGACGACTACGCTTTTCATCTGCGCAATCGACAGACAGGTCAGCTTCTCAGCGATGCCATGAGAGAATTCGGGATGGGGTTGGATCCAGAAAGGTTAACAGAGAGTAAAATAGACCCCCACGCCTATTGTGGTTTTTTGGAAATGCATATAGAGCAGGGGCGGTATCTGTTGGACGCAGACAAACCCTTCTCCATTGTCAGCTGTGTTGCAGGCATTAAACAGTTTTATCTCCACTTTCATGGAACAGCAGCGCATGCCGGTGGAATGGCGATGTCGGATCGTCATGACGCTTTGGCCGCAGCGGCGGCAGTAATTTCCGCTGTGGAAAATCTGGCAAAGGAATGCAGCAAAGACACTAGAGGTACGGTTGGATATATTTCCGTGTTACCTTGTGAACACAATATTATCCCGGAGGACGTGACGATTTCCGTGGATTTCCGTGAAACGGAGGACATGAAGTGGGAAAAGCTCTATACGGATCTGATTGAGGTCACGAAGCAGGAATGCGCAAAACGGGGTCTATCTTGGACTGTGGAAACAACCTGCGACCTGAGACCGGCGCACTGCGCACCGGAACTGATCCATATTTTGGAAGAAGCAGCCGTCGGAACCGGATTTGAGAAAGACCGAATGATCAGCTTCCCCGCACATGACTCTATGAATATGTCGAGAATTATGCCGATGGGGATGCTGTTTTTGCGAAGCTCAAATGGCGGGCTCAGCCATTGCCCTGAGGAGTATACAACCCGTGATGATCTGGTCATTGGCACACAGATATTGACAAACGCTCTGTTTATCGCGGCCAACCGAGAGAACTGAAAACAGAAAGGGACAGAAACCATGACAGCAGACTATTTGTTTATCCATGCGATTCTGATCACTATGCGTGGAAACGGCGTAGGCATTTTAGAAGATGGCGCTGTGGCTGTAACCGGAAACCGGATCAGCGCTGTCGGTGCTACGAAAGAGGTTCTTCAGGATTGGTCGGCGCATCGGGTGATTGACGCATCCGGAAAAGTGGTGATGCCCGGCCTCATCGATGCGCATATCCATACGGGAGATGGCTTGGTTCGCGGTGTGTCTCAGGATCTGAACAACTGGATGCAGCATGGGCTTTGGCCGTTTGAACAGGAATTGCGGAAGGATGTTGATGCAGTATGCAAAGGTTCCTTGATGAATATTGTAGAGGCACTCAAGGCGGGCACTACGACCTTCTGCGATTTTGATACTCCTATGACGCAGATCGTCCAAAACCATGTCAAGGTTGGAACACGAGCCAGAGTTGCCGAGCTTATCAGTGAGCTGCCAGAGGAAAATAAGACGGCTGTGGGTGAGCTGTACACCTTTGACCCGGCTCAGGGCAACCGAAAATTTCTCAGAAATCTGGATCTGATCCAGAAATGGAACGACCGTGAAAACGGCCGGATCACCTGTATGCTGGGACCGCAAGGCCCCGATATGTGCAGCAAGGAACTGCTTTTGGAGATACAAGAGGCTGCATTCAGGCTGGATACCGGTATCCACATGCATGTTTCTCAGGGTGATAGAGAGATCAACCAAATGATGAAGCGTTACGGAAAGCGTTCGATCCCTTTCCTGGACGAAATCGGATATCTGAATCACAGATTAATGGCAGTCCATCTGACAGAGGCAACCAAAGAGGAAACTCAGCTGCTTGCATCCAAGGGAGCAGGAATGATTTTATGCAGTGGGAGCATTGCAATTATTGATGGCATTATTCCACCGGCTGCAGAATTTTTGGAGGTCAGTGACAGATTGGCACTTGGTTCTGATCAAGCCCCCGGAAACAATTGCAATAATATGTTCAATGAAATGAAGTTTACGGCCATACTGAATAAGTGTAAGTTCAAAGATCCCTCGGTGTTCCCGGCAGGGAAGGTTTTGAGAATGGCGACCATTGAAGCAGCAAAGGCGATTGGTCTTGGAAACGAAATCGGTTCCATTGATGTCGGAAAAAAAGCAGACCTTCTGATGATCGATATGACTCAGCCGTGTCTGTCACCCATCATTCTCCACCCGGTACGCAATGTAGTTCCCAATTTGGTTTATTCTGCCAAGGGAAGTGAAGTGGAGCTGGTAATGGTAGACGGTAATATCCTTATTGAGAACTTCCAAGTCCTTACCGTAGACGAAAAGCAGGTCGTTCGGGATGCACAGGCGGCAGCGGAACGAGTCTGCAAAGCAGCAGAACTCCCTTTTTCTAAAATCCCCGAATCCAGACTGCACCGCATGATGCAGAATGATGAACTGTGAGGTATCCAGGTATGAAATATGATCTTGTCATTTACAATGCAAAAATTGTGACAGAGGAAGAGGTCTTTCTGGGATATATCTGTGTTTCTGACGGAAAAATTGCAGCCATGGGCTCCGATGCTCCGGTTTATGAGGCGGCACAGTCGCTGGACGCCAAAGGGATGCTGCTGCTTCCGGGAGCAATCGATACTCATCCGCATTTTTTTGAGCCCGGAGCAGAGGCGCGGGAGGATCTGGAACACGGAACCCAGGCCGCTGCCTCAGGCGGGTTTACGACGGTATTGGATATGCCTAACACCCCCGAACACCCTGTACTTGATTTGGAGGCATTTGCGCTAAAACAGGAAAGGGCTGAACGAAAGGCGTTGATCGATTATGCATTCTGGGGTGCCGCAACGCCGAAAAATATAGAGCAGTTTGTTCCGCTGCACAAGCAAGGATGTGTAGGTTTCAAGGCATTTACGGTTTACGCCGGTTCCAACTACCCCTTTTCTGATGAGTATAGCCAGCTGAAGGAGATGGAAAAAGTCGCATCCTTCCATGGTATTTTTGGGGCTCACGCTGAAGACCGGACACTGGTCAACGGTTTTTCAAATGAGCACAAGGAGGAGCCTTGGTCTCTGGCAGTTCACGATGCAAGCCGTCCCTGGATTGCGGAGCTGACCGCAATCAATACCTTACTGCTTTATGCAGAAAAGACAGGATGCAAGCTGCATATCTGCCACATGTCCATTCCGGAAGGTGCTGAGCGAATCGCCTCTGCGCGCCGAATGGGCGTAGATGTGACTGTGGAAACCTGTGCTCACTATCTAACTCTGAATTATCAGGATCAGGCTTATCTGGGAACATTCGCTATGATCAATCCGCCTCTGAGAAGTCGAGACAGGATGGAACGCCTGTGGAAATATGTACTGGACGGAACCATCGACTACCTCGGAACAGATCACGCACCCTACCTGCTATCGGACAAGCTCCCACCGGATGGAGATTTGCGGAAGGCTGCCTGCGGTGCGCCCGAAATTGATGTTGCCATTCCTTTGATTCTGGAGGAAGGTGTCCGCAACAGAAAGATGCCGCTGCAGCGCTTTGCTGCATTTACATCAACAAATGCAGCAAAAAGATTTGGGTTGTATCCTCGAAAAGGTATTCTGGCTGTGGGGGCCGATGCGGACTTTTATTTGGTTGATATGGACACGAATTGGACCTATTCCCGCAAGAACAGCTTTTCTGCCAGTAAGCTCGATAAATTCGCGCACGAGGGCAGGACTTTTCACTGCCGAATCGTCTCCACATGGGTTCGGGGCAATGCGGTTTATCGCGATGGTGTTATCAAGCAGAAGCCCGGCTATGGTCGGATGATACGTCCTGAATGGGATTCCCAAAAGGAAAAGGGATAAGCAACTGTCACACAATTCCCGTCTGACGCCTTAAGCGCCGCTCCGGCAGAGCCTGCGCAGTTTTGTCATAAGAAAAATGGGTGAACCACAGCCGTGAAGCCTGTGGTTCACCCATTTTATTTGTATCTTTTCTTTTACGAGGAAACGCACTGGCCGGACGTACCGGGCGCGGGGCCGGTAGATTCCCGAACAATCAGCTGCGGCTCGCTAGCAAGTTTGAGAATGTCCGAATCACCCGTTGCCTTCAGCACCATATCAACAGCCAGTTCACAAAGTGCCTCGGTACAATAAGATACTGTAGTGATTTTGGGACGAGTCATAGTAGTCAGGTAGATATTATCAAAGCCGCAGATCGAAACGTCCTGAGGGACACGCTTATCCTCACTGTTCAGGACGCAGGAAAGCGCGCCGAATGCTACAAGGTCGTTTACGCCGATAACAGCTGTAATATCCTTACGTTTCAGCAGCTGCTCCATTATGGAATATCCGGCTTCCGCTTCGGACTGCCCGGAATCGCCCAACGGAGCAGTAAAAACCTGAAGCGTTTCCGGCGGCAGACCCGCATCGCGAATGGCACTTCTGATACCCTCCAGACGTTTCGTACGGGTCAGGGAGACCGAAGAAACAGAGCTCATCAGGAAAGCGATACTCTTGTGTCCCAGATCCAAAAGATACTTTGCCACCAGATACCCACATCGAAACCCATTCAGGCTGATTGTGTTTAACGGAATATCGTCCGATTTCTCACTTAGTAGAACTACCGGGATGGTATGCGAAAGCTGGACAACACGTTTCATCCAATTGGGGGTAAACAGATAGATGACACCATCCATGTGCTTTTCCTCACACAAGTCCAGATAGGCCTTTTCACGTTCCGGATTGCGGTAAGTACAGCATAGGATCACGCTGTATCCAAGACGGGCAGTGTATTTTTCGATATACTGCATCAGCATGGGGTAATAAGGATTGTCCATCGTTGGAAGAAATACGCCCAACAGCTTGGATTGGCTGGTTTTAAGCCCTCTGGCAAAGGAATTTGGAATATACTGAAGTTGATTTGCTGCGTCCAGCACTTTTTTTCGGGTCTCTTCGGATAAAGACACATTGGGGGTATTGTTCATTACAAAGGAAACGGTTGTTTGGGATACGCCTGCAAGCTTGGCGACATCCTTGGATGTAGCTCTTTTCATAAAACACGGCTCTCCAACTGTTTATTAATAGATTACTTAACCAGTATACTCGATATTTCGCGATTTTGCAAGTGTAAATTCGGTAATATAATTTGTTTTCCAAGATATTGTCTGATCGGTGGAGCCGCTCCACCCCATGGGCGGCATCGCATATTTTTAGGTGACGATGCACTCTGGCCGCCAAACAAACTGCACACATCACACTGTGCTGTATTGCCGAGCATCCTTGCGGCTGAGTATTCGCTGTAGGATTAAATATCTTTCCCAAAAAAATTAATCCCCCAGAACATTTTACTATTGACAACGCAAAAAAAACACTATATAATTAAAGCACGATTAAGACGTATTACCCAAAATTTAATAACAAGGAGAAAAAGATTATGAACCTGAACAATTACGTAGCAGTAATCACTGGTGGTGCCAGCGGCATCGGCGAAGCAACGGTACGGCTCTTTATCGAGCGCGGCGCCAAAGTGGTCATTGTTGATCTCAACGAGGAACGGGGCAGCGCCTTAGAAGCTGAGCTTGGAGAACGCGCTTGGTTCTACAAAGCAGATGTCAGCGATTCCGCGCAGGTGCAGGCGATGTTTCAGGCAATAGAGGAAAAGTATGGCGTGGTCGATGTGCTGTACAACAATGCTGCCTACTCTCTGAGCAAAACGCTTTGGGATACCACTGAAGAAGACTGGGATCGCGTAATGAGAGTCAACCTGAAGGGGTATTTCCTGTGTGCAAAATATGCCCTGCCTCTTATGAAAAAGAGCAGCCACGGCTCCATTATCTGCACCGGCAGTGAACTGGGCGTGGTTGGCTGCGTGGAGAGCCTCGCATACAATACCTCCAAGGGTGGGGTCATTCAATTTGCAAAGAGCCTGGCTTTGGAGCTGGCTCCCTTCGGTATCCGCGTCAACGTGGTCTGCCCCTCCGGCACGGAAACACCCGCATTTATCAAGGATATGTCCCGAACCGGCAATTATGAGGCGGAGGTTGCCCGTCTGATTTCCAGCTATCCCCTGAAACGCCTCGGTCAGCCCATCGATATGGCTTACGCTGTGGCATTCTTTGCAAGCGAGGAATCTTCTTTTATTACCGGAACCCATCTGATGGTCGATGGCGGCTACACCGCTCAATAAAAATGTAACGGCTACAAAAGCAGAGTAAATGAAAGGAGAAACCCTATGGAAACAAGAAATGAAACGATTCACGAACAGGGAAAGCTGAAGCGGAAGCTGGGGCTTGGCGCCGCCTTGGCAGTGGCTGTCGGCACAACGATTGGTTCCGGTATTTTCTCGTCGCTGGCGGAAGTGGCTGGTGCATCCGGTTCTGCGTTGATGATGATTGTCAGCTTTGTTATCGGTGGTCTGATCATGATCCCCCAGAATCTTCTCTATGCGGAGCTTGCATCAGCATATCCGGAAGATGGCGGTCAATATACATGGCTGAAAGAAGCAGGCTGGCGTCCTGTGGCCTTCCTGAACGGCTGGCTGGCCTTCTGGGCAACCGATCCTTCAACCTGCTCTGTCATGTCCTTGGCAATCGCCAGCTATCTTGCTTTCTTCATTCCTGCACTGACAGGAATCGGCATTAAAGTCGTAGCAATCCTGCTGATTATTGGTTTCACCACGCTGCATTATCGCTCCGTAGAAGCCGGCGCACGGTTTCAGGCTTTTATTACCAGTCTGAAGCTGCTGCCCTTCTTCCTGCTGGTTGGCGTTGGCCTGTTCTACATGAACACTGAGTTGATTTCTGTGCCCGCTGCTGCAGGCGCTCCTGTAGGAATTGCCGCCTTGCTCGCCGGCGTATCTGCAACCACATGGTCTTACGATGGCGCAATAGGCGCTTGCTATATGGCAGGCGAAGTAAAAGATCCCGACAAGACCATGCCAAAGGTAATGATCTACTGCATTGCAATTGTCATTCTTCTGTACGCCGGTCTTTCTACCATTGCAGCAGGCCTGATCCCTCTGGGAGAGCTTGCGGCCTCCGATGCTCCTATTGCGCTTGCATTCTCAAAAATCCCTGTAATCGGTTCCACTGCAGGCATCATCACCGCGCTGATGGCAATCGTTGTAATTACGGGATCGGTTTCCGGTGCAACGATGTACCAGCCTCGTCTGGAGTACGCAATGGCAAAGGACGGATTATGGTACAGCCGTTTTGCGGAAGTACATCCCAAATACAATACGCCTTCCTTTGCACTGATGGCTCAGGCTATTTACGCAATCATTCTGGTTTGCGTTTCCGGCATCAACGATCTTCTGGGCTATTTCACATTTATTTGTCTGGTGAAAAACATGCTGGTGTTCTGCACCATGTTTGTTCACCACAAAAAGGCTGACTATAACCCCGGCTGGAAATGCCCGGCGTGGAAAATTATGACGGTTATTGCAATTTTTGCAAACGGCATCCTTCTGGTTTCCACGTTCATGTGGGCACCTACTGCAGCCTTGATTGCCAGTGGCGCTGCACTTGTTACCGGTCTGCCTGCCTACTATTTCTTCGATAAGAAAAACAGAACCGCAGCTGACGGAAACTAATTTACAAAAGATCTTAAAGGCTGCTGCACGCTTGTACAGCAGCCTTTTCTCAAAGAACAGGAGATAATCTTATGGAAATGAAAAAAATCTCAACGTCCAAAGCTGCACAGCCCGGCGGCTGGTATTCCCAAGCATTTCGAATCGGAGATCTCATTTATACAGCAGGTATAACAGGTGTGGATCCGGAAACAGGGAAACTGGCAGCTCCCGATGATATTGTTTCTCAGACACATCAGATTATGAAGAACATGAAAGCAATTCTGGAGGAAGCCGGATCTGATATGGATCATGTTTTTAAGACCTTAGTCTTTGTGGCAGATATTGATCAGTTCGCTTTGTTTAATGAAACCTACCGGCAGTATTTTCCGGAGGATCCGCCGGCAAGAAGCACGATGCAGGTGGGCAAATTCAATGGGGGAATGACGATCGAGATTGAGGCCATTGCTGTTGTAAAATAAATGATCTGTCCCCAGTTTTCCGGACACCGGTTCAAAATTGAATCATTAACTTTTCATCATGGATGCTTCCCTGAATTTTACGGGAGGCATCCATTTTGTTTTCGCTTGGATTCTGCATTAGAATAGTCGATATCATCAGCAATCACTTCGGAGAACACTTCAAAGGAAGGATAATCTTTCTCAAAATCACAGAATATTTTGTTTTTTCAATCTATCAAAGAAGGTCTCCATCATACAGTTGCAGTAGCAGCCACCTTATCCTGCGGCGCTGTTCACGCCGTTTCCTCGCTATATTGCCGAAAGCAAGGGGGCTTATTCCAAAGCCTGCGAACGTGTTGAGAAAAATGCTTTAATCTCAGGCTATACGGATGTAACGCCTTTTTGTCCTGCTTCTGCAACGCTGCGTATGCCACCATTCGAACATTTGCAATGAAATTCCATGAAATGGGACTGTTGGCTGCACGAAAGGCTGGAAATCGGGTATTCTACAAGGTCCATTGATTATCATAAACGAACGGGACTGCTCCACAAGATTTTGTGTGAGGCAGTCTTGTTTGCTTAGATGTCCGCCATCAGAAAGTCCGCAATGCCAAAGGGCAGATCATCGACTACGATTATCAGGTCTATGAATCGCCTGTCGAGGACGCTCCTGCCGTTCCCGGCAAGGAAGGCGAGCCGTCGGCCCCGTCCGCATCCAAAAGTCCGAAAAGCCGCATGAAACCTCGTTCTTCACCATTTTTGGATTTTCCAAATTTGGCTGAGCCCAATTTGGAAAAGGCAACGCAACAAAATACTAATAAACAAAATACTAAAAGACAAAGTACTAATCTATCAGGGCAGACAGGCAAAACAGCGGATTTTGACCAGATGGAAGCACAGGTTCGGGAGGAGTTCCGGGAACGGCTGGAGATTGACACCCTTGCCCAGCGGTATGACCCCGACAAGCTGGAGGAGCTGCTGGACAACATTGTGGAGATGTACTGCTGTCCTCGGCAGACCCAGTACGTCGGCAAACAGCCGCAGACGACCAAGGCCATCCGGCTGCGGCTAGACAAGCTGACCAGTCAGCACGTTGAGTACATCTTCGATGTGCTGTCCAACACCACCCAGCCCATCAAGAACATCATGGCCTATCTGCGCACCACCAT
>ERZ1106929.2524-NODE-2524-length-12049-cov-7.337419_pt1 | contig 12049 bp, 9 predicted proteins | sample MGYA00403662_ERZ1106929 | MGnify/ENA primary metagenome ERZ1106929 (study PRJEB35170, sample SAMEA104062442) | human gut metagenome | biome: human gut; feature: human-associated habitat; material: faeces | place: Denmark | collected 2013-02-20 ... | reverse complement strand
CTGTTAAGAAAAGGGAGTGCCGGATACGGCACATAAAAAGTGTGCCATAAAAGCGTCTAAACATTATGTAAAGTTTAGACGCTTTTTTGGGCGGTGGAAAAGCGCAAAAAGAGAAGATGGTAAATTTATACAATTTACAAAAAAATATTGAAAATAAATAGAAAATTCGCGTGTGGAAAATCATGTGGAAAATGTGAATAACTCTTTGTAAAAAGAAATTATCAAATAAATTATGTAAATGCTGAAAAGAACGGAAGACTGCAAAAAGAAGGGAGTCAACAGAAAATAATGACAGAATTTGTCGAAGTTTCTTGGGAAAATCACAACAGAATTTCCTGTTGTAATGGGCGGAATTCGGGGGAAAAGCGTAGGAAATAGGCTAATCGCCTGAAAATATTTTGAAGGAATTCCTTCAAAATACAAAATGTAATATACAGGAATTGCCATGCAGAGAGTGTGGCAGGAAATCAAAAGAATCTGTTGACGTCCGTCAAAAAATATGATAAAATATATCCTGTTCTGGATGTGCCTTTCCAAAAACACCATGTCATGAATTGATAAGCTAATGTAGCTCAGTCGGTAGAGCAGCTGATTCGTAATCAGCAGGTCGTGTGTTCGAGTCACATCATTAGCTCCAAAAGAAGCCCTGAGGTCCAACGGCCTTGGGGCTTCTCTTTTTCTGGAAATGTTGTATAACGGTGGTAATGTGGTAGCAACTGTCATTTAGCTTGTGCATCTCCGGCTGGAGGCGGCCCGGATCGTTGTTATTGATGAGCGCAGAACCTGTGCTGCCTAAGGCATCTGTGCGCACTGGCGGCAGGCCGGGGCTGGTGAACGAGAACCCCGACCATGTGCGGCCTGCATACTGCCAGAGGGCCTCTCGGAAGGAGGATGCCCCTGTGAGCAGCTGGAGCAGAGAAGTTCAAAACGCAAAGAGGAGACGGAAAACCGTATGGCTTCCTTCAAGCGAAAGAGGGCCCCGGTGCGGAATCCGCACCGGGGCCCATGAGGTTTTCAATGTCCGTTTCGACCGGAAGCTCCACGGCTTTGCGCGTGCTTCCTGCCGCGCTCCGCCGGGACCTTACTTATAATAAATTCCCAATAGCGCCTTGTGAGGCTCTGTGAATGCCCCCAGCCGGATCTCCATGCTGATCTCGAAGGCCCGGTCCCAGGGGAAGCCGTATCCCGTCAGCTCCACGCCGCCCCAGCCCCGCTCGGCATACTCCCGGGTGGAGGAAAGGGAAGAGATGAAGTTGCTCCGCTCCAGGTTTTCGATCACCGGGGCCACGGCCACTGCCATGCCGGCCTCCAGCCGCTCCAGGATGGCCACCCGGTCGATGTCCGGCATCCAGAAGTTGTCGGCATTGCCTGACAGGTCGTTCCGGACAAAGCTCAGAATGTCGTTGCGCACGATGTTCTTGTAGCAGAAGTCCTTCAGAATGCTGTCCGCCAAGGTCCGGAGAAATGCCTGTTCTGTGGCATCTGTTTGCTCACCGTGCTGGAGGAAGGCATACCGGGCCACACCATGGCTCAGGGCCGTGCCGGTGACGATGGCCATATCCAGAAAGCCCGCATAGCTCAAAAGCCAGCCAAGCTCTGCCTGATCTGTCAGCGCCTTATGGAAGGCGGTCCCGTAGGTGCCGTTTCCCGCGTCGATGAGGATGGTAGGCAGCCCGGCAGCCCGGTTGTCGTTCAGACACTGGACCAGTGCGTTGATATACGTCTCCTGGGCTGCCGGGTCTGCCGGCTGGGTCAGCACCAGCATTGCCAGTTCCTCGCCGCCGGGTTCCGCCATCGTCAGGTCGAAAAAGTCGAAGTGCTCTGCCACGATGGCCTCCAGAGGCTGGTAGTCATAGGCGCAGGCGGGTTGGTCCTCAGTACCGCCGAAATACTGGACGGACACCGCAGCACCTTCCCAGCCGTACTCCTCCAGGCAGAGCTTCGTCACCGCCTTAAAGGCCAGGTCGTCCACACCGGAGAGCAGGGCGTCCCCTTGGCGCAGCTGCGCCCGGAGATAGGCGATCTCGTTTTTCTGGATGCTGTCCTCCTCCGAGGAGTCGTCGATGCCGATCAATACCCGGAACTGCCCGTCCGCCGTCTCCTCCAGAGCTTGGAACATGGCGTCGCTAAGCCGCAGCTTCCGCTCCCGGGAGGCCAGATAGTTCTCCACGGCTCCCTCCGGCAGCGGCTCCTCCGCCTCCACCGGGACGGGGGTTCCGTCCGCCCCCAGGGGGTAGTCCGCCACAATGTTCCCGATGGTCAGATCCGTGCCCTCCAGGTGGGGACGGGGTGCCATGCCGTAAGTCCGCAGGGCATTGTACTCGTTGAGGCCGAACCCGCCGTAGCCGGTGGTGGCCGCCAGCCGCATGACTGTGTCCAGCAACCAGATCCGGTTGTTCTCATCCGCTGCCAGCAGGTCGATCACCGCCGTCAGCAGCTCCGCTTCCACCAGTGTCTCTCCGGAGGAAAGCGTCACCGGGTTCTCCCCAGTCATAGCCCGGGAGCTGACCAGCCCGCCGGAGAGCAGCTGATCCAGGGACAGGATGTACCGGTCACACCCGGCGGCCTCCTGCTTAGCCACCCACTCGTACAGTGCTCCCCGGTCCCCGTACTGGGTCCCGTTCTCATTCGGGGGCTGGCCGTCCAGCCGGGTGCGGTACAGGTCCCGCTCCGGCATGGCCAACTCGTAGCCCAAGGATTCCGCCAGGTATACCACCCGCTCGGCGTTGTCTGGCCGGTCATCCAGAGGTACGTAGGCGATCACCGGCGCACCGGCCTGGGGGGTCTCCTGTTCCACAGGCTCCGTCCGCACCGGCCCGCACCCTGCCAGAAGCGTACAGGCCAGCGCCGCTGCCAACATCCGTCTTCTCATGGTATGTTCTCCTGTTTCCAAAAGAGCGGAGCCATCGGCTCCGCTCCATCTGTTCTGTCCTGCCCCACACTCTCGGGACGGGAAAAGGGGCAGGGGAAAACCTTCGGTTTTCCCCAGTTGATCTGCCTCCGGCAGCTCAAGAATCTGAAACCATTTTCGGCAGGATATGCGCCTGCCGAAAATACATGGACTCAGCCGCCTTGGGCGGCGTCTCCAGTGACCGCCGTGGTGGCTCGGAGGGGAGCCTGCTCCCCTCCGAATTCCCTCACAGTCCGAATGCTCCCAGGTCCAACCCACCGGTGGCCTGCTCGATGCTCTTGTCCATGGCCTCCCCGGCCTGGCGCAGGGCCTCATTTACAGCGGATACCACCAGGTCCTGGAGCATCTCCACATCCTCCGGGTCCACGGCCTCCGGTTTGATGGTAACGGCCAGCACTTCCTTTTTGCCGTTGACCTTGGCCTCTACCACGCCGCCTCCCACGCTGGCGGTGAACTCCTGGGCCTCTACGGCCTCCTGGGCCGCATTCACCTGCTCCTGCATCTGCTGGATGCGGGCCTGCATCTCCGCCTGGCGCTGAGCGCCGGTCATCTTCATGCTGCCGTTGGTAAATCCACGGCGTGCGCTGTATCCCATAACTGGTCTCTCCTTTGTATTACTTGATCTCGATATTATCGAACTGACTGCCGAATTTCAGCAGGTTCTGCAGATTTTCCCGGGGCGTGGCCTTGGGGGGCTCTCCCACCTGAAAGACCAGGCGCACCGTCACGCCGCCGCTGGCGGCTTCCTCCATCAGGGCATTTCGCACCCGGTCATTGTCCAGACGTCCCAAGGTAATGTCATCCGGGGCATAAACCGTCAGCAGGCCGCCCTCCAGAACACCTGTGCACATATCCAGAAACACCCGGTACATAGGCGGCAGGCGGCCCTTACAGCCCTCTGCCAGCGCCCGCCACCAACTGCCCCCCACAGCGGATGCCGCAGCAGGGGAGGGGGCGGCGGGCTGCGCCTCCGGTACGTCGAACACCCGCGCTCCGGGCTCCTCCGGCAGAGGCGGCTCCTCGGGAAGCGGAGGGCGCTCCTCCCGTGCCGGCAGTTCTTCCCGAGGTGGGGCATCCTCCGGCGCAGGTGCCGGGGGCGGTACGGGGCTGGAGGACGGCTTCACCGTGCCGCCGCTTTCTGCGGCGGCCGCCCGCAGAAGCTGCCCCCGTTGGGCACTGTCTTCCAGCCGCTGGACCCGGGCCTCCAGGGCCGTCAGGTCCCCGGAGAGGGACTCGTCGCACAGCCGCAGGAGGCAGAGCTCCGCATCCGTGCGGCGGTTGGAGCTGTAATAGAGGTCCGCCGTGGCCCTTTGCAGCGTAGTGGCCAGGTAGATCAGCCGGGTAGCGGGAATCTCCCTGCCCAGCCTGTCCAGCGTGGCGCTGTCATAGCCGCCGGAGAGCAGGGCTGCCCCCCCCTCCGGCGCCGTACGCCGCAGCAGCAGGTCCCGGACCAGCGTGCTGAGCTCACCCAGCACCGCGCCTACATCCTTGCCACCCTGGTACAGCTGGTCCAGCTGCAGCAGGGCGCCCTTGGCGTCCCGGCTCAGAATAAACTCCATCAGCTGGGCCGTCTGCAGGTTTCCCGCCAGGCCCAGCGCCTCCAACACGGCCCGGCTGTCCACGGTCCCGCCTACGGCGGCACACTGGTCCAAAAGGCTCAGGCCGTCCCGCAGAGCGCCGTCCGCCAGACGGCTCAACAGCTCCGCGCCATCCGCCGTCAGGTCGATCTGCTCCTGTCCGGCCACATACAGCAGCCGCGCCGCGATGTCCTGAGGCGTGATGCGCTTGAAGGAAAACCGCTGGCACCTAGAGAGGATGGTGGCGGGCACCTTGTGGAGCTCCGTAGTGGCCAGAATGAACATCAGGTGCTCCGGCGGCTCCTCCAGAATCTTCAGCAGAGCATTGAAGGCCGGGGTGGAGAGCATGTGGACCTCGTCCACGATGTACACCCGCTTCTTCACATTGGCCGGGGCGTAGATGGCTTCGTCCCGCAAGGCCCGCACTTGGTCGACACCGTTGTTGGAGGCAGCGTCCAGCTCCAGTACATCCAGAAAACTGCCGTTTTCGATGCCCACGCAGGAGGGGCACTGGCAGCAGGGATCGCCGTCCATCGGGTGCTCGCAGTTGACGGCCTTGGCCAAGATTTTGGCACAGGTGGTCTTGCCGGTGCCCCGGGTGCCTGTGAAGAGGTACGCATGGGAGGTGCGGCCCTCCGCCACCTGCTTACGCAGAGTCTGGGTGATGTGGGACTGGCCGATGACATCCGAAAACGTTTTGGGCCGCCATTTGCGGTACAGGGCCTGATACAAGAAATCACCTCCAAGCGAAAAAAGTCCTCCGCATGCAGCTGCGGAACCGGCGCCCTCGCGGCACATGGAACATCCCGCTTAATGCTGCTCGGTTCCCCGCCTGACATGATTCGCGGGCATCCATTGCGCGAGACCGGCTCCGCAGCTGCATGCGGAGGACTGTAACGTTATAGCTTATTTATTTTACTATATCCTCTGCAAATTGGCAACAAAAAATTTTCCGCTTTCTGAAAAAAATAGTCTTTACAACAGAGAAAATTATGGTATAATATTATCTGCCGTTGCATGACAGGGATGATGGACTCATAGTTCAACGGGGAGGGCGCTGCGTTTGCAGCCATATAAAACTACATCCCGCAGCGCTGGTTCTCATCCCATTCACTAGTCTGGTTTTCCGTGATTTCTCCTCAAAACCGAATATCTCAAAAATCTGTTTTTCATAACTTTTTTGATTGAAAAATGGCCGATTTGGGCTCGTAGCTCAGCTGGGAGAGCGCTGCGTTCGCATCCACATGGACGCACATCACGGCCCCAATTTTTGTTTCCAGTTCCTCGTCCATTTTTTTGGACTACCCCTTCAAAATCGAATATCTCAAAAATCCGTTTTTCATAACTTTTTTGTTTGAAAAATGGCTGATTTGGGCTCGTAGCTCAGCTGGGAGAGCGCTGCGTTCGCATCGCAGAGGTCGAGGGTTCGATCCCCTTCGAGTCCACCAAAACTGGAAATCGCCGCAGTGAAAACTGCGGCGATTTCTCATTTGACCACAGAAATACCACAGACGGATTTCTGTTTTGACCACTTGACGGGCACCCCCTCTCAGGAGTGCCCGCCTTATTTTGTTTATAGCGGCCCAGAATTTGAGGGGCATTCTTTGAAATCTGCGTGCTTGCCAAGTCAGTTGTCCTGCCTACAAAAGCAGCTTTCCTCATGGGAATTGATGACTCCTACCACCTGTAGGTAGGAGTAAACGATGACGGTCCCCACGAACTTCATGCCCCGGCGCTTCAGGTCCTTGGAAACGGCGTCTGAAAGTTCGGAACTGACCTTGCCTGTCTCATAGACCACTTGCCCTTCTGTCCAGTGCCAGAGATAGCAGTCAAAACTTCCCCACTCTTGCTGGATGGTTCGGAATATTTGGGCATTGTTCACGGCGGCCTTAATTTTTAGTCTGTTTCGAACAATGCCGGAATTCTGCCCCAGTTCCGCTATTTTTTCATCTCCGTAGGCGCAGACCTTCTCCAGGTCAAAGCCGTCAAAGGCTTGTCGGAAAGCCTCCCGCTTGTTGAGGATACATTCCCAGGATAGCCCTGCCTGGAAACTCTCCAAAATCAGCATTTCAAACAACTTGTGGTCGTTGTGAACGGGAACGCCCCACTCCTCATCGTGGTATCGGATATAAAGGGGATTCTTGGGGTTGGCCCAGCTGCATCTGATTCTCTCTTGCATATTGCACCTCTTTGCAGACAGAACTTCCGCCATGAATGGCTCACTGATGGTATCACTCTTTTATCCTCTGCCTTCAACCAGTATACACTTATTTCCCACTCACTCTCAAGGTTTTTTCATATACATTCGGCAGGAGTTCTGCTATACTGGGATGCGTCTGTGGGGGCAAGAATTCAGATACCCGCCGAAAGGGATGAAACAATGAAAACACAACAGTTTATGATCGGCCAGATTCCGGCCGTTTTATATGGCGAACACGCGGAGCAGCTGTGGCTGTTTCTCCATGGGCAGATGGGGCACAAGGAGGAGGCGGAGGCCTTTGCCAAAATCGTCTGTCCGAAAGGCGCTCAGGTTCTGGGTATTGACCTTCCGGGGCATGGAGCCCGTCAAGGGCGAGACGAGGCGCTGAACCCCTGGACAGTGGTACCGGAACTGCTGGCGGTGATGGATTGGGCCAGAATCCGCTGGGACTCCATCGCCATTCGGGCTAACAGCATCGGCGCTTACTTTGCCATGCTCGCTTTGGGCGCACCTGATAAGGCCTTGCTGGTGTCGCCCATTCTGGACATGGAGCACCTGATCCTGGATATGATGGGCTGGGCCAATGTGACGGAGAGGGAGCTTTCAGAGAAGGGAGAAATCGCCACCTCTTTTGGACAGACGCTGTCATGGGCGTATCTCTGTTATGTGCGGGAGCACCCTATCCATGATTGGCACTGCCCCATCTGTATTCTGTATGCCGGGCAGGACAACATGACTTCCCGCCAAACAGTGGAGAAGTTTACCAGGCATCACGGGGCGCAACTTACGGTTATGGACAACGGGGAGCATTGGTTTCATACGCCGGAGCAAAGAGAGGTTCTGCAAACATGGGAAGATTCCCACACTTGAGCAGGCTTTGCATACAATCTATCGTCACCAAAACAGGGAGCACCTTTCTTTTGAGGTGTTCCCTGTTTGCTTCAATTTTGCCGTTGAAACTCCGCACGAATCTCATCGTAGTACCGCTGCACCGTAGAGCGATCCATATGCAATTCTCTGGCGATCAAGGACTTGCTGGACACGCCGGGGTGCTCCCGCAAGTAGGCGGCGATGGCCTTCTTTTTGGGACTCACCCCGTCGGGATATTCCGTACTCGCTCCGGAGCGGAGAGCAGCGATCTCTGCCTTCATCTCCAGGATCAGTGCCTTCAGCTTCTCCTCGCACTCCTCACGGGTCTTGGCGTAGACATTTCGGGAGTGCTTCTTGCCGTCCGGCCACACCGGGGAATAGCGTCCCTCCCAGAGGTGCTCCCGCAGCTGGCTGACGCACCCGGTTCCCGGCCTGCGCCGGGGCGGTTCCACCGGCACAAAGTCCCGCTTTGGGTGTTCGTCTGTCTGTTCCGGCATGGGCTCCACTTCCGCCTTGGCGATGCCCTGATCGATGCTCAGCGCCGCTTTTCTCCGCATCTCATCGGTGATATGGGTATAGGTGTTCAGCGTGGTCGCTGACGAAACATGGCCAATGATGGTGGAGAGGGTCTTCACATCCATCCCGTTCTCCAGGGACAGGGTGGCAAATGTGTGGCGCAAGTCGTGAAATCTTACTCGCTTGCACCCTGCACGCTCCAAGATTACTTGAAAGCGCTTTCGGACATAGCCGGGGTCGATTGGCTGCTCCGGCTTAGTGCGGGACGGGAACATCAATTCAGAGAAGACGCCTTTTTTGTACTCGGCCAGCAGTTCTACCATGGCAGGCGGCAGGATGATGGTGCGGTTGGCTGCTTTGGTCTTTGGTTCGCTGATGATGAGTTTGCCGCCCACCGGATAGACCTGCTTGTCGATGCGCAGTTCCCCGGTGGCAAAGTCCAGGTCGTTCCACTGGAGGGCCAGTAGCTCGCCCCGGCGCATCCCGGTGGTCAGCTCCAGCAGGAAGAGCTCATACATTCCCTCCGCCTTGGCCTGGATGAGAAAGCGCTGGATCTCCTCCTGGGTCAGGATTTTCATCTCCCTGCCCTTAAGAGGCGGGAGTTTGCAGCCCACCGCCGGGTTGGAGTGGATCAACTTCTCTTCCACCGCCTTGTCCAGGGCCATCTGGCATACGGCGTGGCAGCTGCGCACCGAGCGGTCCGCCATACCAGGGCCTCTGCGCTCCACATTCGCTTTCCGCCCACTCTCTTTCATGCGCCGGAAGAACTGCTGGAGCTCCGCCTGGGTCAGCTGATTCACAGCGATCTCGCCCACGCCCGGGATCAGGTGATGGTAGATCCAGCTTTCGTAATTGAGCTGGGTACTTGGCCGGAGCCTGGGTTTGGAGTAATTCTGGTACCAGTAGTCCAGCCAGTCCCGGACAAGCATATCGGACCGCACCTGAACAGGGCGGACCACCTGGCAGGTACTTTTCAGGGCCTCCAGTTTTGCGATACATTCCTTCTTGGTTTTTGCCAGTACATTTTTTGTCTTAGGGTTGCCCGCCTCATCATAGCCCACCACCACACGGCCTTCCCAACGGCCGTCCTTGCGCAGGCGAACAGTGCCTTCGCCCTTCTTTCTCTTGCCTGCCACGCTTTCACCTCACCATGATGTGTTCCATGAAGCCGCCCACGATTTCACTGGCCCGCTTCTGCATATCGCCGGTCACATGGGTGTACGTGTCCAGGGTGAACGACGCCTGAGTGTGGCCCAGGATTCCCGACAGGGTCTTAGCGTCCACGCCGCTGGCCAGGGCGTGGGTGGCAAAAGTGTGCCGGAGATCGTGAAAGCGGATGCTGGGCAGCCCTGCCCGTTTCAGCAGCGTTTTTAAGTGATTGTAGGCGGTGCCGGGACTGGCGGGCTGCTCCGGCCGGAGCGGATTTGGGAAGATCCACTGGGAGTAGGAGTGCTGCTTCCGCTGGGCCAGCAGTTGGGCGGTGCTGGGTGGCAGGGTGATGGTCCGTTTTCCTGTGCCCGTCTTGGTCTCACCGGCAACCAGCCTGCCGCCTTTCTGGACATGGAGCGTCCTGCGGACGGAGAGGGTCCCATGTGCCTCGTCGAAGTCACTCCACATAAGGCCGCAGATCTCACCCTGCCGCAATCCGGTGGTCAGCTCAGTATAGAAGAAGTCGTGCCAGACACTATCCGCCCGGATTGCCTCCATAAATCGCTCCAGCTGATCGTCATTGAGAATCTGTTTGGGGGCCGTTTTCTTCTTGGGCAGGGTGATGCCCTCGGTGGGATTTCGGGCGATGAGGTTTTCCCGCACCGCCGCGTCCATGGCCTGGTGGAATACCCCGTGGATGCGGCGGATGGTCGCGCCGGATAACTGGTATCCATACTCTGAGTGGAGTTCCTTCCGACCATTTTTCTGGAGTTCCCGGTACAGCTTCTGGACATCTTCTCGGGTGACCTTCCCCACCGGCTTGTCTCCCAGGTAGGGCTTGATGTTGCGCTCGACATATCCCCGGTAGCCCTCCAGAGTGGAGGGTCTCACCGAGGGGGCGGCGTACTCCTCCAGCCAGCGGTCCAGCCACTGGCCCAGAGGCATTTTACTGTTCTCGCTCAGGTCCACATCCCGATATTCCTCGATATTTTGATGGAGCTTTTTCAACAGCTCCTTCTGCGTCTTGGCGGATAGATATCGGAAGATAGGTTCGCCATTCTCCTTGTGCCCTACTACGATGCGGCCCTCCCAGCGTCCATCTTCCCGCTTGCGGACCATGCCGTCCCCGGATGGTCTACGCTTTCCCATAAACTCACTCCTCCTTTCCTATTTGACGGCAGACGCGCTCTGTCTCCTCCTCATCGAAGGAATACAGACCATCCACCTCCAGCTCTTTGCTCAGTCCCCAGGCCAGTTTGAATCCGGCCATAAAGCTGGCCAAGGAAGTCTCCTCCCGCAGCAGATTCTGAGTATCCACCAAGTGCATGAGCCTGCGGCGCTGCATCTTATCTAAGAAGTCTCGGACCTCCTGGCGGGTGTTCTCAATGTCCTCTTCCAACTCACTGAAGTCCGGTTCCCGGTAGAACCGCTGGTGCAGAGCTCTCATGTAGTCGTTCATGTGTACCGCCTCCTATCAGCGACACAACATACCACAAGGTTTAGTCAATAGCCATCCCAATCCCAGCGAGTTATCAATTTGTTATCAATTGTCCGGCGCCTATTTTTGTTTTATGCGACGCAAGTTTGGAAGGGAGTATCACATCCCGCCCATCGTCATGCCACCCATGTTCTGTTCCTCCTCATGGTCATCCGGCTTGTGACCCATGGCGATCCTTTTCTGACGGATCTTCTGGCGCAGTTTGCGATCCGCTCTCTGACTGCCCGGCGGGCAGGGCGGAATGGAGTTGTCCTGAAAGATCCGACCCATGTGGTGGAGCAGCTTGGTGGCAGAGAGGAGCACATTAGGGCTGTGGTTGTCATTGAAGTGATTCAGAAAGAACTGGGCGTACTCATTTCCCTGGGACGCGGATTCCCAGAACCAGCGATACGCCTGCTCCCTGTCTTGGGTTACATCCTTGCCGGTGAGGTACAGCTTGCCCAGAGTGTACTGCGCATAATGGTTGCCCTCTTGGGCGGCATTGGTTAGATACTCTACCGCCTTGGCCGTATCCTTTGGGACATCCGTTCCCTCCAGATACAGTTTCCCCAGCCGGTAGGCGGCGTAGAGATTGCCCTGCGCCGCCGCTTTCTCATACCAGGACACCGCTTCCTCCATCCGCTTTTGACTTTGTAGCAGCTTACCAAGAGCGTACTGTGAGAAGTCATGACCGGCTTCGGCTGCACGGCGGAACCACAGCTCCGCCTGTTCGTCATCCGGCAGCACACCCATACCATCCCGCCAGCATTTTCCTAACTGATGTGCTGCCACGGAAAAACCTGCGTCCCAGAGTTTCTTCAGTACTTGCACCTGTTCCGCTTTTTCTTCCTCTGTGTTTTCATATACAGAGAGGATTTCTTTCGCGTTCTGATAGGCTTCCGCCATCTCCCACCGGGAGGACCAAGCGTAGTACACCTCCTCCTGATCCTCATCCACTTCGTCTTTCATGGTCGTATCTTCGAAGGTGAAAGTACCTAAGCGCAGTTCTTCAGCCTCCCGGATGACCATGTTCTTGATGGCTTTGAACTCCTGTTGCTGTGACAAAGTCTTGTGTTCTCTTGGCGTGTCTTTGTAGTATCGCTCCAACTCATCCCGCAGCCGGTTCCATTGTTCATAGCACTCCGCCACCTCCGGGAGCCCGGCCAGCTCATCCACGATGGTATCCACCTGAGCCTTCACTGGCTTTTTGAGATAGCCGTACACCTTTTTACCGTTGACCTCCGTCAGCATTCCGACCAGCGTTTCCATCTGACCGGCGATGATAGGACTGTCACAGAGGCCGGACTTCATCTCCCGGATGAGACGGCTCATGGCTTCCATAGCCGCGT
>ERZ1106929.2518-NODE-2518-length-12094-cov-3.146358_pt1 | contig 12094 bp, 10 predicted proteins | sample MGYA00403662_ERZ1106929 | MGnify/ENA primary metagenome ERZ1106929 (study PRJEB35170, sample SAMEA104062442) | human gut metagenome | biome: human gut; feature: human-associated habitat; material: faeces | place: Denmark | collected 2013-02-20 ... | reverse complement strand
TCCGCCGCGAACACCCCCATCTGATCCTTCTTGACGTTATGATGCCCAAAAAGGACGGTTCGTTGTCAGGTTCGGTCTCCTCCCAGCTGTTGTTCCAGTACATGGTATGTATACCTACGTAGCCTTCACTCTGTATCAGCTCCTGGTTCCATTCAGCCTGTTCCCGGTTTTCCCCGTCAGCATCTGCCAGGTGTTCCCATATATTACGGTCCGGAAGCATCTCCGGCCACCTAAGAGACTGCCCCGCCTTCAGCTCTTCTGCCAGGCTCTGCGCCTTTAACACCGCCTGATTTATGTCCCGGGCATCCTTGCTTATGTTGTCAGCCTTCACGAACACCAGAACACAGATACTGGCGCAGATGATGAAAAACCCCACCACCACCAGCATTTCCATTAAAAATGGCCCTGAACCGGACCCGCTTTTCCTATTCATCCGTCTCAAGTCCTCCGCTCCGCAGGGAAAGTTCCAGGCTTCCGCCGCCCTCTCCCACGGTCTCTATATGCAGCAGCCTTCCGTCCTTTAAAAGTTCCAGGCCCTGGCATTCCAGAATCTCCAGTCCGTCTGCAAGTCCCAGGCCGCTGGATGTGTCCGTAAACAATTCCCGGATACTCCCATTGTCCCAGTAAATCCATGTGACGTATTCCGATTCCCCTATCTCCTGTTTCATCTCCAGCACCTGGGTTCCATCCACATCCACCACATTTACCATCCCGGCCCGGTCACCCTGGCGCACCTTGTTGGCAATGTAGCTCAGAGCTGTGCTGCCTGTATAATTGGCGTCGCTGCGCACATTGATATTTTCATATACCCGGCTGCCAATCAGCACTGTGAAAAGGGCACACAGCACAAATACCAGAAACAACAGCATGGTAAAAAGCACGCTAACGGCATTTCCCTTCTTGTCTGTTTTCCGATTCATAACTGTATGCCCCCTACTCGTCTATGGGTATGATGGTGATTTCCGGCATCACATTGGATGCAAAACCATCGTAAAACACATTGTATTTCTTCCTGTTAATCTGGATCGCGTAATTCTCCTCCAGATATCCCACGCTGGGAGGATAACGGCCCTCAATGGCATAGCACTGGACGCTTGCCCGTCTTATGGCGTCCCTCAGGGACATCAGGCTCTCCTCCTCGCTTCTCCTCTGCATGGCGTTCATACAGAAGAGAGAGAAGAAGAGAACGGCAAAAAAGATGAGGAAGGACAGAAGGTATCCTGCAAATCCCCTCTTTTTTTTCTGAACTTGTACGTGCAGCATATCAATTCTCCTGTCTCAGATTCCCAGACTGCGTTCAAAGGGCAGTGCTTTCCAGGCGAAAGCCTCTGAATGCACAGGCTGGTTCTGCAATATGTTAAAAGGCGTCTTTGCCGGATATGCCGGCAGATATTCTGCTATCCGATGGAGGAGAGAATTCCTGCCAGCGGAAGCATGACAGACAGAAGGACAAGCCCCACTGCAACTGCCAGCACCGAGACGATGGCAGGCTCAAGCCTTGCAATCAGACTGTCAAGGGCATCAGAGGAGCGCTCATCATAGTCCTCCTCCAGCTCACGCATAACGGTTTCCAGCTGTCCGGCCCTGCTTCCGATGCGGATCATCTGCAGATCAAAGCCGGAAAACAGACCGGAGGGTTCGATGGAGTCGTAGAAGGCCTTTCCCGATTCCAGCTCCCTTTCGCAGGCTCTGACTCCGGGAAGCACAGAATCGTTGTCCACCAGTGTGGCAGCCATACGGCAGCCCTCGGCCATGTTCATTCCGCAGTGAAGCGTCATTGCCATGACAGAGCAGAAGCGGCGCAGGGCAGAGAGCTTCGCAATGGAGGAATGGTTTTTAATGGAGCGCAGAAGGCGGTGCGACAGGCTGCTTTCCTGGCCGGGCCGGCTGGTAAGCCGGACGACGGCGAAGGCAGCTATGAGCACTGCTGCAAAGACGAGAGCCGCGCCGCTTAAGATACCTCCGAACTGGATAGCCGCCTGGGCGACGTCCGGTATGGAGGTTCCGAGCTGTTCATAGACACCGGAAAAGATCGGCATCACCCTGGTGAACAGGATAAACAGGATCACAAGGAGCATCACGATCATGATGGCGGGGTAGGTGACGGCACGGCGCAGATTTTCGCCGAGCCGGTATTCCCTCTCATAGAACCGGGACAGATGCTCCATGGTTTCATCCAGAGTACCTGTGCGCTCCCCCAGCACAGTCATCTGGGTTACATAAGCCGGAAAGCAGCCGGCCTCGCTGACAGCCTCGCTGAAGGGAAAACCCATGCGCAGCTTATCGGACATGGCGGTGAGAATTTCCTTCTCGCGGGGCGATGATGCGTCCTCAGCCATGACGGAGAGCCCCTCATAGAGAGGCACTGCCGATTTTAAGAGAATAGAAATTTGCATACAGAAGCCGGACAGAGAAAGTCCGGTAAATGGTACGGATTGTTTCATAGTATGATTCCTCTTCTGGGATCAGTCTCCCTTTTAGTAAGTGAATTTTGCCTGATAGTTTGCCGGATTCGTAATGTAGCTGGTGATGGCTGCGTTGCCCTTTCCGCTGGACGCAAAGGTCGGATCCATGTACCGCCAGTTTACGCCGTCGAAGTAGATAATATTGTCAACCCAGCCCTGTCCGGTTACATACACGCTTACCCATGCATGGTAGGCGCCGCCGGTGTATCCGATCACAAGCTTGGTCGGAATGTCCTGGGAGCGGAGCATGGAGGTCATGACTGCCGCATAGTCGAAGCAGATGCCGGTTTTTGACGCCAGCGTAGAATCCGGTACGGGCAGGTATCCGCTCTGTACAGTTGCAGCCTTCTGGTAGTCGTAGGAAATATTGTCCACCGCATAATTATATATGGCCTGTACCTTTGAGAGCGGATCAGAGATTCCGGCTGTGATGGAGGCCGCTGTGGAGACTACCGCGGAGTCTGCGCGAAAGTTGCAGAACTGGTTGGGATAGAGGAAGGGGGACAGCTCGTCAGCCAGATTCACATTGATGGTCTGACTCATGACCTGGGCGTAGGAGGTTCCCTGAACCTGCTGGAATACCTTGACAGTGTAAGTTCCGCTTCCCTCTGTCAGCGGGAATACCTCATAATTTCCGCTGGCATTCAGATCATAGGTGTAGTCTGTGCCCTTTGTAATTCTTACTTTAATGCGTGATGTGCCGCCGGTATATTTTACCATGATATAGCCCTGAGACGCGTTGGAGGCGTCGATGACAGCGTTTCCGTTTGAGTAGGTGACGGAGCCGGAGGCTTCCGGTGTCCTCACCTGGGCAAATACCGGCGTGCAGATTAATGCGGCAGCAGAAAGACCCAGAATCACTGCATTTCTGGTCTTTTTCAGGCCTTTCTGAAGACTGCGGCGCAAAGTTTTTCGAAACATAGATAATCACCTCTCAGTGCATTGATAATATAAAGAAACAAGCTTCTCTTTTTTCATTATATATGGAAGCGGGAGCATTGTCCATGCTGCAGACAGAAAAACAGACATAAAAATATGAAGAGAAAGGCAGCAGAGGCTGTGAGAAAGCAGGCGGTTGCCATATGTTTGAAAGAGGGATGCCGTATTTGTGAATTTATCTGTATGAATTGAAAAAGACAGTGGTTTTGGGTATACTATAACTGCCGAAAATGGCTTTCATGCAGTCAAAATCGTATGGGATCATTAAAGACAGGTCAGGAAGTTGATAAAGGCGGTTTTCAGCCAGCATACTCAGACCGGGTCCCGCTTCATACATGGATTCTGATATCAACACAGGAGAGAGGAATTCCGGTTTTATGACAGGGGAATGATGCTCTCCATGGTAAAGGTGGCGATCCCCTCCATCCTGCAGCAGTCTATTGTGCAGATGGGAATCCTTCTGGTGCAGTCGGTGGTGAACACCTTCGGCTCCTCTGCCATTGCCGGGTACTCGGCAGGAACCAGAATCGAGTCTATCTCCATCGTGCCCATGCTGGCGATTGGAAATGCCATGTCCACCTTTACAGCCCAGAATATAGGGGCCGGGAATGAAAAGCGCGTCAGAGAGGGATACAGAACCTGCTATTTCGCCCTTGCAGCCTTTGCAGCAGCTCTCTGTGTCCTGACCCAGAGCTTCGGAAGCCTGTTTATCTCTGCGTTTCTGGACGCTGAGGTCAGCGAGGAGGCTTTCAGCGTGGCTATTTCCTACGCGGACTTTATCTCGTTTTTCTATATTCTGATCGGGCTGAAGGCCACAACAGACGGCCTTTTAAGGGGAGCAGGGGATGTGACTGTATTTACCGTCTCCAATCTGGCCAACCTGGCCATCCGCGTGTTTGTGGCCAGCTTCTTTGCTCCCCGCTATGGGCTTGAGTTCGTGTGGTACGCCGTTCCGCTGGGCTGGGCCACAAACTATGTCATATCCTTTGGGTGGTATCTGACAGGCCACTGGAAACGGATCCGGCTGATTGAGGGAGGGGAAAAAAGACCTTACAGGGCCTAAGCTAAGGAGTCTGACCTTCGCTTTCAGCCCTGCCTTCGTCATCCTCTGTCTTTGCTTCCGCTGTTTTGGGCAGGACTTTAGGCGGAACTTCTGCCACAGGAAATGCCACTCTTACCTTAAAGAGATCGCCGTCGATATAGATTTCAAAGCTTCCGCCCTGAAGCTGTGTCAGACTTCTGGCGATAGAGAGTCCCAGGCCGCTCCCCTCCGTAGTCCTTGCCACATCGCCGCGGACAAACCGCTCAGTCAGCTCCTCGGCCTTGATATTCAGAGGGCTGGCAGATATGTTTTTAATGGTAAATACAGCCATGGAGTTCTCCACTGACACATCCGCATAGATCCGGCTTCCCTCCAGAGCATACTTAAAGGCGTTGTTATAGAGGTTTTCCAGAACCCGCCAGAGTCGGCGGCCGTCCGCCTCGATAAAGACACTTCGCTCCGGAGCGGAGGTAATGAGATCCAGCCGTCGGCTTATAAACTTCTCCTCAAATTCTCCGTTCGTCTGATAGATCAGCTCAATGAAATCCAGTCTGCTGATGTCGAGCTTTAAATTTCCCGAGCTGGCCTTGGAGGCCTCCACCAAATCCTCTGTGAGATTTTTCAGGCGGTGGGATTTCTGTTCCAGCACTTCCAGATAGCGCTGAATCTTCTCATCCTGGATGTTTTCCCGCTTGATTAAATCTACATAGTTGATAATGGAGGTTAGGGGTGTCTTGATATCATGGGACACATTTGTAATCAGATCCGCCTTGAGCCGCTCACTTTTTACTTTTTCGGAGAGAGCCGCTTCAAGTCCCTGGCTGACATTGTTCAGGTTTTCCGCTGTCTCCCGTATCTTGCCTGAAAACTGGGAGATATCTACCTGATAGGTGGTTTCTCCTCCAGCCAGATGGCGGATGGCAAGATCCAGCCTGTCCCTGTCGGCAGCCCGCCTGAACATCAGATAGAAGATCCACAGGTTTACACAGAGCCATAAAAGCAGGAGCATGCCGATTATGATCTTTAAGGTCAGAGTCAGGATATGCCACTTCAGGTACAGGTAGGAGGCGGTCACCAGAAGCACCGTGTTGGCGATCTGGTAGGCGATAAAGGCAGCTGATAGCTGGCCGGCAAAGGTCTGGCCTGTAAAGAAGACGGAAAGTCTGTCGCCGAGCTTTCGAATCAGGCTGTTTTTCCAGAGTATTCCAGCCTTGCAGCGTCTGAGCAGGCTGAACAGCCCGATGAGGCATACCAGATAGACAATGGCTGTGTAGATCACCTTTTCTCCCACATCCCAGGATTCCTCAGGAAGGGTCAGATGTGCGATTCTCACCAGAGTGTATCTCCCTGCCAGAAGTGAGGCTCCCGCCAGAAGGATGAGAAGGATCAGACCTGTTTCCGTGCTGGTCTGGTCAAAGGGGGAAAGGGTAATGCGGCTGTCTCCATACTCCTGTTTTCCGGACACTGAAAGCAGGTACAGGAGGGAGGCGGCTGCCGTCAGGCCTCCAACCACCATCAGAGCAAAACCCAGAAAGTAGTAATTCTGCATTCTGACATAATGGTTATAATTGTCTGCATAGGGATCTGACACTGGATAGGAGGTGTCAAGGGCAGCCAGCAGATAGTAGGTTTTTGTGTCATAGGGATTGCCTGCCGACAGGGCCGACACAGTGTCCAGATCGATAAAACGGAAGTTTGTGTCATAAAACACAGAGTTGCCCTGAAGACAGGCGTAGCGTCCATAAGTCTTGGCCTGCTCTAACGTCAGTGTACTGTCGTTTGAGAAGGATGTGATACGCTTTGGCTCTGACTCGCTGTCTATGTACTCGATCCTGAAATGCAGGTTGCTGGGACTTTCTATGAGCCGTTTGTAAGTACTGTAGTAACGGTTCAGGGTGTTTATGATTTCAAGGGAAATCTCCTCCAGAGAGCAGTGGCGCATCCCATCTTTCAGAGAGGTGTAATATATATCTGGTTCGCTGGCAGACCAGGCGACATATCCCATGGCGGGCTTCCTGTTTTCGTCCACAGAAACGGGTATGCACTCAAAATCTCCGTTGAGAGAGTACCCCAGAGACTGAAGATACTTGATAATGTCGTTCAGCGAATAGGAGCGGGTGTCATTGGGGCCGAAGGTCATCTCGAGCATCGTTTTTGAGATGTCAATGGAACCTCCTGTGGCAAAAATCTCATTATATTCCATGTATTGGAAAATATCGGCCAGATCGTCATTGAAATACTGGGTAAATTCGTCCGTGTCCTCGTAGACGCTGCTGTGAATCCGGGTGATGCCCACTCCCAGATTGTCGTTCAGGTACATCGTTCCAACGCCTGCAAACATCAGCGCAAGAAAGAGAAGATGGATGACACAGACAATCGTCTTATGTTTTTTTAAATTTAATCTGCGGTTCATCATATCCACCTACTGCTTTTCAATCTTATATCCTACGCCCCAGACAACCTTAAGATAGCGGGGCTCTCGGGGATTAATCTCGATTTTTTCACGGATGTGACGGATGTGCACAGCCACGGTATTGTCTGCTCCGATGGCCTCCTCGTTCCAGATTTCCTCGTAGATCTGATCAATCGAGAATACCTTTCCTGCATTTTTTACGAGAAGGAGGAGAATGTTATACTCGATAGGCGTCAGCTTGATCAGCTCGCCGTCCACCAGAACCTCCTTGTTCTCATCATTGATCTGAAGGCCGCCGCACTTATATACGCGGCTGTCGGACTGGGTATGCATATTTCCCAGCTGTGTGTAGCGGCGAAGCTGGGATTTGACGCGGGCTACCAGCTCGAGGGGGTTGAAGGGCTTGGTAATGTAGTCATCCGCCCCGATATTCAGTCCCAGGATCTTGTCAGAATCCTCTGACTTGGCGGACAGAATGATAATCGGTATACTGCTGGTTTCCCTCACTTTGAGCGTGGTTCTGATTCCGTCAAGGCCGGGCATCATCACGTCCACAATCATGAGGTTCACCTCATGTGTTTTGAGAAGCTCCAGAGCCTCCAGACCGTCATAGGCCTTGATCACCTCAAAGCCCTCTCCGGTCAGATAAATATCTATAGCCTCGACAATCTGTCTGTCGTCATCGCATACCAGGATTTTCTGCATTATGTAAACCTCCTTTTGAATGATAGTACTATGGTTCTTATGATTTCTTATTATACATTTTCCTGCCTCAAAAAGGTACTGGTTTTTTTCGTTCTGATAAAAATGACAGAGGGCTGCCGTTTCCATATTTATATGGGGGAAGGTTCAGCCTGCTCAGCCTGCGCCTGCCTGAGCAGGTTATCCCCGGAACTTTTGCATTTCAGAGAGGTACTTTGCCGTATAAATCAGACAGAAAGCCTGCAGGTCTTAGAAAAGACGGGACAGAAAATCAGAAGGAGGGCAGAAAGGTCTGGGAAATGCAGTCTGAAAAGCCTGTTTTTCAGGGGCGGATTATGCGGAAAGTTCTTCTTGACAAACAAACGGCCATAGAATACACTAGCAATAGTTTGAATATCAAACAATCTGTCGGGAAGGCCCGGACATGTCTGAAAACGGAGGCCTCGTTTGGCTTTCAGGCAGGGGGGTGTCTGCCCAGGCGGACAGGTGTATGTTATTGTAAAATAAAAAATCAATATGACAGCCAGACAGGCGCCTGGCGGCGGAGGCTGTCATAAGCAGACAGAAAAGCGGGAATCAGACATGACTACAAGAATCATCGGAATCGGCTCATATGTGCCGGATACAGTTGTTACAAATAAGGATCTCATGGAATTTTTGGATACGGATGACGCGTGGATCCGTGAGAGAACGGGAATCTGTGAGAGGAGAGTGTCAAAGGAGATGGGAACCTGCGCTCTGGCGGTGGAGGCGGCTAAGAGAGCAGTTTCTGATGCGGGGATTGACCCGAAGGAGATCGACCTGATTGTGCTTGCCACCTCATCCGGAGACCGTGCATTCCCGGCGGCGGCCATGGATGTACAGGCAGCCATCGGAGCGGTAAACGCTGTAGGCTTTGACATTACGGCAGCCTGCTCAGGATTTATCTTCGGCCTGCACATTGCCCACAGCTTTTTTATGTCCGGAATCTATAAGACCGCTCTGATCGTAGGTGCGGAAGCCTTGAGCAAGGTGGTGGACTGGACAGACCGGGGAACCTGCATCCTTTTTGGCGACGGAGCAGGGGCAGCGGTTGTGAGGGCCTCAGAGGACGGCGGAATCATAAAAACACTGATGGGAAGCGACGGAACGAAGGGATGGACGCTGGAGTGCCAGGCCAGAAATCTCGGAAACTGCCTGAACGGAGTCAAGCCGGAGCTGGGCTTTATGAAAATGGACGGGAAGGAAGTTTTCAAATTCGCAGTCCGCAAGGTGCCTGAGATTGTGGAGGATATTCTGAAAGAGGCGGAAATGACGCCGGAGGAAATCAAATACTTCGTTCTTCACCAGGCCAACTACAGGATTCTGGAGGCAGCCTCCAGACGGCTTAAAATACCCATGGAAAAGATTCCTGTAAATATTGACCGCTACGGAAACACATCCGCGGCTTCTATTCCGATTCTTCTCGACGAGATGAAGCAGGAAGGGAAGCTTAAGCGGGGAGATAAACTGGTACTTGCCGGCTTCGGCTCCGGCATGACCTGGGGGGCCACCCTTTTAGAGTGGTAAAGCAGGAAGAAGCACTGCTGCGGATAGGGCGCGTACGCGTCATTTTTCCCTTGCAAGTTCCTGAAAATCAAATATAATAAAAGAAATGAATGCTGTGGGGGAGGAACCCTGTAACGGCTTTCAGAAATTAAATTCAAAAACTAAAACTTAAAGGTAAAGGAGAATGAATTATGTTAGAAAAAATGAAAGAGATCATCGCAGAGCAGTTAAGCACAGACGCAGACAGCATCACAGAGGCAACCTCCTTCAAGGATGACCTTGGAGCAGATTCCCTTGACTTATTTGAGCTTGTTATGGCTCTTGAGGATGAGTACAATGTTGAGATTCCGGCAGAGGAGCTTACAGATCTGAATACAGTTGGAGATGTAATCGAGTATCTTAAAAACAAAGGTGTGGAAGCATAAGCAGGAATTAAGAGATCCTCTGGGACAATGGTGTCTCAGGGGATTTTTCTGTGTACAGGGAAGACGGGGGGATTCCGTCGGAAAACCTATGGACATTTTGAAGGCTTTAGGTATATAATATCACCTATAATGAGAAACAACAAAACGAGGAGAAAAGAAATGACAAAGATCAGAACAAGATTTGCACCGAGTCCTACAGGAAGAATGCATGTGGGTAACTTAAGAACAGCTCTTTATGCTTATTTGATCACAAAACATGAAGGCGGAGATTTTATCCTTCGTATTGAAGATACAGACCAGGAACGTTATGTGGAGGGAGCCGTAGATATTATTTACCGTACCCTTGAGAAAACCGGACTTATCCATGATGAGGGACCGGATAAAGACGGCGGATTCGGTCCGTATGTACAGAGTGAGCGTCAGGCAACAGGCATGTACCTGAAATATGCAAAACAGCTTATTGAGCAGGGAGATGCATACTACTGCTTCTGCGGCAAGGAAGAACTGGAGAGTATGAAACGTACAGTTGCAGGCAAGGAGATCTCCATCTATGATAAGAGATGTCTCCACCTTTCCAAAGAAGAGGTTCAGCGTCGTCTGGATGCGGGAGAACCTCATGTTATCCGTTTCAATATGCCGACAGAGGGAACTACAACCTTCCACGATGTTATTTATGGTGATATCACAGTCAACAATGAAGAGATGGAGGATCTGATCCTGATCAAATCTGATGGATATCCGACATACAATTTTGCAAACGTAATTGATGACCATCTTATGGGGATTACGCATGTTGTAAGAGGTAATGAGTATCTTTCCTCTTCTCCGAAGTACAACCGTATTTACGAGGCATTCGGATGGGAGATCCCGGTTTATGTACATTGTCCGCTGATCACAGATGAGACACATCAGAAACTTTCCAAGAGATGCGGCCATTCTTCCTATGAGGATCTGATCGATCAGGGCTTTGTTACAGAGGCAGTGATCAATTATGTTGCGCTTCTTGGATGGAGCCCGGCAGACAACCGTGAGATTTTCTCTCTTCCGGAACTTGTGGAAGCGTTTGATTACCACCATATCAACAAATCACCGGCAGTTTTTGATATTGCCAAGCTGAAATGGATGAATGGTGAGTACATCAAAAAAATGGATCCGGATGCGTTCTATGAGAGAGCACTTCCGTATCTGAAAGAAGTTCTGAAGAAAGACTTTGATCTTAAAAAGATCGCAGGTATGGTTCAGACCAGAATTGAAGTATTCCCGGATATCCCGGAGCTTGTGGACTTCTTTGAGGAAGTTCCGGAATATGACAGTGCAATGTACCGCCACAAAAAAATGAAAACAACAGAGGAGACTTCCCTTGCAGTTCTCAAGGAGGTACTTCCTGTACTGGAAGCACAGGAGGATTATACCAATGATCCGCTGTATGCATCTTTAAGTGCTTTTGTAAAGGAGCACGGCTATAAGAACGGTTATGTAATGTGGCCGCTGCGTACAGCAGTATCCGGCAAGCAGATGACGCCGGCCGGCGCAACAGAGATCATGGAGATCATCGGTAAGGAAGAGACACTGAAACGTGTACATGCAGCAATCGAAAAACTTGAGCACGAATAAGTGCATAGTCAATAATCCAGTTATGAAACGAAATCCATCTCAAAAACGGGCGATCGCCCACCTGTCAGGACCGATGATGGTTCTGGCAGGCCCCGGTTCGGGGAAAACTTCCGTCATAGTAGAAAGAACAGCACATATGATCCATGAAGGGAAGATACCGGCTTCCTCTGTTCTTGTTGTGACCTTTTCAAGGGCGGCAGCCGTAGAAATGAAAGAACGGTTTCTGAAATTTACCGGAGTTTCGAGGACAGGCGTTACATTTGGAACTTTTCATGGTGTATTTTATGGAATCCTGAAACAGGCATATGGTCTCAACGGAAGCAACATTCTTTCTGAAGAGGAAAAGTATGCGATCTTAAGGGAACTGGCAGTAAATTGTGCCGCAGAACAGTCCCAGGAAGGGGACTTTGTGGAAGATGTGGCAAAAGAGATCAGTGTTGTCAAAGGGGGAAGAATTTCACTGGAACATTACTATTCTTCCTGCTGTCCGGATGAAGTGTTCCGGCAGATTTTTCAGGGGTATCGGAAAGTCCTGAATGAAAGAAGAAAGCTTGATTTTGACGATATGCTTTTGAGCTGCTATGAGCTTTTGCGTAAAAGAAAAGATATTCTGGCAGCATGGCAGAAAAAATTCCGGTATATTCTGGTGGATGAGTTTCAGGATATCAACCATCTTCAGTATGATATTGTAAAAATGCTGGCAGCTCCGGAAAATAATCTGTTTGTGGTGGGAGACGATGACCAGTCTATTTATCATTTCCGTGGAGCACGTCCGGAGATTATGCTGAATTTTCCGGAAGATTTCAAAAATGCGGAAACAGTATTGCTGAATATTAATTACCGGTGCAGCAGAAATATTTTGAACACAGCTATGAAAGTAATTGATCATAACGAAAACCGTTATGTAAAAAAACTTTCTACACCCAATAACCTAGGAGAACCTGTAGAGGTAAAGGAATTTAAAAAT
>ERZ1106929.2516-NODE-2516-length-12097-cov-5.477246_pt1 | contig 12097 bp, 10 predicted proteins | sample MGYA00403662_ERZ1106929 | MGnify/ENA primary metagenome ERZ1106929 (study PRJEB35170, sample SAMEA104062442) | human gut metagenome | biome: human gut; feature: human-associated habitat; material: faeces | place: Denmark | collected 2013-02-20 ... | reverse complement strand
AACTCGGCCGCCAACCGCCTAGCCTCGGTGTCGGTAGCCACGTAATCCTCATATGTTTTTCTCTTCATACACCGGGAACGATTCATTCCCGCGCAGGTGCTTGTCGGCGGTGATGGTCACATTCTTGTCGGTGACGATGTAATCCAGCGTGACGCCCGGTTCCACAGTGGTCCCCTGCATCAGCACGCAGTTTTTCACCTTCGCACCCTTGCTCACTTTTACGCCGCGGAACAGCACGCAATTTTCCACCTCGCCCTCAATGATGCAGCCGTCCGCCACGATGCAGCGGTGTACCTGGCAGTCCATGGCGTAGCGCACAGGGGCCTCGTCGCGCACCTTGGTGTATACAGGGCGCTCGGTGGGGAACAACTGCGCTACATTTTCCGGGCACAGCAGGCGCATATTCTCGTCAAAGTAGCTCTTGATGTCATAGATGCGTGCACGGTAGCCGCTGTATTCATAACCCTGCACATGCAGGATCTTCAAACTGGGGCCCAGAATATCCCGCTCCAGGTACATGCGGTTCTGCACGGCCGCATCCTTTACCATGGCAATGAGCTCCTCGCGGTCCATCACGATGACGCCCATGGAAAGGTTCTGCACACCCATGCGGTAATCGTTCCAGCGGATCTCCGTCACACGGCCTGCATCGTCCATCGTAAACGTATAGTTGTCCGTGGTGATGGGCTTTGCGATCTCCGCGCGCTCATATACCATTGTTACATTGGCGCCGCTCTTCACATGCGCGTCGATGAGATGAGCAAAATTGAGGTCAGAGGCCACGTTGCAATCGCTGATGACAACGTATTTTTCCTTTTGCTCGGCCAGAAAGTTCACAATGCTGTACAATGCTTCCACGCGGCCGTGGTACACCTTGCTCTGAGATTGCGCGTAGGGCGGCACGATGTTCAGGCCGCCGCGCTTACGAACCAGGTCCCACTCACGTCCGGAGCCTAGATGGTCCATCAGAGAATGATAATTCTTCTTTGCGATAACGGTGACGTTTTCGATGCCGGCGTTCACCATACCGGAAAGCGTGAAGTCGATCATGCGGTAGCGCCCGCCGAACGGCACGGAAGCCATGGTGCGGTGCTTTACGAGCTGCGGCACCAGCTCGTCATAGGTATTGGGGAAAATGATCCCCAGCGCGTTGATGTTTACCATAAATTCTCACCGTCCTGTACGTCTTTTTCCAGCATCGCCTTCGGCCCCACCTTGGCGTTTTCACCGATGGTGACACCTTCGCCCACAACGGCGACGCCCCATTTGGATTTATCCTCCACATTTTCGGGCCGTGCGCCCACGACGGCGCCCTTTTTAATGGTGACGTTTTCGGCGATGATGGAATAATACACCTCGGCGCCCTCTTCTACGACAGCGCCGGGCATCAGGATGGTGGATTCCACCATGGCGTCCTTTTCCACACGGGCCCCTGCAAACAGAACGCTGTTTGCAACGGTGCCTTCCACCGAGCAGCCCTCGGTGAGCATCGCATTGTCAACCAGCGCGCCGGTGCCGATGTAGTGGCCCGGACGGCCGGAGGTACGGGAATAGATTTTCCATTCCGGGTCCCATACGTCCAGCGGAACATTGGGGTCCAACAGGTCCATATTGGCTTCCCACAGGCTGTCGATGGTGCCCACGTCCTTCCAGTAGCCCTCAAAGGGGTACGCAACCATACGCTGCTGGTCCGCCAGCATATTGGGAATGATGTTTTTGCCGAAATCATTGGAGGATGTTTTATCGGCTTCGTCCTCGGTCAGATATTTGCGCAGCTTCTCCCAGGTAAAGATATAGATACCCATGGAAGCAAGATTGGATTTCGGCTCCTTCGGCTTCTCCTCGAACTTGGTGATGACGTTGTTCTCGTCCGCCGTCATGATGCCGAAGCGGGACGCCTCCTCCCAGGGCACCTCCAGCACGGCGATGGTACAGTCGGCATTGCTGTCCTTGTGGAATTCCAGCATCTTGCCGTAATCCATTTTATAGATATGGTCGCCCGACAGGATGAGCACGTACTCGGGGTCGTAGCGTTCAATGAAGTTGATGTTCTGGTAAATGGCGTTGGCAGTGCCCTTGTACCAGTCGGAACCAGTGGCCGTCTGATAAGGCGGCAGCACATGTACGCCGCCGTACAGGCGGTCCAGGTCCCATGGCTGTCCGTTGCCGATGTACTCGTTGAGCAGCAGCGGCTGGTACTGCGTCAGGATACCGACTGTGTCGATGCCGGAATTGACGCAGTTGGAGAGCGGGAAATCAATGATGCGGTACTTGCCGCCGAACGGAACGGCGGGCTTTGCCAGCTTTTTGGTGAGGGCGTACAACCGTGAACCCTGACCGCCAGCCAGCAGCATGGCGATGCATTCTTTCATGTTTTTCTCCCCTTGCCGGCGCCGGGAACGCGGCGCCCGATTTTATGTTGGCTCCCCGCCGCGCTGGGCGCGCCGGGAACAAAAGGCGGGAACGCCTATGCGTCCTTCGCCTGTTTGCCGGTGGTTTTGCGCGCCGCGGTTTTTCTTGCGGGCTTCGCCCTTGCGCCACGGGCGGCGGCTTTTTTCGGCGCCGGCCCGTCCGCTTTTGCGGGCTTTGCCGCCGGCGTACGCAGAATGACGGCGCTCATGGGCGGCACGCGCAGCGAGATGCTGTAATCAAAGCCGTGCATGGGCTGCTTCTTCGCGCGCACCGGCGCGTTGTGCTGTCCCGTGCCGCCGAATTCCTCCGCGTCGGAATTGATCAGCTCTGCATACTGCCCCGCGCGGGGCACGCCGAATTTATAGTCCGGGCGCAGCACGGGCGCAAAGTTGCACACCGCGATGACCTCGCCGCCTTTTTTATCCCGCCGCAGGAATACCACGACGTTTTGGGACGAATCGTCCGGGACGATCCACTGGAAGCCCTCCCAGGAGAAGTCCTCTTCCCACAGCGCAGGGGTTTCCTGATACAGATGATTCAGCCTGCGCACATATTCCTGCATCTGTGCGTGACGGTCGTAGCCCAGCAGCATCCAGTCCAGCTGCTGGTTCTCATTCCATTCGATGAACTGGGCAAATTCCTGTCCCATGAACAGCAGTTTTTTGCCGGGGTGCGCCATCATATAGCCATAAAATGCGCGCAGCCCCGCAAACTTCTGCTCGTAGTCGCCCGGCATTTTGTTGATGAGGCTGCATTTGCCATGCACCACCTCGTCGTGGCTGATGGGCAGCACGAAATGTTCGCTGAACGCGTAGAAAAAGCTGAACGTCACCTTATTGTGGTTGCCTGCGCGGAACAGCGGGTCCGTGCTCATATAGCTGAGCATGTCGTTCATCCAGCCCATGTTCCACTTGAAGTTGAAGCCCAGGCCTCCCTCACTGGCGGGATGGGACACCAGCGGCCACGCGGTGCTCTCCTCCGCGATGAGCAGCGCGCCGGGTTTACGTTCCAGCACGGCGGTGTTCAGCTTCTGCAAAAAAGCAACGGCCTCCAGGTTCTTGTTGTCGCCGTTGACGTTTGGCTGCCATTCGCCGTCGCGCCGGTTGTAATCCAGGTACAGCATGCTGGCCACGGCATCTACACGCAGGCCGTCGATGTGATACTCCGTCAGCCAGAACAGCGCGTTGGAGATCAAAAAGCTCTGTACCTCGGGCCGGGCGTAATCGAACACCATCGTGCCCCATTCCTTGTGCTCGGCGCGCAGCGGGTTCTGATCCTCATAACAGTTGGTGCCGTCGAACTGGTACAGCCCGAATTGGTCTTTCGGGAAGTGGGCGGGTACCCAGTCCATAATGACGCCGATGCCGGCCCGATGGCATTCATCCACAAATGCCTTGAAATCCGCCGGCGTGCCGTAGCGGCTGGTGGGGGCGAAATAGCCCGTCACCTGATAGCCCCAGCTCCCGTCGAAAGGATATTCCATCAGGGGCATCAGCTCCACGTGGGTATAGCCCATGTCCGTCAGGTAGGGAACAAGCTCCCGCGCAAGCGCCCGATAGTCAAAGGGGTTCCCGTCCGGATAGGTCCGCCAACTGCCCGCGTGCATCTCATAAATGTTCATGGGACGGTCCAGAGGGTCCCGTGCGGCAGCGCGCTTCTGCCATGCGTCATCCGTCCAGTTGTAGCAATCCTCCAGCGCGTACACCTTGCTGCAGTTCGCGGGGCGTGTTTCCGCATGGAAGGCGTACGGGTCTGCTTTGAATACCAGCTCGTCCGCCGGTGTAGTGACGCAGTATTTGTAGATATCAAACTGCCGAATGCCGGGGACGAAACGCTCCCAGATGCCTCCCTGGGGATCGATATTTTTCATCGGAGTGGCCGAGGGGATCCAGCTGTTGAAATCCCCCACCACGGAGACGGCCTTGGCGCGCGGCGCCCAAACACGGAACATCACGCCTTCGGTCTCGCCCACGTTCTCAAAATGCGCGCCGAAAAAACGCTGGCTCTCGAAGTTATTCCCCTGCTTGAATAAGTACACCGGTACATCAGCAGGCGATGCTTTCTGTTTCATTTTGAACATCCTCCCTCTCTCCGGGCGCGGGCTGGGCCGCGCCGCCGCAGCAGGGCGTTGTCCCCGCAGGCGGCACATAAGGCGCCGGCCCTTCCGGCTAAAGCACGAATGAAATGTGCAGCGCCACAGCTTTTATTACCTATAATAATACCTATTTCTTCCACAGTTTTCAAGGCTTTTCTGGTACAATTATGCAACGTCACGCCAAAAATAGCATCTATCTTTATCTATTTTGTACAAAAAAATTGTAAAACCCGCAAAGTCGCTCAAATTCTTTTCCGTTTCCTGTTATTTTTGCACAAAGGACCAGGCGTTTCTTTTATTCCCCCTGCGGCATTGCAAAAAAGAAAACCGCCGCCCGCATATTATGCAGGCAGCGGCGTGTATTGTACATCGAAATATGTCGGTCACAGCCACTTTTTCCGCACCATGACCACGACGGCCACGGCGGTGCAAAGGGCAGCGATACCAATGATGGCGAAAAAGCCGTAGGGCGAGCTTTCAAATGGAACGGGCACATTGGAACCCCAAAGGCCGAAAATGATGGACGGGATGGTAAGAATGATGGTAACGGCTGCCAGCACCTTCATTACGATGTTCAGGTTGTTGGAGATAACGGAGGCGAACGCGTCCATGGTGCCGGACAAAATGTCACGGTAGATATTACTCATCTCGATGGCCTGCTTATTCTCAATGATAACGTCCTCCAGCAGCTCGGTATCATCGGGATAATCCTTCACAAAATCCATGCGCAGCAGCTTTTCCAGCACGATCTCGTTCCCCTTGAGGGAGGTGGAAAAGTACACCAGGCTCTTTTCCAGCCCCAGCATCTGGATCAGCTCCTTGTTCTTCATCGAAAGATGGAGTTCGTTTTCCACACGGCTGCTGGCCTTATCCACCTCGCGCAGATAGAACAGGAACAGCGTGGCGTTGCGGTACAAGAGCTGCAGCGTCATGCGGTTTTTCTTTTTGGTGGAAAAATTCTTCACCGGGCTTTCGCTGAAGGCCCGCGCCAGGGCGCTTTCCTTCAGGCATACGGTGATGATGTTCTCCTCGGTGAGGATGATGCCGAACGGCAGCGTGGAATACACAAAGCCGCGGCCCTGCTGGGCCTCGACGGTGGGCGTATCCACCAGCACGAGCATATGGCCGTCCTCAAAGTCGATGCGGCTGCGTTCTTCCTCGTCGAGCGCGGCGCGCACGAGGTCCGGCTCGACGCACAGCTTGGCACACACGGTTGCCACTTCTTCCTCGGTGGGCGCGCACAGATGCACCCACGCGCCGGGCACAATCTGCTCCAGCTCGCGCAGCTTGCCATCGTCGGTAAGATAAATCGAAATCATACAATATCCCTGCTTTCCGCGCCGAAACGCACAGCCGCAGAGATCAGAAAACGGCGGTGCGCGAAGCGCTGTTCAATTTTTGCGGGCATGATCGCCCTCGAGGATCGCCCTCCACGCACTGTCACTCCCTTTTTGTGTCAGCTTTTGCGGTTCCGCCGCAGAAAAAGCCCCCGCGCGTCCAAGGATTCTTCGGTTCACGAAGTCCCCGCCGAGCAGGAGCTTTACTATTATTAGTTTATGCCCTGAGAGGGCGTTTTGTCAAGGTTTTGCGGCGTTTTCCTGCAGCCGGGGCCAAACGGCGGTTTCGACCGTCCGCATCCGGCTTGCACAAAATTTAATTGCTCTTTTCGGTTATTTTGTCGTTTTCCCGGCTTGACATCCCCGCGCCGCGCGTGTATTCTTATAGCAGAGAGTTAGCTCAGGCTAACATTTTGCATTTGGAGCAATGGGGGAAACGGATATGACGCTGGACAAACTGCCCGTCGGGCAGACGCGGCGCATTGCTGCCGTGGGCGGACAGGGCGCGCTGCGCCGCCGCCTGCTGGACATGGGCCTCACGCCGAAAACACAGGTGACCGTGCAGAAGGTAGCCCCAATGGGCGACCCCATCGAGCTGCGCCTGCGCGGCTATGAGCTTACGCTGCGCCTGGACGACGCGCGGGAAATTGCGCTGGAAGCGCCGGACGGGGAGGCGGAATAATGGTATTTGCACTCGCCGGCAACCAGAACTGCGGCAAGACGACGCTGTTCAACCAGCTCACGGGCTCCAACCAGCATGTGGGCAACTTTCCGGGCGTCACAGTGGACAAAAAAGAGGGCGTCATCCGCGGACACAATACCTGCGAACACCGCCACGGTCCCCGCAGCTGGGGCCATCCCAAAACGCCGGCTCCCGCTGTGTGCGAGATGGCCACCGTGGTGGACCTGCCCGGCATCTATTCCCTTTCACCGTACACCAGCGAGGAGATCGTCACCCGGGATTTTCTCATCAAGGAAAAGCCGGATGGTATCATCAACATCGTGGACGCCACCAACATCGAGCGTAACCTTTACCTCTCCATGCAGCTCATCGAGCTGAACCTTCCCATGGTCATCGCGCTGAACATGATGGATGAAATGCGCGCCAACGGCAACACTGTGGACGTAAACAAGCTGGAGGAGGAGCTGGGCGTACCCGTGGTTCCCATCTCCGCCGCGAAAAACGAGGGCATCGACGAGCTGATCGAGCACGCGCTGCGCGCCGCACAGCTGAAAATGCTGCCCAAGCGGCAGGATTTCTGTTCGGGCGCGGTGCACCGCTGCATCCATTCGCTGGCGCACATCGTGGAGGACCACGCCGAGGCCGCAGGCGTGCCCATGCGCTTTGCCGCCACAAAACTGGTGGAGGGCGACAAGCCCATGATGGACATGCTGCGCCTTTCGGAAAATGAGGTGGAGCTCATCGGCCACACCGTCGCGGAAATGGAAGCCGAGCTCGGCACCGACCGCGAAGCCGCGCTGGCCGATATGCGCTATGCGTTCATTGAAAAGCTGTGCGCCCAGACCGTGGTGAAAAAGGGAGAAAGCAAGGAGCATCTGCGCAGCATGCGGCTGGACCGCGTGCTGACGGGCAAATACACGGCCATCCCCATTTTTCTGGGCATCATGTTTCTGATCTTCTGGCTGACGTTCGGCGTCATCGGCACCTGGCTGAGCGACCTGCTCTCGCTGGGCATCGATGCTGTGACGTCTCTTGTGGACCGCGGCCTCACCGCTTACGGCATCAACCCCGTGGTGCACAGCCTCATCATCGACGGCGTGTTTGCGGGCGTGGGCAGCGTGCTCAGCTTCCTGCCCATTATCGTAACATTGTTTTTCTTCCTTTCCATTCTGGAAGATTCCGGCTACATGGCGCGCGTGGCTTTTGTTATGGACAAGCTGCTGCGCAAGATCGGCCTTTCTGGGCGCAGCTTTGTGCCCATGCTCATCGGGTTCGGGTGCAGCGTTCCGGCCATCATGGCCACGCGCACGCTTTCCAGCGACCGGGACCGGAAAATGACCATCCTGCTGACGCCCTTCATGAGCTGTTCCGCCAAGCTGCCCATCTATGCGGTGTTCACGGCGGCGTTCTTCCCCCAAAACGGCGCTCTGGTGATGATTCTGCTGTATGTGATGGGCATGGTCATCGGGGTGCTGATCGGCCTTTTGATGAAAAATACGATGTACCGCGGCAATCCGGTGCCCTTTGTGATGGAGCTGCCCAACTATCGTCTTCCCAGCCCCAAAAGTGTGGGGCTGCTGCTGTGGGACAAGGCCAAAGACTTCCTCACCCGCGCGTTCACGGTCATTTTTGTGGCCACCATCATCATCTGGTTTTTGCAGTCCTTCGACATCCGTCTCAACGTGGTGGCGGACAGCTCCGCCAGTATGCTGGCGGGCATCGGCAGGGTCATTGCGCCCGTGTTCGCGCCGCTGGGCTTTACCGACTGGCGCGCCTCTACGGCTCTCATTACGGGCTTTTCCGCAAAGGAGGCAGTCGTCAGCACCATGGCCGTGCTGACGGGCACCACGGTCTCCACCCTGGGCGAGGCACTGGGCGCCATTTTCTCGCCGCTGGCAGCGTTCAGCTTTTTGACGTTCACGCTGCTGTACTCGCCCTGTGTGGCGGCCATCGCCGCAGTCAAACGGGAAATGCGCTCCGGCTGGGGCGCGGCGTGCGTGGCGCTGTTCCAGTGTGCGGTGGCCTGGGTGTGCGCTTGCCTGGTGTACCAGATTGGCAGCCTGTTCCTCCGCTGATGCATGTATCTCCGTTTCAACAGAAAGGTATTTTAGGATGGATCTTCTCGATTGGGCGCTGCTTGCGCTGGTGGCGCTGGCCTTTGGGCTGGCGTTGTACAAAACCATCGACAACAAACGCAGGGGAAAGAGCTGCGGCGGCAATTGTTCCGCTTGCGGTGCGGCCTGCTCCCGGCGGAAATAAAGCCGCCGCAGATACCCGTATGCAAAAGGTCCGTGAAGGCAAACGCCTTCACGGACCTTTCCGTTTGTTTTCCGCAGAGGCCCGACAGGCACTACCGCTGCGCGCCGTCCGGCCCCGCGGCCCGTCCCTGCGCGGGTATCCCCTGCATATAAGAGTGCATGGCCTCGGCCACCCGCTTGGAGTATGCCACAGCCTGTACCACCGTCTTTGCGCCCAGCACCACATCGCCGCTGGCAAACACGCCGGGCCGCGTGGTGTGGCCCTCTTCATCGGTCACCAGCAGGCCGCGCCGGTCGGTGTCGATTCCCTTCGTAGTGCTGACGATGCGGTTGCGCGGGCCCTGGCTGATGGACACGATCACACTGTCCGCCGGGTACAGCTTCTCCGTGCCCGGTGCCTCGATGAATTCGCCGTTCTCATCCTCGCGTACATCGACGAAGATCACGCCCTCGTCCGTGATCTCCACAGGCGCTTTGCAATATTCAAAATTCACGCCCTCCAGCGTGGCGTAGCTGAACTCATGCTGGCTGGCGGCCACCTCCGGCGTGCGGGAAAAGCAGGTGAGCTGCCGCACGCCCTTGCGCAGCGCGGTGCGCGCCACATCCATGGCCGCATTGCCCGCGCCGATGACGATGACACGCTCACCCAGGCGGAAGCTGTCCGGATTGTTGAGGTAATTGATTGCAAAATGCACATGGCCCAACGTCTCGCCCTTAATGTGCAGCGCGCGGGGCTGCCATACGCCCGTGCCGATAAAAATGGCGCGGTAGCCGTCACGGAACAGATCATCGATGCCGATGGCGCTGCCGATGGTGGTGTTGGGCCGCACACGGATTCCCTTTCGGATGAGATGGCGGTCCTCGAAATCGTCCAGCACGGTCTTAGGCAGGCGGAAATCCGGAATACCGTAGCGCAGCACGCCGCCAATCTTATCCTTGCCTTCAAAAATGGTCACCTGATAGCCGTACCGCGCCAGGATGACCGCGATGGTCAGCCCCGCGGGACCGGAGCCTACGATGGCCACCCGCATGCCGTTGGATGGCGCGGGGCCTTTTACCATCTTGGTGCTGTACGTGCTGGAAATGTAATTCTCAATGGCGGAAAAATGCACGGGCGCTCCCTTTTTGCCCAGCACACAGTGGCCCTCGCACTGGTTTTCATGGTTGCACACCAGGCTGCACACAGTGGTGAGGGGGTTATTTTCAAACAGGGTGCGCCCTGCCTCGTCCAGCCTGCCCTCCTGCAGCATCGCGATGATCTGCGGGATGGGCGTATGGATGGGGCACCCTTTCTGGCACTGGGGCGCCTTACAGTGCAAACAGCGGTTGGCTTCGTCCAGCACATGGATCGACATGGCGTTTCTCCTTTTCCTCTCAAACTTGTGAAATGTTTATCAGATATTGATATTTGCTTCACATTATGGATTTTTCGCTCATTTTCTATTGTACTGAAAAAAGCCGCAGATGCAAGCCAAATGTTGCGTTTCTGCACGTTCTCTTTACAAATCTTGCCCAGCAGCGGCGGTAATTTTTGGCTCACGCATCCCGCAAAGGCTCACTCTCCACGTTCCTCACAGCCGCTTTGTGAAGCAGATGATGCGCCCCGCCTCGGCAAAGCCTGCGCGCAGATGAAACACGGCGCTTGCGGCATTGTCCAGCCCACAGTCACTTGCAAATTCGGCACAGCCTTTTTCCCCGGCCCACGCCTCGCAGGCGCGCAGCAGCGCCGTCGCAACGCCCCGGCCCCGGTATTCCTCTTGCACAAACACGCCTTCCAGATACCCCACCGGGCTGGTGTGCGTTCCCTCCACATAGTCGCGCCGCAGGCCGCACTGCGCAAAGTCCACGTCCGCGCCGTCCTCCCGTGCAAGAAACACCGCACCCTCCGGCCCCTGCAGATATCCCGCCAGCTCCTGTTCCAGCTCAGCCTGCGCGTGGCCCGGCCACAGCAGCTGCGCCAGAGCCGCCGCCCGGTCCGCTTCCTGCATCCCTGCCCGAATGATCTCCATGTGTTTCAGCTCCTTTGTATTTTCCCCGTCCGGCGTTTTCCCTTGAAAGAATGCACGATCCGCTCCCGAACAGTGCATACTATTCCCATATCCGGCGTGCATCCTCCAAAAATCGCGGAAGGCCGAAGGGCGCTGCGCGTTCCTTTTCCCGGCTCTTATTTCGCCCCGCTTGTGGGAAACACGGGTTTTGCGGTATATGCAGCGCCCATGGGCGCAGGATGGCGCAGGCACAGGGCCGTCAGGTCCTCGGCCGCGGCATGGGCCGCTGCCACGCGCGCAGCCGGGGCGCTTCGGGCCGCCAGATCCGCCAGCGAATGAGACAACGGCAGCAGAGCCGCCTGACGTGCGCAGCGCAGTACCGCAAGGCCCGTTTCATTTGCTCCCAGCACATGCAGATAGGGCGGCAGTGCAGGCAGATCCCCGGTGTATCCCAGGGCCGCGTCCAGCACCAGACGGCGCAAACGCGCCGTCGCATATCGTTTTGTCCGCATGGCCTGCACCAGCTCGTCCAGCGTGCCTGCGCCCTGAACGGCGGCGGCGAGCCGGTTCTCCAGGCCCTCGGCCGCGCCCCGCACGGCGCGGAGACCCGCCGCATCCATAGCCCGCAGGCGGGACAGCACTGCAATACCGAACGCGCGCCCGTCCAGAATGTCGCCCTCGGCCTCGGCCTGCATATACAGCCGCAGGCAGGCTGGCGGCACATGCGGCGCGAGAGCCGCCGCTCCCCCGGCCCGCACCAGCGCGCGCAGCGCCGAAGCCGAAGCGTACCGCCCCGGCGCCGCATCCAGCGGGGCATCGTGGGCCGCGCCCCGCCGGGGCAGCGCAAGGGGCACAAGCGCGCTGTGCTGGCGCAGCAGGGCCTTGCAGTATTCCACGCCCAGGATGTCATTGGGCGCGCGCAGCACCGCTCCGGGCGGCACGTGGTTCGCCGTCAATTCTTCCGCCAAACTGAGGGGATACACGCTCGACGATTACAGCGAACGTTACGGGGAAACCTTCCCGCTTTTGAGCGAGGTCGTGAAGCTGATGAAAAATACCGACGTCATCCTCATTCTCGAATTGAAGCTGGATAACGGCTCTGCGGCGGCGGTGAGCGGTCTGAAAGCGATAGAGAAACTCAAAGCGGTGATGGACGAATATCCCGAGATGGCGGGACGGTGGTTTGCCATCACGTTCTTCGCTCCCTACGCGGAGGAGATGAGGCGGGTATGCCCCGAGATCCCCGTGGGATTTTTAGGCTATGCCAAAGCGGATAACGGTACGGCGTGGAGTTCGCAGCCCGCCATGACCAGATCGGAAGAGCG
>ERZ1106929.2510-NODE-2510-length-12129-cov-15.784496_pt1 | contig 12129 bp, 14 predicted proteins | sample MGYA00403662_ERZ1106929 | MGnify/ENA primary metagenome ERZ1106929 (study PRJEB35170, sample SAMEA104062442) | human gut metagenome | biome: human gut; feature: human-associated habitat; material: faeces | place: Denmark | collected 2013-02-20 ... | reverse complement strand
GTGGCTCGCTATCTCACAAACGTATCTGTCTGCTTTATTCAGTTGTCAAAGAGCTATCGGCTATCCAGCCCATTAAAATCAACTTTCAGATTTTGATTTTAATAGAATGAAAAGTGAAGTGGCAGGAAGGGGGGAATGTGCCAGACTTCACTTGTATGTACTACATCACTACAATTTCAAAATTCATCAGCATATCAAGTAATGCTGTCTGAACTCTGTTTTTTAAATCGGCGTCCACAACCATGCAAACATTACCGTATTCATCATACAATTTACGCAGGCATAGTTTGGAAATGTAACTGTCATAAAATTTCATAACAGTTTCAATCGCTTCTGGGTCGCCCTCTGTTGCTGATAAAATAATCTCAAAAGGCAGATGTTCGTATTTCTTCATTTGCGTTCCTCCATAATTTTTCTCATTGCTTCAAGTGTTTTTGTTCTGTGATACTGGACGTTAGAACGGGGAATTTTAATAAATTCGCTGATTTCACTATCCGACATATCCATAAAGTAGGACAACAAAATAATGTTGCGTTTCTTCTCTGTCAATGTTTTAAGGGCTTCGCTTAACTGGTCGTCCTCAACCCAGACTTCAATGCCTAAGATATTGAATACAGTATAATCGCTTTCGTATTTATCCAATTCTCCAAAACGTGATTGTTCATAATCTGGAATATCAGAAAATAAACATTCGTGCTTCTCACGTCTTTTCATATCACGGTAGCCTTTCTTTACTGCACGTTTAATTACTTTTTTTGAAAGGCAATCAAACTGTGCTTCAATGGCTTGTTTGAAAGAAGATGTTTTCATTTGCTCACCTCCTTTCCGTGCTGGATTGAAATAAACTTTTGTTTATTTCCCCCTTTCCGCACCCTAACTACCCAGAGAGGTGGCAAACTACCAAGATTTTCAAAAAAAATCACGAAAAAAAGTCCGCACAAAATACACACTTGTACGAACTTTTAATGCTATAAGATATTCAGATGTAAATAGGTTATGGATAAATTGGAAAATTGGTCTTTATCAAATCTAAAAAATCCCATGCTGTTTTTTCTATAACATCAACTGCACCAAATTTTCTTGCTTTCCATTCTATATTATTTGTAATATTTGCACTCATAATAATTGTAGGGACAGTCTCATTGTTATTTTTCAAATATTCTAATATTTGTATTCCTGTCCCGTCGGACAAATGATAATCAGAACAAATATAATCTATGTTTTTCGTAGACAGTATATTTATAGCTTCTGAAATGGTATTTGACTGATACACAATATATCTTTTTTCTAAAATCCTACTTAATACACTACAATAGGTTATATCATCTTCTAAAAGCAATAAGGATTTCATAACGTATTACCTCCCTCAACTATCTAAACGATATATCTTTTTCCAACTTAGAGCATGAGTAAATCACGCAAAAATAATGCGTTTTTTACTCATGCTCTTTTCTTCTATCTTGCTTATAATTTCGATTGTACGGTAAATGAAAGGAGAGATTATTATGCGTACAGTATTAAAAGTAAAAGATATAACCAAGATTTATGCCCAAGGGCAAAAACCTAGTTTATCAAACGTTTCTTTTGATGTAGCTAAGGGAGAATTTATTGGAATTATGGGAGCGTCTGGCTCTGGAAAAACAACCCTACTCAATGTACTTTCAACCATTGATAAAGCAACAAGTGGAGAAGTGTATATCAATGATGTAAATTTAAAATCTCTTAACGATAAACAGTCAGCAGATTTTCGTAGAGATAATCTAGGATTTATATTTCAAGAATATTTCTTATTAGATAGTTTAACGATACAAGAGAATATTGCAGTACCACTAACTTTACAAAAGTTATCACCGAAGAAAATTGAGGGCAAAATCCAAAGTCTAGCCGAGAGGTTTGGGATAGCTTCACAATTAGGAAAATATCCAACTGAATTATCAGGCGGACAAAGACAACGTGCTTCTGCGGCTCGAGCTATCGTAAAGAACCCAAGCATTTTATTTGCTGATGAACCAACAGGAGCATTGGACTCAAATTCAGCAACCGAATTATTACATGCTCTATCCGAAGCAAACAACGACTTGAACACAACGATTTTAATGGTTACACATGACCCTTATGCCGCCAGTTTTGCAAACCGTATTTTGATTTTCAAAGATGGACACATCATTCAAGAATTGAAAAAAGCGAATACTGACAGACAATTCTTTTATGAACAAATTGTAGAAGAAGTTTCAAAATTAGATACTAACAGATAGGGAGGAGAGAGCATGAATACTTTTTTTATGGCGATTAAAAATTTAAAAAAGAATTTTTCTTTCTATTCTCTTTACTTAATTTCCGTAGCATTTGTTATTACAGTTTTTTTTGCTTTTACATCTTTCTCTGTTAATACAGTTATGCTTGAAAAAATATCAACAGATGGACGAGTAGAAACAATGTGTACAGTCATTTCCATCTTTTTAATGATATTTGTATTATTTTACATGACATACTCTAACCGTTTCTTTTTACGTAGACGAACTAAAGAATTAGGGATTTATGCCTTGATGGGGTATCGAAAAGCAACAATTCTTTCACTATTAACTTTTGAAAACATAGTTATATGCTTCGGAGCTTCTCTAATAGGTATTATTTGTGGTGCATTTGTTCATAAAGGAATAGTATTCCTAATTAGTAAATTATTAAATTTAGGAATAAACAATTCTGAAATTCAACTTTTTAATTTAAACGCAATAATGAAATCAGTTGGATTTGTATTTGTAGTAATACTTATATTGATAATTTCAAATAGTAGGTTTTTATATAAGGCATCTTTAATGAATTTAGTGCGTTATGAGAAAAGTGCAGAGAAAAAAATGAAATTTCATAAATTTACTGCAATCTTGGGATTTGCTTTGATGTTAAGTGGATATATTCTTGCTTTGAACATTCTTGCTGGCTCTCCGTCTTTGTGGGTAACCATAGGATTTTATGAGATGGGATTATTAACCTTGTTTTTTGTTGTTATCGGAACGGTATTATTCATAGCTTCGTTTTTACCACTTATAGTCCAAATGAGTAAATCTAATAAAGCAAAGTTTTATTCGAGTATGAAAATAATTACTACTCCAAATTTTATCTATCGTATTCGTTCAAATGCAAAAACACTTATTATGCTAACATTATTATCTGCTGGTGTTTTAACAATATCATCTGTAATGGCAATATCACTTTACTATCCGATTGCCAGTGTTGCACGAATTGCTCCATCAGAAATAGAGTTTAGGTTGGAAAAAGATATACACTTAGAAGATATTAAAAATATTATTAGTGAACATGGAGTAAATGGTAATGATGTTTCATTACTTACAACAGATATATATAAAGTAAAAGCCACTGCTGATAATTTACCAATAGAATATTCTTTAGGTGCGTCTAATGATGGAGAAAACAAGGAGGGACTACGTGAAGCAGGATTTGAATGTATTTCATTTTCACAATATGAATCTTTGTTAGAAGCTCAAGGAAAAACAGATATATTACAAGAACTTATTACACTAAATGATAGCGAAGTAATTTTGATGAAATATCAGCCAAATGATAATACAAAAGAAATAGGAAACCAATATACATTAAATTTTAATGGACTGGAGAAAAGCGTAACAGTAAAAGAAACATCATTAAATAATGCAATTTCTTTTGCGAACAGTGTTGGTACTTTAATCGTAAGTGACAATCTATATCTTGATATAGCAAGTATGGAACAGCCAATATCTACCATTGTCAGCTTAAATGGACATTCAATCAAAAATAATGAAGATTTATATGAAGATTTATCTAATTATTTGAATGCTAGTCCTTACTTAATAGGAAATTCACACAGAATTAACGAAATTATTTTTTTGAGTAGTTCCACTTTTCTTCTAATTGGCTTTTTAGTGGTATTATTCTTTATTGCAGTCGGAAGTATCTTATATTTTAATAATATTTCATCTGTAATGGAATCAAAGTCAGATTATGAAATATTAGGAAAATTAGGCTATTCAGAAAAAGACCTGAGAAAAATAATCAGAAAACAAATATTTACATTTTTTAGTATTCCTTTCTTACTTGGGTTAATAGACTGCATATTTGCTACAGTAGTATATAAAACTGGACTTATGCAGGATTTATTAGAACAATCATTAAATCAATATATTCCAGTCTTTATTGCTATCGTTATAACATCTGTAATTTATGGGATTTATTACATATTGACTGTTAGAGCCTGCTACAAAATAGCACTAAAATAATGAAACATCTGAAAAAGCAGTCAGATTAGTGATAGTCCTGTTTGATTGCCTTTTCTATATCCTTGTAATTTGCTATAATTATTAACAAATATAATATGAGGAGTGATAAGTTTTGAATAGATTGACAATAAAACTACTGTTTTTTTTCAATTATATTTCAGCAATTATCGTTTTGTGTTGTATAAATGTGAATCAGTCCATATCTACTGTTAATATTATGGTTTCTTTATTGATTGCAACAACATTTTTAATAGATATTACATATATCGTTTCATGCAATCTTAGAGAAAATAGAGTTTTAAATCTCTTTAGTGGATTATTGGCAATAGACGCTTGGTATCTTATATCCTTAACTAAAAATGTAACTGAATGGTTATTTCTTTTGCTAAGTCCTATTATTATTTTGATTTCAATAAAATTTTGTTTTTTGTTTCTTTTTCAAGGTTATAAATATAAGTATAAAAAGGTAACAGATTTTATTTTGCAAGGACTTTGCCTAGCAACATTATTGAGTGTCTTTCTTTCTAATCAGATATATGCAGGAATGTTTGGAATACAGTTTGTAGGAAGTGTACTGAGTTTTATTTTTCTTATTATTTATCATCGGACAAGAGTTATTGTCGTTTTAAAAGATGAATGGAAAATAATATCTTTTTCTATAACATTTACTTTGTTGATATTTTTACTTTATTATATTGCAACAATAAATTTAGACGACCATATCGGTAATTTTGGAATGTATCTTATTGTATTTATTTTTTCTATGAGTATTCATGGAATTGTACTAAAAGAAAGTGCAGGCATTCCACTAACAAGTGTATTCTCAGTGAAACAGATAATATCATTTATTTTGGTAAGTGTAACATTATTCTTTATGTTTACATCAATTTTACACTTGTCAGTTACGATTTTTATAATTATGATAAATATTCTTTTTTGTTTGGTTTTCTTAGTCAACATATTTTTAGAGGAGAATCTTAAAAGCGAAAATAGTACAATAGCTAGAAGCAGTAAGTATGTATTTGCATTAAGTCAGCTACAAAGTGAAGAAAAATTAAAAGCTGAATTTGCAACTTTTTTACATGATGAAGTATTACAAGATTTGTTATCTGTGAAAAATATGACATCCAAAAGCAATCGTCCAGAAGTACAAAAAATCATTTATGATACTTTAAATAACTTAAATGTCCATATTAGAAATCAAATGCAAGAATACCATCCTATAATTTTGAAGTCCTTGACATATAAAGAAAATATAGACAACTTAATTGATGGAATAGCTGAGAACTTTCCAAACAAAGCTATCAAAATTTTTTTTGAATGTTCAAGTGATTTATTTGTAGCAAAGCCATACGATATACTTATATACAGATGGGTAAAAGAATTATTGACAAATGTATATAAGCATTCTGATGGAAAAAGTGCATGGATAATACTATCCTCAGAACAAAAAATATTAAAGCTAACTGTTTGTGATAATGGAACAAAAACGATTTCCACCAACACAATAAAAATGGATAAAAATATAAACCATAAAGGTCTTTCTTCAATCAAAGAACAAGTAGAAAAATTAGGTGGAACAATTACTTTATCACATAATATCCCACAAGGCTTCCGAATTGAAATAGAAATTATAATGAATGGAGGTAATTCTTATAAATATTTTATTAGTTGATGACCATATTCTTTTTGCAAAAAGTTTGGCTATTGCCTTTGAAGAATATAAAGAAATTGAAAATTTTTATACAACACAAGAGATACAATCTTTAGAAGAAACTATAAAGGGGAAAAATATAGACATTGTTTTAATGGATATAAATCTCGGAAAACTAACAGATAATGACGGCTTGAATATTGCCGGTAATTTAATAAAAAATTTACCTGCAATTAAAATCATCATTTTGACAGGCTATGATTTACCAGTATATAAATATGAAGCCAAAAAATTAAATATTAGTGGGTTCCTTAATAAAAATATTAGTCCCAATAAACTATTTGAAGCTTTAATGAGAGTACATCAGGGATATACTTGTTTTCCAGCTGATAACAACGCCCCTATCATTGAAGAATTAACTACTACAGAGAAACAAATTCTTTCTTTAATAAGTTGTGGTAAAAAGAGAAAGGAAATAGCAAAAGAGTTATGCATAAGCGAACGAACTTTGTCCAATCATTTACAACATATTTATGAAAAACTTTCTGTTACTTCATCTGTTGAAGCTATTACAAAAGCTATACAAATGGGCTATATTTCTCCCTTATTTTGAATATAAACCGTATCTGTAAAACATAAAAAGAAATGTATTACAGATACGATTTTTTTATTTAATCTACAATCTTCCAGTTGCTATCCTTTTGTAACACAAGCTCGTACTGTGATACTTGCGTCGCCTTTGTCTGATTATCAAGGAATTTCACAGCTACTTTCACTTTCACATTGTCTCCGTCCTTTGTAAAGATAGGGTTTACCAGTTCAGAATAAAGATAGTCCCTGCCGATAGGCTCAAGCACATTTCCAGATACATAGTAAGCAAGCTCTTTTTCCGTAGCTGTCGGGTACAACTTAAAGAATGTTTCCAGAAATGCGGTAGCGTCATTTACCGTATCAGCGTCTACGCTTGCGTCTGCTTCTGGTGTCTTAGGCTCATAGTCTGATTTTTCGATTGCTGGTGCAAGGGTAGGGTTCTGAACGATTACCATATCCCCGTCAGCGTCCACATGGACTTTTACCGTATAGGTTGCTTTCACATTGCTTGTCTGTTCTCCCTATTTTATCTGCTGATCTACTTCGTAGGTAGCAGAAAAAGTATCCGTTCCCGACTGTGCAATACTCCATACAATCACATCTTTAACTGTAGAGCTGGTCGGTATATCGGTTCTAATGGTATCAACATTCAAGTCCTGCAATTCTTTTGTCAGATAACCGTTGATTGATGAATATTTCTATCCAGCAGAGAACGTCGTAAAAAGTACAGCTCGCCGTCAGATAGAAACCTCTCTTGATTTATTGAGTGATAACAAATTAAAAATCATTCAAGGTACGATTGACGGTATCTTGAACAGCAGGGAGAGCAAGAAGTAATCAGCTTCTTGTTTTCCCTTTTTGCTATTCTGCATTATCTATTTGCTGATCTGCTCCGCAAGTAGCAAATAGTCTTAAATCAAACTTTTGTCTTTTTGGTAATCTTGTAAATATATTCTTCTGGGGTAGGGCGTTTATTACCAAAATATCTTTTGAAATTTTCCTGCACCGCTGGGTCTGGACTATTCATAGCTTCATCAATAGTCGTTTCAATATTTGCTCGAATATCAGCCAACGACACACCGCTAGCTTTTGCACCTGCTTTCAACGCTTTTTTTATATCTCGTTTTCTTAACCCTATCATATTTCAAATAACCTTTCGCATGAAATTTTCACATCAAATTCTTTTTTGATGTATCTATGATTTGTAATGTACCTCGTTTTAATTGAAAAACCACATCAGCACGTTTCGCAACTTCATTAGAATGTGTAACAATAATCGCACATTTATTCAAATGATGTACACTTTCTTCTAAAATTCTCATAATTGACATTGCCGTATCTTCATCAAGATTTCCCGTCGGTTCATCTGCCAAAATAATAGGTGCTTCGCTGGCTAATGCTCTTGCAATCGCTACACGTTGCTGTTGACCGCCAGAAAGCTGTAACACATTTCGTTTCATTTCTTCTTTTGTCAATCCCATTTTTTCTAAAATCGGTTCGGGTGGCACTTTACTTGTCAACTTCACATTTTCCAATGGTGTCATATAATCAATCAGATTATATGCTTGAAAGATAAAAGAAACGTGATTACGACGATGATTTTCCAATCCCTTTTCAGCAATATCTTTTCCATTAAATAAAATCTTACCTTTTGAAGCACTATCCAGTCCACCAAGTAAAGAAAGTAATGTCGTTTTCCCACAACCAGACGTTCCCAAAATGACATATATCTTTCCTAGTTCCATTTGAGCATTGATACCATTTAGTACATTTTTCTTGTTATCATAAGAATATTTTAAATCTTGTATTTCCAAAACACCCATATTGTCTCCTTTCTACTTTGTCGGTGTAAATTCAAATATAAAGTCATTCGTATTTGCATTATCTTTTAATTCCCAATCATATTCATTTATATTTTCCGTATTATTTGTTGTGTCCTCAGTTTCTAAAGTACAGCCACAAAACACTACGGAACAAACGCATATCAATAGAACTATTCCTATTTTCTTCATCACAAACTACCTTTCATTAACTCATTTTTGTCAATATTTCACGGGGCTTTAATCGCATGGTTGAAATTGAAGATATACCTGCTGAAATGACAACAATTCCAATTCCCAAAATAAATAACATAACCATTTCTTCTGATTGAACTTGAATATCTAAATCTGGCATAGTTATATTTGTATTCGCCACATCATCACTTGTACCGTTTCTATTATCGGCAACCAATCCCTCGGTATCTTCTGATATTTCAATTTGCTCTGGTGCATTTTGTAAATAACTTCCTACTTGATCTGCAACAACAGTAGCAGGAAAGTAGGAAAGGAAAAACGCAATGACTGCAATAAGAAGTACCTCTGTAATATATTGACTGATAATTGATGTTTTCCTTATTCCGACAGAAAGCAAAATTCCCGTTTCGTGAATACGAGTTCTTGACCACATTGTTAAAATAAGAGAAAGAATAATAACACTTGCAATGAAAATAATAACTAAAAATGTGGATACAAGATTAGAAATCTGTTGTAATGAGCTTGTTACCTTATCATAGTTTTCATTATTTTCTATAATAGAAAAGCCTTTCCAATCAACCGTCTTTATGTCTTTTATGGTAGAAATAATTTTCTGCATACTTTGAGGGTCAGAAATAGAAACTGTCATTTCATTAAAACCTTGAATAGCTGGACTGTTTTCTAAAGCAATGAGTGTAGCTAAATCAGCAATCATTAAATTCTGAATTTTGTCATAAGAAGTAACTTGTTCATTGATACTTTCCGTTTCATTTTGCTGAAACAAACCGACAATTTCTAGGTCAATTCCTTTATCTGTTTTCAGAATATCTCCCACTTGTAATTGATTTTTTACAGCTAAATCTTTGCTTAATATCACTTTGCCTTTATCTTGTGGGGTAATATGCCTGCCCTCAACTAAATGTATCTGTTTAGAAGTAAAATGTTTATTTTCTTCGCTTTTCCAAACACCTAAAATCTTAGTCGTATTCCTAAATTCTTCTTCTATCGGTATGTTTCCCTTAAAGAAATCAATCGTAGAAAATGCTGTAAGTGTTTCAGTTGTTGCACTACAATACTGTACGCCTTTTATTTTACTTATTTCTTCAATCAACTCTGGAGTAATTTGTTGGGTAGAATACATAATTGTACCACCATCTACCGCTTCTACATTCAAATAAGGATTAGCTTCCGAATAATCATATCCGATTGTAAATTCTCCCCCTAAACTTTTGCGTAGGTTATCTTGTGCTAATGACGAAGCCTTATCAATAGCCAATGCACTCAAAACAAATACTGCAATAAGAAAAAGAATACAAAATAACAAGAAACTTTTTCCCTTTTTTCTAGTGGTATATAGCCAGCCACGCTTGATACAGTTCATAAAAATGCCTCCTAATTTCATAATATCTGTTGCAACAACTATAAAATAACATCTCAATATGGAAGCAATATGAAATTTCAAGTAAAATCAAAAAACCTCCCACAACGAGAGGTTTCTAAAAATATAATGTAAAACACATACCTTGCAAAACGTTCATTTTCTTAAATGTATAGGTCAGATTTAATGACTTTGCTATCATATCAACGATATATAAACCAAGACCATTTCCACCGTCTTTTCTATTTCTGGCAAAATCTGGACGGTAAAATGGTTCAAACAAATGCGGAATTATACTCTCTGGAATAGGTGTACATTCATTTTTAACCATAATTTTGTTTTTTTGCAAAACCACCGAAACACGATGTCCCAATTCCGTATAAGAAACAGCATTTGATAATACATTTGAGAGTAGTTTCTCCATGTGCTTTTTTGAAGTATTTACAAGGCAAGTATCTTGAACAGTTACTTGAAAATCAATTCCTTTTGACTGTGAAATTAGTTGGTATGGTTCACAAATTTTATTTAGAATTTCCGCTAAATTAAATTCTTCGGTTTTTTCACTTCCAGCTAAAAAGTCTAATCGGGAAGTATCTAAAATTTCTTTAATCATGTGAGAAAGTCTATCTACGATTTCTTTACACTCCAACAAATAAACATCTTTATTTTTATATTTTCCAACTCCCAAAATCATATTTTCTAAAATCGCATTTAAAGCAGTTACGGGAGTTTTCAATTCATGTGAAGCAGAACGCAGAAAATCAACTTTTAATTGTTCGGCTTCATTACTCTTTATCTTTTCATCTTCTAAATTGTTAATAGTCGTGATTAGATTTTTATATAATGTATTTACATTTGTAGCCAAGACACCTATTTCATCAAATGAATAAACAGGACATGATACCTCTTTCTTTAATTTTGCCATTTTTTCCGTCGTATCAGAAATTTCTTTAATCGGAGTTGTAATTACTCTTGAAAATAAAAAAGAGCAAATGAAAGCAATTATTATGCTAAGTATAAAAGAGAACGGAAACGCCCGTAAAATTGCTTCAGAAACAAACCTCTCTGTATTTAGAGCATTTTCAATCATAATTCCATTTTCTGATATGCTGTTTATACTTGATAACATTTGCGGAGCAAAAGTATAAATCAATATATGTGCAATAATAATGATAAATAGCATTACAGAAAATGTATAAAGAAAAATTTTAGGGAATAATTTCAATTTTTTCATAATCATATAATTTCCTCATATTTGTAGCCTACACCCTTTACAGTAATAATATTATCTATATCAAGTTTTTTTCTTAGGTTCTTAATATAAGTATCAATTATTCTGTCTGCAATAGGATAGCCGTACCCCCATAAATCATCAATAATCTGATTTCTCGTCAGTACAAGCCCTTTATGCTCTACAAGCAATTTTAACAAATCAAATTCTTTTGGAGTAAGGTCTATTTTCTCGTTATCTTTTTTCTTTGCAGTATATCCAGCAAAATCTACCACAATATCATTTATCTGTAATTGTTTCACATCACAATTTTTCCCACTACGACGCAATAACGCCTTTACTCTTTTTTCAAGCAAAATCATAGAAAATGGTTTTGTAATATAGTCGTCTACTTCTGCGTCAAAACAAGAAACTTGTGTATGTTCATTTTCGATTGCAGTTAATACAAGAACGGGAATAGAGCTATTTTCCCGAATTTCTTTCAATACACTAATACCGTCTTTTTTAGGTAGCATAATATCCAATATTACTAGGTCAATATTATTTTCTTGTAACGTAATTATTGCTTGTACTCCGTCAAAAACAGATAAAGTGCTATGTCCAACCATTTTCATATATTCACAGATTGCTTCATTTGTATTATAATCATCTTCAACTACTAATAAATTTGCCATGTTCTCACCTCAACGTATATTATACAAAATGAATGTGGAATAAATATGAAATTTGTTCAGAAAATAAATTTCGAGCATTTATGTTTCTCTTTTAAATATTGTAAAAGCGTGCAAATCTCCATAGAAATGCACGCTATATCATTTATCCTACAATCTTCCAGTTGCTATCCTTATGTAGTACAATCTCATATTGCGATACCTGCGTTGCCTTTGTCTGATTATCAAGGAATTTCACAGCAACCTTGACTTTCACATTGTCTCCGTCCTTTGTAAAGATAGGGTTTACCAGTTCAGAATAAAGATAGTCCCTGCCGA
>ERZ1106929.2508-NODE-2508-length-12136-cov-14.686284_pt1 | contig 12136 bp, 8 predicted proteins | sample MGYA00403662_ERZ1106929 | MGnify/ENA primary metagenome ERZ1106929 (study PRJEB35170, sample SAMEA104062442) | human gut metagenome | biome: human gut; feature: human-associated habitat; material: faeces | place: Denmark | collected 2013-02-20 ... | reverse complement strand
TCATTTCTTCTGAATAAACATGATACCATCGGTATTGATGCAGTTGCCATGTGTGTGAACGATGTGGCATGTGCAGGCGGTGAACCGCTTTTCTTCCTTGACTATATTGCCTGCGGCAAGAATTATCCGGAGAAGATCGCAACTATCGTAAGTGGTGTGGCAGAGGGCTGTAAACAGTCCGGAGCTGCTCTGATCGGTGGTGAAACTGCAGAGCATCCGGGGCTGATGCCGGAGGATGAGTACGATCTGGCTGGATTTGCAGTGGGCGTAGTTGACAGAAAAGATCTAATCACCGGAGAGAATATCAAACCGGGCGATACTCTGATCGGAATCGCAAGTACCGGTGTACACAGCAATGGATTTTCTCTGGTAAGAAAAGTGTTCCGTATGACAACGGAAGCACTGAATACATATTATGACTGTCTGGGTGAGACTCTTGGAGAGGCGTTGATCCGTCCGACCAGAATCTATGTGAAAGCTCTGAAAAATGTAAAAGAAGCAGGTGTGACCCTGAAAGGATGCAGCCATATCACCGGAGGCGGATTTTATGAGAATATTCCAAGAATGCTGCCGGAGGGTGTGCGTGCAGTCGTGAAGAAAGACAGTTATCCGGTACTTCCGATCTTCCGTATGCTTCAGAAAGAAGGAAATATTGCAGAAGAGATGATGTATAATACCTTTAACATGGGTCTTGGAATGATCGTTGCGGTAGATCCGGCAGATGTGGACAAGACGATGGAAGCAATCAAAGCAGCAGGCGATACACCATATGTAGTAGGTTCTGTGGAAGCAGGCGAGAAAGGTGTGACCTTATGCTAAAGCTGGCAGTTCTGGTATCAGGAGGCGGCACCAATCTACAGGCGATCATGGATGGGATCGCATCTGGTTCCATCACCAATGCAAAGATCGTGACTGTAATCAGCAATAATAAAAATGCCTATGCGCTGACCCGGGCAGAGCAGGCGGGGATTCCGGCGTCGTGCATCAGCCCGAAGGACTATGCCGACCGTGAGGCATTTCACGAAGCACTTCTTAAGGCACTGGTGGAGTCAGAAGCGGATCTGATCGTGCTGGCAGGATGTCTGGTAGTGATCCCGGAAATGATCATTGACCGGTTCCCGAATCGGATCATCAATATCCATCCGTCTCTGATCCCGTCATTCTGTGGAACGGAGTATTATGGACTGAAAGTCCACGAAGGAGCACTGGCCAGAGGTGTAAAACTTACCGGTGCAACGGTACATTTTGTGGATAAAGGGACAGATACCGGTCCGATCATTCTTCAGAAAGCAGTGGAAGTTCTTCCGGATGATACACCGAAGAGTCTTCAGCAGAGAGTGATGGAGCAGGCAGAGTGGGTGATCATGCCAAAGGCAATTGATCTGATCGCCAATGGAAAAGTAAAAGTTCAGGATGGAAAAGTCCTGATCGAACAGTAGAACAAGCGCGGAGGAAATACAGATGAAGATTTTGATCGTGGGAAGCGGCGGAAGAGAGCATGCCATCGCATGGAAAGTGGCACAGAGTCCGAAGGTAGACAAGATCTACTGTGCGCCGGGTAATGCAGGAATCTCTGAATATGCAGAGTGCGTGGATATCGGAGCAATGGAATTTGACAAACTGGTCGCATTTGCAAAAGAAAAGCAGATCGATCTGACAGTCGTAGGTATGGATGATCCGCTGGTAGGCGGTATCGTGGATGCGTTTGAGGCAGAAGGTCTTCGTGTGTTCGGACCGAGAAAGAACGCTGCAATCCTGGAGGGATCCAAGGCATTTTCAAAGGATCTGATGAAAAAATATGATATTCCGACGGCAGCTTATGAGAATTTTGACGATCCGCAGAAAGCACTGGAGTATCTGGAGACCGCTGATATGCCTATCGTACTGAAGGCAGATGGACTGGCACTTGGCAAAGGTGTGCTGATCTGCAATACACTGGAAGAGGCGCGCGAGGGCGTACAGTCCATTATGATGGATAAAAAGTTCGGTACCGCAGGCAACAAGATGGTCATTGAAGAGTTCATGACTGGCCGCGAAGTATCCGTGTTAAGCTTTGTGGATGGAAAGAATATCAGGATCATGACTTCTTCCCAGGATCACAAGCGCGCCATGGATGGAGACCAGGGACTCAATACCGGCGGTATGGGAACATTTTCTCCGAGCCCGTTCTATACGGATGAAGTGGACGAATTCTGTAAAAAATATATTTATCAGAAGACTGTGGATGCCATGGCAGCTGAGGGCAGAGAGTTCAAAGGAGTGATTTTCTTTGGACTGATGCTGACACCAAAGGGACCGAAGGTGCTTGAATACAATGCCAGATTCGGTGATCCGGAGACGCAGGTAGTTCTCCCACGTATGAAAAATGATATTGTGGATATCTTTGAGGCGTGCGTGGATGGCACCCTTGACCAGATTGATCTGGAGTTTGAGGACAATGCGGCAGTCTGCGTGGTACTGGCATCCGATGGTTATCCGGTAAAATACGAAAAAGGATTCCCAATCCATGGCCTTGAACATTTCAAGGGCTGCAAGGATAAATTTGTATTCCATGCAGGAAGTAAGTTAAAAGATGGTCAGATCGTGACTAGATAAACGTTCCTACAGAAAGGATATTGCAAATGGCCGTAAACCGGATATCCGTAAACCGGGTACTCAGTTCCGTCTGGATGGACTGCACAATATCATCTTCCTTGTGATGATCGTTGGCGCGGTAATCTTAAGCGGTGTACTTCCGGGAATGTCCGCATTCCAGGATGCAGCAGGCAATGTAAGAGGCATTCATCTCTTTGGAGAAGTAACCCTGACATTCCCGGCTCTGATCGAAATCGTGATCATTCTGCTTGCTGCTTTTCTTTCCTTTAAGACAACAGATAAGCAGATCCGTATCAGAAACCATTTTACCTGGGGCGCGATCCAGGAAGTTGCAGTTTTATTCATTGGTATCTTTATTACCATGCAGCCTGCACTGATGCTTCTGAAAGCAGTAGGACCAAATCTTGGAATCACCAAGCCTGCAGAGATGTTCTGGGCAACAGGTGCACTTTCCAGTTTTCTGGATAACACACCGACTTATCTGGTATTCCTTACAACAGCAGGAACATTGGCATTTACCAATGGAATCACAACCACACTGGGAACTGTACCGACCAAGGTTCTGTCCGCAATTTCCTGCGGTGCAGTATTCATGGGTGCTAACACTTATATCGGAAACGCCCCGAACTTTATGGTAAAGGCAATCTCTGATGAGAATGGTGTGAAGATGCCGTCATTTTTCGGATATATGCTGTGGTCTGTGGCATTTCTGGTTCCGGTGTTTATTATCGATATGTTTGTATTCTTTTTATAAGGAGGGAGGATCATTATGCAGGACAATCAGGAAAAATGTAAAGAACTTGCAATACGCATTTATAACCTGGACGAAGAAGTTTATAAATGTGTGGGTTCCTCTCTGGGACGTACATTTACAGGACAAAAAGAAACAACTCTCCGTCATCTGGCAGCACTGATGTATACCAAGCCGGACGGACATCTGCTCAGAAGTGAACTGGCGCTGATCAGTAACATGGCCCGTACCATCAGGGATAAGAGCGAGAGAAGACGTCTTATGATAGAGTATGACAGTATTCTGAAAGAGATTGAAAGTCTTCCGGATACATTTGGACAGACAGATATTGTAGATAAAGAACGTATCAGTCTGAATAATCTGATCGCAAGACGCCAGAATGAGATTTCCGAAAATGATCATCTGATCATCTGTATCAGCCGTACACAGGGAAGTGGCGGTAATGATATCGGATTTGAACTGGCAGATCAGCTTCAGATCAACTATTATGATGCAGAGATCTTTGATCAGGTTATGAAGCGTCTGCAGGCAGATAAAAGTGTAGTCAGTGATACAGGTAATTTTGAGAAATTTGATAAATACAGAAAGAAAAAACATACAGATCTGAAAACCTGGTTCAGGGAATTCAACCGTTATCACGGACTTCCGAAACAGGATGCGGTTTTCTTCAACATGAGTGATCTGATCTGTGAACTGGCAAAAAGTGAAGACTGTGTGATTATGGGGCGCTGTGCAGACACGATTCTTAAGAATAATCACATTCCTCATATCAGCCTGTTTATCAGTGCTCCCTTCCAGGTTCGTGTGCAGCACGTTATGGATATCCGTAATATGAATTTGAAACAGGCAGTACGTTTTCTGAAGCAGATGGATAAGCAGCATAAGAAATATTATGAATTTTATACCGGTGAGAAATGGGGAAAACCGGAGAATTATGATTTGTGCATCAACAGTGCCAACTATGGACTGAAGGATACAATTGAGCTGATCCGGAGAATGCTGGATCAGAAGGTTCACTGATCAGAGGGAGATTTATCTGTCTGATTTAACCGAATCGAGTAAATAGCGGAGCGGATTGCAAATATCCGCCTGACAAAGAAAATAAGCTCTGTGGATAAAAGAAAAATCCACAGAGCTTATTTTTTGCCAAGTCCAGGCAGATATTTGTAAGCAGCAAAGCAATCTGGGAATGCCCGGCGCTTGCTGTAAACGACTTTGATTTTAACGCCAGTTGAATGTACTCATACCATAAACATAGATAAAGGCAATTATAATCGGAAGTACAAACCGGAAGAGTGGTTTCATCCACTTCTGTACCTTTAAGCCCTTACCTGTATTGGCCTCTCTGATAAAGTTATCCCATCCCCAGCCGAACTTATTACAGCAGAAGAGTGCAAGGATGAGAGAGCCAAGGGGTAAAATATTGTTGGAAACAATAAAATCCCAGAAATCAAGCCAGGTAGTTCCTTCGGCAAATGGCTGGAAGTGGAAAACGCTGAAACCAAGGGCTGTGGTAAGTGCCAGAAGAAAAACACCTGTGCCGCAGACCACGCTGCCTTTTGGACGAGACCAGCCGGTAAGCTCACGTATCATTGCCAGGATGTTTTCGCACACTCCCAGAACTGTTGACATGGCTGCAAATACCATGAACAGGAAGAATAAGGAACCCCAGATGCGACCTCCGGACATGTTGTTAAAAACTGCTGCCATTGTATCAAACAGAAGGCTCGGACCTGCATTTACTTCCAGATTAAAGGTAAAGCATGCAGGGAAAATAATAACTCCTGCCAGAAAAGCAACCAGTGTGTCCAGTGTGATCACATGAATAGCTTCCCCCATTAGAGAATGCTCTTTGCCAATATAGCTGCCAAAGATAGCCATGCCACCCATACCTGTAGATAAAGTAAAGAATGCCTGGTTCATTGCCCCTACGATCACCGAACCATCAATCTTTGAGAAATCCGGTTTCAGATAAAAGGTCATTCCCTCACCAGAGCCTTTCAGAAAAAGACTGTGTACAGCGAGAGCAAGCATCAGTACCAGCAGTGCAGACATCATATATTTTGTCACACGCTCCAGTCCTCCCTGAAGATTGAAGGAAAGGATGAAAAATGCAATGACTACAGTGACCAGTAAGAAGAATACATTCACAGAGGGAGAGGAGATCATGGCTGAAAATCCCAGTGAACCATTTTTACCTCTGAGAAACTGTACAAAATAATAAATGATCCAGCCGCAGACAACAGTATAAAATGCCATCAGGGCAATGTTGCCAAGCAGACAGAACCAACCGAAAATCCCCCATTTCTGTCCTGGCTTTTCCAGCTTACGGTACATGAAAAGGGGACTTGTCTGAGCCGCTCTTCCGATGGAAAATTCCAACACAAGAGCCGGGATTCCCAGGATGACCAGACACAGAAGATAGATCAGCATAAAGCTGCCGCCGCCATTTTGCCCGCACATCCACGGGAATTTCCATACATTTCCGCAGCCAATGGCGCAGCCGGCGGAAAGCATAATGAAGCCAAGCCGGCTTCCAAGCTGTTCACGTTTCATAAGATAACGCTCCCTTCAGAAGTTCATATAAGGGATATTATAAGATAAAAAACAATATTTGTAAAATTAATTGTTTTGTTGTATATTATTGAAAATATCGTTTGTATAAGAAAAATAACGCTTCTGCGTTTTGATGGGAAAATATTGAAAAAAATATGGGAAAGGAACGAGAAATGGATACAAATGTGTTAAAAACTTTTATTGCAGTATGTGAATATTCAGGATTTTCGGCTGCTGCAAAGGAACTGGGATATACGCAGTCTACAGTTTCTTCACAGATTAAACAACTGGAAAAGGAGCTTGATGTCAGGCTGTTTGACCGTTATTATCATAAAATCAATCTTACGGAAAAGGGAGTTTTAGTTTTGCAGCAGGCTCGAAATATTCTGAAGGCACAGGCGAAAATGCTTGATTCGCTGAATTCGGCTGAAAGCATTGAAGGCGAGATCCGGTTGTCTATGTCCAGTTCTGTCTGCAGCAGATATTTTAAAAATGATTTTCTGCGTTTTCATCATCAGTATCCGGAAATAAAAGTGGAGATAACAGAAAACGGTACAGAGCAGATGTTTGATAAATTGCGGAAGAACGAAACAGATCTGGTTTTTACTCTGGACAGGCATATTTATGATTCGGATTTTATTATTTGTGCGGAACAGGAAGAACAGGTACATTTTATTGCAGCGGCTGATAATTCTGTTGCAGGCTGTTCATGGAAATTAAGTGAAATTTCTCAGAATGAGTTTGTGTTAACAGAACAAGCCATGAGCTACAGAAAAATACTGAATGAAACCCTTGCGTCCCAATCACTGGAAATCCGTCCGGTTCTTGAAATCGGAAATCCGCTCCAGATATGTGAACTGGTAAAAAACAGCAGCCTGCTTTCCTTTCTTCCGGATTTTATTTCGGAGAAATATGTGAAAGACGGACAGATTAAAAGACTGGATGTTGCCGGCTGCCCGGTAACTGTATGGACACAGTTGCTGCTCCACAAAAATAAATGGCGGTCTCCGGCAATTAATGTGTTTGTAGAATTTTATAAAGAAGTCATGCAGAGATAGAACTTGAAGAATACTGGAAATTTTATTCGACCTGAGATGAAAAATATTAGCCGGGCAAAATAAAATTGAATATTTACAAATTGGAAATATCAAAGTTAAATCTAAAATAATTATAAACTGCACAAAAAATACTTGCATTTTTTGTCTAAAAGTATATCATATATGATTAGTCAGGCTAATTAAAGAATAATATCAGACCTGAAAGAGGACAGAGGCCGGAAAGGAGTGAAGTTATGTGGTGCCCAGAAGAGGAGAAGAAAGAAAAACGAGAAGAGAAAAGCATGCCTGCGCTCTTTATGGAGATCAACCGCCAATATGGTATGAGATGTATGCAGCGTATACGGGAAATCGGTATCCAGCGGGGACAGATGCCGATCATTATGATCGTATACAGAAATAACGGCTGTAGCCAGAAGGAAATCGCAGAATGTATGGGTGTGACACCGCCTACTGTAAATGTAAGTATTCAGCGTCTTGAGAAAGCAGATATTGTCTGCAGGAAACGTGATGATAAAGACCAACGCATCATGCGTGTATATCTGACAGAAAACGGAAGAAAAATCGTGGAGGAGCTCCAGCAGGAAAGCAAAGCTGTGGAAAAAGTGATGTTCAGCAATTTCAGCGAAGCAGAGCTATGTCTTTTACGAAGGTTTTTTGGGCAGATTCTGGATAATATTTCGGAGATACCTGTCAACAGGTAGAAACTGAAAAATACATGATGGAGCAGATTGAGAAAACTGTATCAGCATGTTCAGATAAAAAATAATATTGTCTGTGAAAGAACTGACACGTGAGTTTAAACAGACATACATATTAAAAATAGGAAAAGAGGGAATCAAGCAATGATTAAACTGATGAAATATCTGAAGAAATCAGCGGGATACATTGTCCTGATCATAGCACTTCTGTTTCTGCAGGCGTACTGTGATCTTTCCCTGCCGGATTATACCTCCAAGATCATTAATGTAGGTATCCAGCAGAAAGGTATTGAAGACAGTGTGCCGGATAAGCTTCGGGATTCAACCCTGCAGAATCTTCAGATTTTTATGGATGAGGATCAGAAAAAGGAAGTTTCACAGAATTATACACAGGAAGATGATACCTGGTTATTAAACGATGATATTTCCAAAGAAACCAGAGAGAATTTAAATGAGGATTTCTCAAAGGCAATGATGATGGTAGCTGCCTTTTCCGAAGACAGTGAGCAGGGGCAGGCAATGGCTGCACAGATGGGCCTTCCGGAGGGAACAGACCCGTTGACAGCACTGGCACAGATGCCGGAAGAAGCAGTACAGCAGATTATGAGTCAGGTGGATGAGAGGCTGAAAGATATGCCGGAGTCTATTGTGACACAGGCTGGTGTTTCCTTTGTTGCTTCAGAATATGAAGCACTGGGAAAAGATGTGGATGCCATTCAGATGCATTACATCCTGATGTCAGGTATCAGAATGCTTGCCATGGCACTGGTGATCATGCTGGCAGCAATCAGCGTCACATTTATTTCGGCCAGAGTGGCAGGCAGACTTGGTCATGACCTGAGAAACAGCATTTACCGCAAGGTTATGAGCTTTTCCAGCAGAGAATATCATAAATTCTCCACAGCATCCCTGATCACACGAAGCACCAATGATGTGCAGCAGGTACAGCAGGTTATGGCAATGATGTTCCGCATTGTTCTGTACGCGCCGATCCTTGGTATTGGTGGAGTGCTCAAGGTATTAAACACAGATTCTTCCATGACATGGATCCTTGGTGTGGCAGTTGGTCTGATCCTGATTGTGATCTTTGTGCTGTTCCAGGTGGCAATGCCAAAATTCACTATCTTACAGACTCTGATCGACAGACTGAATCTGGTATCCCGTGAGATTCTGACAGGTATTCCTGTTATCCGTGCATTCAGCCGTGAGAAGCATGAGGAAGATCGTTTTGAGAAAGCGAACCTGGATCTGACAAAAACAAACCTGTTTGTCAACAGATGTATGACTTTTATGATGCCCATTATGATGTTGATCATGAACGGAGTATCTGTACTTATTATTTACAGTGGTGCCCATGCAGTAGACAACGGAACCATGCAGGTTGGTAATGTTATGGCATTTATCCAGTATGCAATGCAGATCATTATGTCCTTCCTGATGATCACTGCAATGTCTATTATGCTCCCGAGAGCAAATGTTGCAGCGCTTCGTATTGATGAGGTTCTGAAAACAGAGGTTTCCATTCAGGATCCGGAAACTCCGGTACATCCGTCAGAAAGTGTGAAAGGTGAGATCGAATTTGACCATGTATCCTTTGCTTACCCGGAAGCAGGTGAGAATGTACTGACAGACATTTCCTTTAAAGCAAAGAAAGGTCAGACGATTGCAGTGATCGGAAGTACAGGAAGTGGTAAAAGTACCCTGATCAATCTGATCCCAAGATACTATGATGTGACAAAGGGTTCTGTTAAAGTGGATGGTGTGGATGTCCGTGACATGACTCAGAAAGAGCTTCGTGATAAGCTGGGATATGTGCCGCAGAAGGGTGTACTTTTCTCAGGTACCATTGATTCAAACATCCGCTATGGTAAGCCGGAAATCACTGATGCACAGGTAAAGGAAGCAGCAGAGGTTGCACAGGCTACAGAATTTATTGATACCAAACCGGAGAAATATGAATCCCCTGTATCACAGGGAGGTACCAATGTTTCGGGCGGACAGAAACAGCGTCTGTCCATTGCCAGAGCCATTGCAAAGGATCCGGAAATCTTTATCTTTGATGACAGCTTCTCTGCCCTTGACTTTAAGACTGACAGTCAGTTAAGAAAGGCATTGAAGGAGTACACCAAGGACGCAACTACCGTAATCGTTGCCCAGAGGATCAGTACTATCCTTGGTGCAGACCAGATCATTGTACTGGACGACGGACATATGGCAGGTATTGGAACTCATAAGGAACTGATGGCAAATTGTGAGGTATATCAGCAGATTGCAAGATCTCAGTTATCAGAGGAGGAACTGGCATGAGCGAACAGAGAAGAAGAGGTCCTATGGGAGGACATGGACGTATGATGTCCGGCGAAAAGGCGAAAGACTTCAAGGGCTCCATGGCTAAGCTTTTCCGTTATATGGGACGATATAAATTCCGCTTTATACTGATGTTTATCTTTGCAGTAGCGGGAACTGTGTTTAGTATTGTAGGGCCTAAGATTTTAGGTAAGGCGACCACAGAGCTGTTTAACGGCCTGGTTGCCAAGGTAAACGGAACCGGTGAAATTGACTTCGGAAAGATCGGGATGATCCTGTTATGGACACTTGGATTATATGTGTTAAGTGCATGCTTTTCCTTTGTACAGGGATTCGTAATGTCCGGGATCTCCAATGATGTTACCTATAATCTGAGAAAAGATATTTCAAAGAAAATCAACAGACTGCCTCTGAACTATTATGAGAGCAGAACAAACGGAGAGATCCTCTCCCGTATCACCAATGATGTGGACACTCTGCAGATGAGTCTGAACCAGAGTCTGACGCAGCTGATCACATCAGTGACAACTCTGATTGGTGTATTTATTATGATGCTTTCCATTAACGTGTGGATGACTCTGGCAGCACTTCTGATCCTGCCGGTTTCCATGTTCATCATCCAGACTGTCATGAAGCATTCCCAGAAATACTTCCAGGATCAGCAGAGCTATCTGGGTAAAGTAAACGGTCAGATCGAAGAGAACTTCGGCGGTCATAATGTAGTCCGGGTTTTCAACAAAGAGAATGATGTAGTAGAAGAATTTGAAAAAGACAATCAGAAGCTTTATGAATCTGCATGGAAATCTCAGTTTTTCTCAGGAATGATGATGCCGATCATGCAGTTTGTAGGTAACCTTGGATATGTAATGGTAGCTCTCTTAGGCGGCGTGTTTGTAATCAAAAAAAGTATTGAAGTCGGTGATATCCAGTCCTTCTTCCAGTACATCCGTAACTTTACACAGCCAATCCAGCAGATTGCACAGGTTACAAACCTGTTACAGTCCTCAGCAGCAGCTTCCGAACGAGTATTTGAATTCCTGGAGGAGCCGGAAGAGAGTCAGAATGAGAAGAACCCTGTAGATGTTAATACACTTACAGGAGATGTACAGTTTGAACATGTAAAATTCGGTTACAATCCGGATAAGATCATTATTAATGATTTCTCTGCAGATGTGAAGGATGGCCAGAAGATTGCCATTGTAGGTCCCACAGGTGCAGGAAAGACAACTATGGTGAAACTGCTTATGAGATTCTATGATCTCAATGGCGGAAGTATTAAGGTAGACGGTTATGACATCAAAGACTTTAACAGAAGCAGTCTGAGAGAGATGTTTGGTATGGTGCTCCAGGATACCTGGCTGTTCTCAGGAACCATTATGGAAAATATCCGTTACGGACGTCTGGATGCTACAGATGAAGAGGTGATCGCAGCAGCAAAGGCAGCCCATGTGCACAACTTTATCATGCAGCAGCCGGGCGGCTATGACATGGTTCTGGATGAAGAAACCAGTAATATTTCCCAGGGACAGAAACAGCTTCTCACTATTGCCAGGGCAATTCTTGCCAATAATAAGATCCTGATCCTGGATGAGGCAACCTCCTCTGTAGATACCAGAACCGAAGTGCGTATCCAGAAAGCCATGGACAATCTGATGAAGGGCAGAACCAGCTTTGTGATCGCACACAGACTTTCTACCATCAAGGATGCAGACCTGATCCTGGTTATGAAAGACGGTGACATTATAGAGCAGGGAAATCATGAAGAGCTTCTGGCTAAGAAAGGCTTCTATGCAGACCTGTATAACAGTCAGTTTGAGAATAAGGCAACTGCCTGAAAGAGAAAATTAAAGTATGGAAATCATGGTGTAAATCATGATATAAATCTATGGCAATTTCTGAAAAAATGAAATTGCTGTAAGAAAGAAATATATTATAAATCCCTCAGGGGTATTTGTAAAAGAGAATATATCCGGCTCCAGGCTAATGCAGATATTTCTTTTGCCAGGAAGATATAGGATCATACAGATACCGGCTGAGGGATTTTTGCCGGATTTTTGTCTTTTCTGTAAGAGGGGAATATGTTATAATTAAAAACCAATCTACGAAAATTGATATATTTTGTTACTGTTCACTGGTAATATCCCGCGAGGTGTTTTTTGTGAGCGAAGGTC
>ERZ1106929.2502-NODE-2502-length-12177-cov-6.927735_pt1 | contig 12177 bp, 8 predicted proteins | sample MGYA00403662_ERZ1106929 | MGnify/ENA primary metagenome ERZ1106929 (study PRJEB35170, sample SAMEA104062442) | human gut metagenome | biome: human gut; feature: human-associated habitat; material: faeces | place: Denmark | collected 2013-02-20 ... | reverse complement strand
TGTAGTGGTGCATATAGCGCTTCTCGGTCTCCTCCCAGATGGTGTCCAGCTTCTGAGAGGCGGCCAGGGTGTTCAGGGTGCACACGGACAGGACCTGGGTCTGGCCGCGGGTGAACAGGCCGGAGCCGTGGACCCGGGGCAGCACGCCCACCTCGGCGGCCAGGGGACGGATCTCGTTCTTGGCGCGGCCGTCCACACGGTGGCCCTCCAGCAGCCAGGCCTTGACGATCTTCTTCTGGAACTTGTAGGTGATCTCCTCCAGGTACTTGTCCATCTCGGGATAGTCCTCCAGGAAGAGCTCATGCCAGTGCTCGATGAGCTTGTTCCACCGCTCCTCGCGCACGTTCTTGTCGTCGGTGTCCATGGCGGCGCGGGCCTCGTCCATGGTGGCCTCCACGATCTTGTCGAACAGCTCCTGGTCGAAGTCGGCGTGGTCGTAGGTCATCTTGTCCCGGCCGATCTCGGCCACGATCTGGTTGATGAAGGCCACCTGCTTCTTGATGTCCTCGTGGGCGGCCACGATGGCGTCGTACATGATGTCGTCGGGCAGCTCCTTGGCGCCGGCCTCAATCATGATCACCTTCTTGTCGGTGGCGGCCACAGTCAGATCGAGCTGGGAGGCGTGCTTCTGCTCGTTGGTGGGGTTGAGGACAATCTGGCCGTCCACATAGCCCACCTCCAGGCAACCGATGGGGCCGGCCCAGGGGATGCAGGAGTAGGCCAGGCAGGCGGACACGCCGATCATGGCGGTCACCTCGGGGGAGCAGTCCCGGTCCACGCTCATGACGGTGGCGGTCACCACCACGTCGTTGCGGAAGTCGTAGGGGAACAGGGGGCGGATGGAGCGGTCGATCACGCGGCTGGCCAGCACGGCGGGCAGGGAGGGCTGGCCCTCGCGGCGCATGAAGGAGCCGGGGATGCGGCCCACGGCGTACAGCTTCTCCTCAAAGTCCACGCTCAGGGGGAAGAAGTCCACCCCGTCCCGGGGGCGGGGGGACACGGTGACGGCCACCAGCACGGTGGTCTCGCCGTAGGTGACCATGGCGGACGCGGTGGCCAGCTCGGCCACCTTGCCCACGTCGATGGTCAGGGGGCGGCCCGCCACCTCGGTCTTGTAGACCTTGTGGTTGGTGAATTCCTTGTGCTTGATAATGGTTGACATGCGGGTATTCCTCCTTTTCATTGGCGTCTCCCACACATCAGAGCCCGATCCCTTTTAGCACTTGAAGCTGGGTCCGGCCCTCCGGGCCCAGGTTCAACTGCTAAAAAGCAAGCTCCGACGGATGGGAAGAAGGGGTGGCACGGAGTCCGCGCCACCCCTCTTGATTCGTTGTTGTCACGCTGCGGCGGCTGCACGACGGACAACTGCTCAACACTCCGCGAAAAATGCCGTTGGCGTTCCGCCAACCTGTTTTTTCATCTGCGTGTTTCGCTGTCGTCCTGCTCCGCACGCCTCCGCGCTTCTTCTTACTTTCGGATGCCCAGCTTGGCGATAATGGCGCGGTAGCGCTCGATGTCCTTGGCCATCAGATAGTCCAGCATCTTGCGGCGCTTACCGACCATCTTGAGCAGGCCGCGGCGGCTGTGGTTGTCGTGGATGTGCACCTTCAGGTGCTCGGTCAGCTCCTGGATGCGGGCGGTCAGAATGGCGATCTGCACCTCGGGGGAGCCGGTGTCAGTGGCGTGGGTACGGTTGGCCTCGATCACGGCCGTCTTCTCGTCCTTACGGATCATGGTTGGGTTCCACCTTTCATACAATGTGCCCTGGGCTGCGTGGCCGGCCGGTGAGAGCCTGGGGACGAAGCCGGGGGTAAATTCTGCCTGTAAATCACAGGCTGTAGTAGTTTATCATATTCTCCCCGCCTTGTAAAGAGGTCATTCCCGATTTTGCGGCGAATTTTCCCGCGCCGCCGCCGTCCTCTTGCGCCGGCGCAGGCGCGGGGGTATGATACAAAAAACAGCAAGGAGGAATGGTTATGATCCGTCTGCTGACCGGGAGCACGCACACGGGAAAGACCCTGCTGGCCCAGCGCCTGCTGGAGCGGCACGGCGCGCCCTATCTGTCCATCGACCACCTGAAGATGGGCCTCATCCGCAGCGGGATGTGTCCCCTGACGCCGGAGAGCCCCGACGAGGCCCTCACCGCCGTCCTCTGGCCCGTGGTGCGGGAGATCGTCAAAACCGCGGTGGAAAACGGCCAGTCGCTGACGGTGGAGGGTTGCTACATCCCCTTCAACTGGCGGGAGGACTTTGATGCGTCCTGCCTCCCCCACATACGCTTTCTCTGTCTGGTGTTCAGTGAGGCGTACATCCGCACCCGGTTTGACGCCATTCAGACCCACGCCAACGCCATAGAGCGGCGGAAGGACGACTCCTTCTGCACCATGGAATTACTTTTGGCGGAAAACCGGCGCAATCTGGAGGCCTGCCGCCGCCGCGGACTGCCCTATTACCTCATTGACGGCCCCTATGCCCTGCCCCTGGACTGGTGAGCGTTACCAAATCGTCATTTATTCTTAATAAATTATCTTTAAATCCCCATTGACAATCATATGATTATTTAGTATAATCATGCCAAAGCAAGAAAAGGAGTGGATGATATGGCAAAGACGCTGCCGGGAACCACCATCGCGGTGGACTGGAACCGACCGGAGGAGGCGGAGACCCTGCTGAACTCCCTCTTTTTGGCCGGGGGGCTGATGCTCTCCCAGGTGGCCAGCCTGACCGGGCTGGAGCCCTATGTCATCCAGAACTGGGTCCGCCGGGGCTTTGTGGCCCCGCCGGAGCGCAAGCGGTACTCCCGCCGCCAGTTTTCCCGCATCGTCCTGATCAATATGCTGAAGGATTCCATGCAGCTGGACAAAATCTGCGCCCTGCTCTCCTATGTCAACGGGGAGCTGGACGATGAATCGGACGATCTGATTGACGATTTCCAGTTGTATCTCTATATTGTACGCCTGGCGGCCCTGGTGGAGCATCAGCCTCCCAGCGGGCCGGACGAGGCGGCCCGCTGGTGCCAGACAGCGGCGGAGAGCTACCGTGAGAGCGTCCCGGGCGCCCGGGACCGGGTGGCCCGCTGCCTCCATGTGATCCTGACGGCCTATCTGGCCGGACGGCTCAAGCAGGAGGCGGAGGCCCTCCTCGCGGCCCTGGCCTGACGCGTCCCAAGACAGCGGTAGGGACGCGGAGTATCCCACCGCTGTTTTATGATAGATCGCATCCCCATTTCGAGAAAGGAGGAACCCATTCATGGCAGCCTGGTGGCAATCCCTCTCTGCCCTGGACCACGTTCTGCTCTACATCGCCGTACCCGCCACGCTGATCCTGCTGATTCAGACCGTTCTCCTCTTTGCGGGGGGCGCGTTTGACAGCGACGGCGACGCCGGTGTGCCGGACGCGGACGGGCCGGACTTCGACGGCCCCGACGCCGACGGCGGCCCGCTCCACGAGGCCGCGGCGGACCCGGAGACCCCCGACACCGGCCTGCACCTGTTCACCGTGCGGGGCGTGGTGGCCTTCCTGGTGCTCTTCGGCTGGGGCGGCCTGTGGCTCCACCAGGTAGGCCTGCCCGGTTTCCTGGCGGTCTTCCTGGCCATCCCCATCGGCTTTGCCGGCATGGTGGGCATCGCCCTGGCCGTCCGCCAGGCCCTTCGCCTCCAGTACGACGGCACCCTGGATCTCCGCAACGCCCTCGGGCGGACGGGCACCGTGTACCTCACCGTTCCCCCCGGCCGCTCCTCCCCCGGCAAGGTCACCCTCACCGTGCAGGAGCAGCTGACGGAATTTGAGGCCCTCACCGACTCCCCCGCCCCCATCCCCACCGGCAGCCCTGTCCGTGTCACCGGTCTGGTCGGCCGCGGCGCCCTGCTGGTGGAACCCATCCCATCCGAATCAAAAGAGACAGAATAAGGAGGAACTTATGCCAAACATCTTTGGACTTATCCTTACCTGCGTCATCGTCGTCATCGTCTTCTCCCTGCTGCTGTTCCTGATCAAGCGCTACAAGAAGTGCCCCTCGGACAAGGTCATGGTCATCTACGGCAAGGTGGGCAGCAACAAGGACGGCTCCACCCGCAGTGCCAAGTGCATCCACGGCGGCGCGGCCTTTATCTGGCCGGTCATCCAGTCCTATGAGTTCCTGGATCTGACCCCCATGTCCATCTCGGTGGATCTGGAAAACGCCCTGTCCCGCCAGAACATCCGCATCAACGTCCCCAGCCGCTTCACCGTGGGCGTCTCCACCGAGCCGGGGGTCATGCAGAACGCCGCCGAGCGCCTGCTGGGCCTGAAGCTCCAGGAGATCCAGGAGCTGGCCAAGGACATCATCTTCGGCCAGCTGCGCCTGGTCATCGCCACTATGGACATCGAGGAGATCAACACCGACCGGGATAAGTTCCTGGAGGCCGTCTCCCGCAACGTGGAGGGCGAGCTCAAGAAGATCGGCCTGCGCCTCATCAACGTCAACGTCACCGACATCTCCGACGAGTCCGGCTACATTGACGCCCTGGGCAAGGAGGCCGCCGCCAAGGCCATCAACGACGCCAAGAAGAACGTGGCCGAGAAGGACCGCGACGGCTCCATTGGCGAGGCCCAGGCCCGCCGCGACCAGCGCATCCAGGTGGCCCAGGCCGACGCCTCCGCCATCCAGGGCGAGAACTCCTCCAAGGTGGAGGTGGCCATGTCCAACGCCCAGCGCCGCGAGAAGGAGGCCGAGGCCACCCGCATCGCCACCGCCGCCGAGAAGATCGCCGCAGCCCAGGCCCTGGAGGAGGCCTACGCCGCCGAGCAGAAGGCCGAGGCTGCCCGCGCCCAGCGTGAGAAGGCCACCCAAGAGGCCGATGTCATCGTCAAGACCGAGATCGACAAGCGCCGCCGGGAGCTGGAGGCGGAGGCCGAGGCCGAGCAGATCCGCCGCCGCGCCAAGGGCGAGGCCGACGCCATCCTGGCCAAGATGCAGGCCGAGGCCCAGGGCGCCCAGGAGATCCTGGTCAAACAGGCCGACGGCCTGCGGCAGATCGTGGCCGCCGCGGGCGGCGACGCCGACCACGCCGTGCGCCTGATGCTGGCCGACAAGATGGAGGAGCTCATGCGCATCCAGGTAGACGCCGTCAAGGGCATCAAGATCGACAAGGTCACCGTCTGGGACGGCGGCGAGCAGAAGGACGGCAAGACCGCCACGGCGGGCTTTGTCTCCGGCCTGATGAAGTCCATCCCGCCCATGAACGAGATGTTCGACATGGCGGGCATGGAGCTGCCCCGCTTCCTGGGCAAGAACAAGGAGGAGCCTGCTGCTCCCCCCGCGCCCGCAGAAGAGTCCGGCGCGCCCGCAGAAGAGTCCTGATAATTGGAAGGCCCCCGGAACCTGATGGGTTCCGGGGGCCTTTCTGCTTTAAATTAGAGCTTCTTTTCGGCAAAGCGCATGAGGATGACGGCCACCTCGGCGCGGGTGGCGGTGCCGGCGGGGTCGAGCCGGCCGCCGTCCTTTCCGGTCAGCAGACCCTCGCCCACGGCCCAGCACAGGGCGTCCGCCGCATAACCGCTGGCCGCGTCCTTGTCGGCAAAGCCGTCCAGGCCGCCTGTGGGCTCCGGTGTGCCCGCATAGCGGTACAGCATGGCCGCTAATTGCTCCCGGGTCACCGCGTCCTCCGGACCGAAGGCCCCGGTGTCATACCCGGCCACAATCCCCTGGGCCGCCGCCCAGTTCACCGCGCCGGCATACCACGCGTCCGCCGCCACGTCGGTGAAGCCCGCCCCGCCGGGGGCGGCAGGGCTGCCCGCCAGGTTCCAGAGCACCTGCGCCGTCATGGCGCGGGTCAGCACCGCGCCGGGGTCAAAGGTGACGGCGCTGGTACCGTCCATGAGGCCCTTTTCATACACATAGGCCACCGCATCATAGTACCACTCGCCGCTGCTCACGTCGGTGAAGGGCAGGGATTCGGGCTGTTCCGGCTCGGTTTCGATCGCGGTGAAGACCGCCTCGACCTCCACCTTGGAAGCGGGCATTTTGAAGGTATATTTGCCGTCGCCCTTGTCGGTGAGCTTGATGGAATCGCCATCCTTGCCGGTGACGGTCAGCTTGTCCAGCTCATAGCCCTCGTCGGGCTTCACGGTGATGGTCACGGTGGTGCCTCTGGAGGCGCGGGTGGGGCTTACCTTCACGCTGCCGTTGTCCGTGTCCTCCACGCTCACCGTGTACCGGGTGGAACTGGAGGAGGAGCCGCCGGAGGAGCTGCTTTTCGAGAATGTCGCATGGATAGTGCAGTCCTTTGTCACATTCTGAACGGTGTAGGTGCCGTTATCGTTCTGCACCACGTCTGCGGCGGTGCTGTCATCGACGGTCACATCAGAGATGGAATATCCGCTGTCGGCGGTGACGGTGAAGGTCTGACTGCCGCCATTGGCTACGGCCACCCTGCCGCTGGGAGTGATGGCGCCGCCTTCGCCGGCGGTGGCGGTGATGGTAAAGCCCTGCGCGGGGTCTGTTGTTCCATCACCTACCACCGCACTGCCAATGTCCGTAGTAATATCCCTGGCCGAGTCATCTGTGTAGGCCAGTTTGATCTTCAGCTGCTTGTCTTCTTTGGTAGTCTTGTTGTCCGCAATGGTAACAGGGAAGGAGCCGGTATCATTTCCGTCCTTTTCGCCCGTCTTTGTTGTTACCCCAAGAACAATATCGCCGCCCAAAATTGGATTCGAATTGTTAAAAGTACAACCGGAAATAGTCAGGGACTTGACGCTGGCCTGCGCACCGGTGATATCAGTGGGATTGCTGCCGTCCTGCCCGCCGCGTTCAGCGACTTTAATGGGGCCGGAAGCACCGCAATTTCCTTCAAACCTAGTGTTGGTGATCGAGATCACAGCATCCTGTACGGCGACCAGGTTCAGGTCGATGGCATAGTTAATGCCGCCGCAGTTTGTAAAGGTGCAGCCGTCAATGGTCAGGTTTTTCGCGTTGGTCAGATACATGCCCTGTCCACCGCTCACTCCTGCCTTGGAGTTTTGCACGGTGCAGTTGGTCATGGTCAGGTTCAGACCGCTGACAACAGTTGCGCTCTGATTCTGAGATGTAATGAGGATGGATTTATCCGCCGTTCCATTCCTGTCGGTGTCGCCGTCTACGGTCAGATTGTTCAAGGTGAGGTTCGTGTTGGTCTGGTCGGCATGTTCGCCCGAAGCTGCCACACAGTTGATGGTGCCGTACAGGGTCTTGCCGCTGCCCTCAATGGTGAGGGTGCTGCCCGCCGCAATGGAAATGTCTTTTGTTATATCCTGAAGGAGGGTGATGGTGTGATCTTCTGCGGACAGCGCGGCGGTCAGAGCATTATCAAAAGAGGTGAATTTCTCCTCCCCAACCTGTGCCACAAGGACGCCCTCTTCCGTCTTTTCAAAGGTGTCCCCAGAGGCCAGGGTGATGGTGGGGATGTCCGCATCCTTGGCGGCCTGATAGGCCAGCTCAACCGCAACCTCGCTGCCATTTTCGGCCTTCACATTGGAGATGGTCACCGGGAACGCGCCGGTGGAGGGCGCGGCGGCATTGTTCTCTCCCTTCCCCTGGGAACCCAGTTGAATCTTGGCCCCCTCGGAGAAGGTGCAGTCCGCAACCACAGCGGAGGCAATGGTGGCGGGTTTTACTTCTCCGTCTCCCGACGGCTTCACATCTGTTGCCACGTCGTCCTCGCCGTTGCGCTGGTTCAGCTTGATGGCATTCTTCTCATAGCTGCCCGTAAAGGTACAGCCCCGGATCTCCACCGTGGAACCCTGGATGCCGCAGAGGTTCCAGTTGATTCCGTACTTCAGGCCGTCCTCTCCGGCGTTGAAGGTGCAGCCTTTAATCACCAGAGACTGGCAGTTGGGCAAATACATAAACGAGGAGTTTGTCTTGTCTCCGGCGGTATTGCCGGTAAAGGTACAGTCCGTCAGGGTCAGGTGCAGTCTGGGGGGATTGGGGCGCGTCTGCACATTGGTCAGGGCAAACTGTCCCTCCTTAAACTCCGTTCTGCTGATAGTCAGGTATACGTCCTTACCGTCGAGAGCGTCGCCCTTCACCGCCTCATTATAGGCGGCTACCGTAGTGAAGGGCTCCTCCTGCGTGCCCTTTCCCTCCTCTGTGGGCACGGGCTCCTGTGGCTCGTCGCCGGGCTCCGTCCTGGCGTCCGCGCTTGTTTCCTCCGTCTGTTCCATTCCGGCGATGGGAAGGGGCTGCTCCGCGTCCGCCGCAAAGGCGGACGGCATCAGCGTCAGCAGCATGCACGCCGTCAGGCACACCGACAAGATGCGTTTCTCCATGATTCTGTTTTCCTCCTTTTTGATGTCAGGGGTCGTGGCCGCAGAAAATGTGTGTCAATACCACTCCGCCGTACCGGAGGTTCCCGCAGGATGCCATTCGGACTGCATACAAAACATCTTAAAACAGGAAGCGCGGGTCTCCGGCCAGGTGAAACAGCATTGGCCGGCAAACCACCCCCTTTTGGAAAAGTGTACCTTTTAAAATAGTGGAAATGCAGGAAAATCTATGTTAAAATGTAATTGATATCGCCGTATTTCTGTGCTATACTTCACACTAGGTAGTGCGACTATTTCATTTGTAAACGTACACTTTTTCAAACAAACAAAGCGCCTCTGGAATATTCCAGAGGCGCTTTTTGCATATAGTTCCGTTACAGCAGGGTGAAATCCAGCAGCTCGTGGCCCCACGCCCGCTCGGGGGCGTCCAGCCCGCGGCCGCCCACCATCAGCTCGCCGCACTGGTTGTCGTAGGGGTCTTGCCGCCAGGCGGGCATGGGGGGCGTCAGGGGGGCCTGGAAGGCGGAATTGGCTACCATCCGCCAGGGGTCCAGGCTGCCGAAGTAGTGGGCCCGGCGGGCGTCCTCCCCGCTGCGGCGGGCGGAGGAGCCGAAGGAGCAGTCCGCCCACAGCCAGCCGTGGGGGGCCAGGTAGAACATGGCCCAGTCGTGGGGGCCCACCCGGCCGGGCCGGACGGCCAGCCCGCTCTGCCACCGGGCGGGGATGCCCGCGATGCGGCACAGGGTGATGAAGAGCAGGGCGAACACCCCGCAGTCCCCCCGGAGGGTCTTGGCGCACTGGTCGGCGATGCAGTCCAGCTGGAGGTAGGCGGGCTGATAGCGGTAGTCCACCTGTCCGGTGACGTAGTCGTAGATGGCCTTCGCCTTTTCCGCCGGGTTGGCGCACCCCTCGGTCAGCCGGGCCGCCAGCGCCCGCAGGTAGGGGGTAAAGACGATGTGGGGCGGCTGCTCCTCCAGGTCAAAGTCCGGCTGCGCCAGCTCCAGAGAGAGGGACATGGGAGCCGTGTACTCCGCCCGGAAGAGGTAACGGTAGGTGACGGAGAACTCCCCCACGCCGTTTGTTTTCCACCACATGGTGCGCTGTGGTGCATACTCCGGCGCGGCCACCCCGCCGGGGGTGCAGTCCAGCAGCTCAATATTGCTCTGCTGGGGGCAGGCCGCCGGGAGGGGCAGCCACGCCTGCACCTCCTGGCCCGCAACAGGCACCAGCGCCCGGATATCCGCCTTCAGGGTAATGCGGGCGGTGAGGGAGCCTTCCCGCTCCATCCGGGCCAGCACGGCATCCCGCTCCGCGTTGTCCACCGCCTCGTGGACAAGCCCCGGTGCCTCCTTCGGGTAGATGCGCAGGGACTCCAGGAACTCCCGGTGTACCCGCAGCTCCCCGTCCACCATCCGCCAGTCGATGCGCCCGCCGTCCAGCAGGGCGTCGAACTGCGCCTCGGTAAAGCCGGGCCACTCCGCCCGTACCAGGGCCACCGCCTCGGGGCGGGTGTAGGGGTAGTCGTAGGGCAGGCGGGTCAGCCGCAGCCGCTCCGCCTCCAGCCGGGGGGCCAGCAGGGGCTGGACGCCGGAGGAGAGCCGGGCGTCGATCAGCTGGAGCGCCCCCGCCAGATCCCCCATATCCCTGCGGCGGGCGATGTCGGCGGGCAGGGCGTCGTTCAGGTGGAGAAAGGCCTCATTCTGGTTGTGCATAAATATCCCCCTTTGCGTTTCCTGTCCCCAGCATAGCACAAACCGGCGGGCAAAACAACCGGGCCGGGGCAGCAGCCTGTCGAAAAGTCTTTTCGACAGGCTGCTGAACTTTTTGAACCTTCAAAAAGGTTCAAAAAGTTGTTTGATCCAACGCGAAAGGGAACCCTGACGGTTCCCTTTCACACTATCCCTCCCTCCGAAACCTCTGGCTGAAGGGTTTATCAGCAGTCTTGAGCGGCATGGCACCAGGGCCATGCCGCTTTCTTATATCTCCTATCTCCGGCCCCGGCGGGCCGCATCCAGTCCAAAAAGGGGATATGACCTTCGCGGTCATATCCCCTTTTTGACTCACACCTCCATGATGACAGGCAGGATCATGGGGTTGCGCTTGGTTTTCTTGTAGAGGAAACCGGAGATGGCGTTCTTGATCTCCGACTTGATGGAGGCCCAATCGTTCATGGTGTCCATCCGGCACTCCTCCAGGGCCTTGACGGCCACCTTCCGCAGCTCCTCCATAAGCCCCTCGGACTCCTTCACATACACGAAGCCGCGGGTGATGATGTCGGGGCCGGAGACCACGCTGCCGTCCTCCCCGGACATAGAGACCACCACGACGATCATGCCGTCCTCGGCCAGGTGCTTGCGGTCGCGCAGCACCGCCGTGCCAACGTCGCCGATACCAAGGCCGTCCACCAGCAGGCGTCCTGCAGGCACGGGATTGCCCAAACGCGCGGAATTCTCGCTGATTTCGACCGGCCGGCCGATCTCGGTAATGAGGATGTTCTTCGGGTTGACGCCCATTTCGCGCGCCAGCCTTGCATGCTGCATCAGCATGCGGTATTCGCCGTGTACGGGGATGAAGTACTTCGGCTTGCACAGACCGAGCATCAGCTTAAGATCCTCCTGGCAGGCATGGCCGGAAACATGGATGGCTGCCGAACGGTCGTAAATGACCTCAGCGCCCTGCTTGTACAGCTCGTTGACCATGTTGTTGATGGACTTCTCGTTGCCCGGGATAGCGGACGCCGCAATCAGAATGCGGTCGCCGGCATTGACCTCCACCTGCTTGTGGCTGCCGTATGCCATGCGGTACAGCGCGGACATGGTCTCGCCCTGCGAGCCGGTCGAAACGATGATCAGCTGGCTGCGCGCGTAGCGCTTGATCTCGGAAATGTCGATCATGACCTTGCCGGTGTCCTTCAGGTAGCCGAGCTCGGTCGCGACGCGCGAAATCTTCTCCATGCTTCGGCCGCAGACCGCAACCTTTCGGCCTGCGCGGGCCGCGATGTCGAGAATCTGCTGAAGGCGCGAAACGTTCGAGGCGAAGGTCGCGATGATGATGCGCTGGTCGCTTTCGAGGATGAACTTCTCGAGCGACTTGCCGACGATCTTCTCGCTCGGGGTGTAGCCCGGACGCTCGACGTTGGTCGAGTCGCTCATCAGCGCAAGCAGGCCCTTCTTGCCCAGCTCGCCGATGCGCACGAGGTCGATCATCTCGCCGGATACCGGCGTCAGGTCGATCTTGAAGTCGCCCGTGTGCAGGATGGTGCCGAGCGGCGTGGTGATGGCGAGCGCTACCGAGTCCGCGATGGAGTGGTTCGTGTGAATGAACTCGATGCGGAAGCAGCCCAGCTTGATGGTGTCGCCCGCGCGGACATGGTTCAGCTTGACCTTCTGGGGCATCTTGTGCTCGGAGAGCTTGGTCTCGATGATGCCGCAGGTCAGGCGCGTTGCGTAAATCGGTGCGTTGCACTCACGCAGCACATACGGGATCGCGCCGATGTGGTCCTCGTGGCCGTGGGTGATGACGTAGCCGCGCAGCTTGTTCAGGTTGCGCTTGAGGTAGGTCGTGTCCGGGATAACGAGGTCTACGCCGAGCATATCGTCGTCCGGGAAGGCTACGCCGCAGTCGATTACAACGATGTCGCCGCCGTACTCGATAACGGTCATGTTCTTGCCGATCTCGTTCAGACCGCCAAGCGGTATGATCTTCAGTTTTTCTTTCATAACGGTTTTATCACTTTCCTTTATCAGTCGAAATTTGTTCTCTATTTACGCGGTCTTGTACCGCAAAAGACAGATCTGTCGTTCATCTGCCTTTTTTCAACAAAATGCTGTTACAGGCCTGTTGACATATCCTGCGTCCCCACCGAAACCTGCAAACACTTATTATCAGCATACC
>ERZ1106929.2491-NODE-2491-length-12250-cov-5.445182_pt1 | contig 12250 bp, 9 predicted proteins | sample MGYA00403662_ERZ1106929 | MGnify/ENA primary metagenome ERZ1106929 (study PRJEB35170, sample SAMEA104062442) | human gut metagenome | biome: human gut; feature: human-associated habitat; material: faeces | place: Denmark | collected 2013-02-20 ... | reverse complement strand
CCAAGCCTGAGAAGGTCAGGGAAGGCATTGTCATGGGCAAGATGAATAAGTACTACGAGGAAAACTGCCTGTTGCAGCAGGCCTTTGTCAAGGAGAACAAGATCTCTGTGGAGAAGCATGTAGCCGAGATCGCCAAGCAGCTGGGCAAGTAAACCGCAGATTGGCTTCGAGCGCCGGACGCTCAGTGTCCGGCGCTTTTCCGTGACAGCGGGTTCTGTTTGGTGCAGGGGGATTGTGCTTGACGCGGGGGACGTGCTATACTAAGTACTACATTATAAAATGAAAACGGAGGACAACAATCATGAGGAAAGATTTTGGAGCCAAACCCTTCCTGTACCCTCAGCCTGTCTTGATGATCGCCACCTACGGCGAAGACGGCACCCCGGACGTAATGAACGCCGCTTGGGGCGGAATTGCCGACATGAAGCGGGTAGCCATGTATCTGAGCGCCAGCCATAAGACGGTGAAAAATATCCTGGCCCGGAAGGCATTCACGGTGAGCATGGCGGATGCGGACCACGTGACGGAGTGCGACTACCTGGGCATTGTGTCGGCCAATCAGGTGCCGGACAAGGTGGCCAGGGCGGGGTTCCATGTGACCAAGAGTGCCCATGTGGACGCCCCGCTGGTCGACGAGCTGCCCCTGGCCCTGGAGTGCCGGTTTGTTAGCTTTGACGAGGAGAGTGAGCTGTTGGTGGGCGAGATCGTCAACGTCAGTGCGGACGAGCGCATCTTGAACGCGGACGGCGCCATTGATCCGGCCAAGCTGCGCCCCATCACCTTCGACATGGCGAACAGCGCCTACCTGGTGCTGGGGGAGAAGGTGGGCAACGCCTTCCAGGACGGAAAGAAGCTCAAGTGAGAGAAAGCGGCGGTTCGGCGAGACAGTCCGGGCCGCCGCTTTTTCTCTTGAGACGTGTCCCCGGGCCTGTTATAATAAAAGAAAACGGATGTTCTATCAGGGGGCGATGCCATGGAGGATTTATTGGAGGGACTCAACCGGGCGCAGCGGGAGGCGGTCACGGCGACCGAAGGCTTTGTTCGGGTGATCGCCGGGGCGGGCTCCGGCAAGACCCGCGCCCTGTCCCATCGGTTTGCGTTCCTGGTCAATGAGCTGGGTATCCTGCCGGGGAATATCCTGTGCGTGACCTTCACCAACAAGTCGGCCGCGGAGATGCGTCAGCGCATCCATCGGCTGACCGGGGACGACGACACGGGCTACATTAACACCTTTCACGGCTTCTGCGTCTCCGTGCTCCAGGAGGACAGCCACGTGGTGGGGTATCCAAAGAGCTTTCTGGTACTGGACAACGCAGACATTGACGCCATGCTGCAGATGATCTATGAGGAGCGGGGCCTCAGCCTTCGGGATATGACCTTCCGGGCGGCGCGGGATATGATCGAAATCCGCAAGCTGTTCAAGGAACCTGAGTATTACCGGGACATGCTCAGTCTGTCGCTGGACGCTCTGAAGCAGAGGTATCTGGACGCGGTACAGGCCGGGGATATGATCTTTTACGGCTACCTCTACCAAGAGAGAAAGTGCTTTGGGCTGGACTACAACGACCTGATCAAATTCACCCTCCATATCTTCCAGGAAAATGAGGCTATCCGGCTCAAGTGGCAGAAGCGGCTGGAGTACATCATGATCGACGAGTTCCAGGACATTGACGGGCTCCAGTATGGACTGATGGAGGTGCTCTGCGGCTATCACAGGAATCTGTTCATCGTGGGTGATCCGGATCAGACCATCTACACCTGGAGGGGGGCCAACGTAAAGTACCTGCTGGATTTTGACAAGCAGTTTCCGGGCACAAAGACCATCCTGATGACGGAGAACTACCGTTCCACGCCGGAGATTCTGTCGGCGGCCAACGCCCTAATCGCACAAAACGCCGCCCGTATCCCAAAGGAGCTGCGCCCCACCCTTCCATCCGGCGGGCCCGTCCTGTGCCATTTCGGGGAGAACCCGGTGACGGAGGCCGGATGGATGGCGGGTGAGATGTCCAAGCTGCGGGAGAAGGGGGTGCCCTACCGGGACATGGCGGTGCTCTATCGGGCCCACTATGTCACCCGGGCGGTGGAGGGCGTTCTGCTCCGTGAGAAGATTCCCTATACGATCTACAGCGGCGTGCCCTTTTTCAGCCGGATGGAGATCAAGGATGCCCTTTCCTATCTGCGGATGCTCGCCTACCGGGACGATCTGTCCTTCCGGCGCACCGTCAACGCGCCCAAGCGCAACTTGGGCAAGCGGCGGATGGCTTTTCTGGAGGAATACGCGGCGCAGCAGGGCTGCCCTCTATACCGCGCCCTGCAGGAGTGCCTGGACGAGCCCCTGTTTAAGGGGACGCGGGCCCGGTCTTTTGTGTCGTTGATCGAGGGGCTTTCCACCGAATGCGAGGGGCGGCCAGTTTCGGAGGTGCTGTCCGCCGTACTCAACGAGAGCGGCTACGAGGTGATGCTCCGCACCGAGGGAAGCCAGGACCGGCTGGACAATCTGGCCGAGCTGAAGCAGGCGGTCTATGAGTATGAGACCACCTGCGGCGAGGAATGTACCCTGGAGCACTACCTGGCCCATGTGGCCCTCTTTACCAATAGCGACACCGGGGAGGTGGGGGACCGTGTGAAGCTGATGACCGTCCATGCGGCCAAGGGGCTGGAGTTCCCCTATGTGTTCCTGTGCGGCATGAACGAAGGGATCTTCCCCTCACGGAAGGTGCGCACCCGTCAGGGAATGGAGGAGGAGCGGAGGCTGGCCTTTGTGGCGGTTACACGGGCAGAGAAGGGGCTGTACCTGTCCGAGGCGGACGGGACGAATTTCGACGGCTCACCCCGCTACTCTTCCCGGTTCCTGCTGGACATGTGGGGGACATTCATCCCCGTACCGGAGCCCCAGGAGGGCCTGCTGAAGGCGGCCAGGGGGTACGCCGAGAGCAGCAACCGCGCCCTGCCCCCGGACGACGGCGCGGTGCTCCTTCCGGTGGGCCAGAGGGTGCGGCATTTCGTGTTCGGGCTGGGCCGGGTGCTGGACGTGGACCTGAACCGGGGAGCCCACCTGGTCCAGTTCGACGATATGGAGACGCCCCGGCGGATCTCTTTCCGGGCGAAGCTGGAGGCTTGGCCGGAGGATGTCCCTTCAACGGGTGAGCGGCAAAACTCCGATTACGAATAATTTGTAAAAACTTTGGCCTAACCCCTAGGCAAACGTGGAAAACTATATTAAAATAAAAGGGACTGAATACCGTATAAAGGGGTTGAACGTATGAGTGAACCGCAGTATAAGCGGGTCCTTTTGAAATTGAGCGGCGAGGCGCTGGCCGGAGAGGCCAGCCGTGGTCTGGACTTCGACGTGATCGGCAGCGTGTGCGACGTAATCAAGAAGTGCGTAGCCTGTGGCGTGCAGATCGGCATCGTGGTGGGCGGCGGCAACTTCTGGCGCGGCGTCAAGGACGGCGGCGACCGGATGGAGCGCACCCGCGCCGACCACATGGGTATGCTGGCCACTACCATCAACGCCCTGGCCGTGGCCGACGTGCTGGAGCAGAAGGGCGTGGACGTGCGGGTGCAGACCGCCATCGAGATGCGCGCCATGGCCGAGCCGTACATCCGCTCCAAAGCCATCCGGCACATGGAGAAGGGCCGGGTCGTGATCTTTGGCTGCGGCACCGGCAACCCGTTTTTCTCCACTGACACGGCCGCGGTGCTGCGGGCCGCGGAGATCGACGCGGATGCCATTCTGCTGGCTAAGAACATTGACGGCGTCTACAGCGCCGACCCGAAGAAGGACCCCTCTGCGGTCAAGTATGACACCATCACTTATGACGATGTGCTGGCCCAGCACCTGCAGGTGATGGACTCCACCGCCACGTCCCTGTCCATGGACAACAAGATCCCGGTGGTTCTGTTTGCGTTGAAGGACCCGGAGAACATCCTGCGGGTCGTTATGGGAGAGAAAATTGGAACCATTGTCAAGGAGGAACCGTGATATGAAGGAAGTCAACAAGGAATTCGATGCAAAGATGCAGAAGACCATTGACGTGGTCATGAGCGATTTCGCCAGCGTCCGGGCCGGCCGCGCCAATGCCGCTGTGCTGGACAAGATCACCGTGGACTACTACGGTGCTCCCACGCCTCTGAACCAGGTAGCGGCTATCTCCTCCCCAGACCCCAGGAGCCTGATGATCCAGCCTTGGGATAGCACCCTGCTCAAGGCCATTGAAAAGGCCATCCAGACCTCCGATCTCGGCATCAATCCCCAGAATGACGGTAAAGTAATTCGCCTTGCCTTTCCGCAGCTCACGGAGGAACGCCGCAAGGAGCTGACGAAGCAGGTCAAGAAGTACGGCGAAAACGGCAAGGTGGCCATCCGCAACATCCGCCGGGATGCCATGGAAAAGTTTAAGGCCATGGAAAAGAAGTCGGAGATTACCGAGGACGACCGGAAGGACTATGAGAAGGAGCTCCAGGACATGACCGAAAAGCGCTGCAAGCAAATCGACGAGCTCACTGCCAAAAAAGAGACAGAGCTGATGGCGGTCTAAGCCTGTAAAGCAGATAGACCTCACGGTGCGGGACACCTGGATGTCCCGCACCGGAATTTTATGGGACCGGGTAGGATAAACTATGTCATTCTTAAAAACGAAAGAGAGCGTGGAGGCACAGGTGGATTTTGACCGCCTGCCCCGCCACGTGGCAATCATCATGGACGGAAACGGCCGCTGGGCCAAGCGCCGTGGCCTGCCTCGTACGGCGGGGCACGCCGCGGGGGCAGAGACTTTCCGCAGCATCGCCACCTATTGTCAGAAGATTGGACTGGAGTACCTTACAGTGTACGCCTTTTCCACGGAGAACTGGAAGCGCCCGCTGGAGGAGGTTTCCGCCATCGTGGGTCTGCTGAAAAAGTATCTGCTGGAGTCCATCGAAAAGATGGAGAAGGACAAAATTAAGCTCCACTTTTTTGGTGATCTGGAGCCGCTGCCCCAGGAGCTCAAGGATATGTGCCGGAAAACCAGCGAGATTTCCGAGCGGTATGAGGGGATGCAGGTCAACGTCTGCTTCAACTATGGGGGACGGGACGAGATCGTTCGGGCCGCCCGACATTTCGCCGCAGACTGCGCGGCGGGAGGACGGAAACCGGAGGAGCTGACCGAGGTGCTGTTTTCCGAATACCTCTGCTCCAATGGTGTACCCGACCCGGATCTGGTGATCCGCCCCAGCGGGGAAGTGCGCATTTCCAACTTCCTGCTGTGGCAGTCCGCCTATGCGGAATTCTATTTTACTGACGTACTGTGGCCCGATTTTTCCAAAGAGGAGCTGCATAGGGCGTTGGCGGCCTACCAGGGCCGCTCCCGCCGTTTTGGAGGTGTCTGAGTGGGTAAGCGAATCATGGTGGCGGTTATTTTCATCCCGCTCCTGCTGGTGCTGTTTTACCTGATTTCTCCCGCGTATCCCTGGGCTCTGTGCCTCCTCATTGCCGGGCTGTCCATGATCGCGGTGCATGAGGTGCTCTGGTCCACCGGCTTTTTGAAGCATACCCGCATCTCCGGCTACTCCATCATACTGGCCGGGCTGATTCCCTTCTGGGTCTACTATGACGGGCGGCCTCTGCCCGCGCTGTGCGGCCTGTTCGTGTATGTGGTGCTTCTCTTTGCAGAGGCCATCGCAAGCCACAAGCGCCTGTCTCTGGAGAAGCTGGGAGGCGCCTTTTTCCTGACTGTGGTGATCCCCTTCTTCCTGTCCTCCTTCCTGCGCATTCGCCAGATGGAGCACTGGGAGCCTTTGCTCATCCTGCCCCTGGTGGCGGCCTTTATCAGCGATGCCTTCGCACTGTTTGCGGGCATGGCTTTCGGCAGGCACAAGCTGGCGCCGGAGCTCTCTCCTAAAAAGACGGTGGAGGGGGCCGTGGGCGGCTTTGTGGGGACGGTGGTGTGCACGGTACTGTACGGCGTGCTGCTCCGCTTCGCCTTCGGCTATACTGTGAACTACCTGTACCTGGCCCTCTACGGAGCCCTGGGCAGCGCCATCTCCCAGATGGGCGACCTGTCATTTTCCTATATCAAGCGGCAGTACGGAATCAAGGATTTCGGCAACATTTTTCCCGGACACGGCGGCGTGCTGGATCGGTTTGACAGCGTGATCTTCTGCGCGCCCCTGATCGAATTGTTGCTCCGGTTCCTGCCCGCCGTGGGAGGAGCATAGCATGGAACAAAACCGCTGTATTTCTCTGCTGGGCTCCACTGGCTCCATCGGGCGGCAGTCACTGGACGTGATTGCCGCCTGTGGCATGCGTGTGGCCGCCTTAACGGCCAACCGGGACGTGGAGCAGATGGAGAAGCAGTGCCGCCGCTTCCAGCCGGAGCTGGCGGTGATGATGGACCCGGAGGCCGCCGCGTCCCTGCGCCTGCGCCTGGCTGACACGCCCATCCGCGTGGCGGAGGGGATGGAGGGACTGCTGGAGGCGGCCAGCCTGGAGACGGCGGACACAGTGCTCACCGCCGTGGTGGGGATCGTGGGACTCCGTCCCACTTTGGCCGCCATCCGGGCTGGTAAGCGCATCGCCTTGGCCAACAAGGAGACACTGGTGTGCGCCGGGGAGCTGGTGAGCGATGCGGCTGCATGGAGCGGCTCCCAAGTGGTGCCGGTGGACTCGGAACACTCCGCCATCTTCCAGTGTCTCCAGGGCTGCCAGGACAGGGGAGAGGTGCGCCGCCTGATTCTGACCGCCTCCGGCGGCCCCTTCTGGGGATGGAAAGGGGAGGACCTTGCCGGAGTGACGGTAGAGCAGGCTCTGGCCCATCCCAACTGGAATATGGGGGCCAAGATCTCCGTGGACTCGGCCACCATGATGAACAAGGGACTGGAATTTATTGAGGCCATGCGCCTTTACCACATGCCCCCGGAAAAAATCTCCATTGTGATTCACCGGGAGAGTATAGTCCATTCCCTGGTGGAATACTGTGATCATGCGGTGCTGGCGCAGCTTGGCGTGCCCGATATGCGCCTGCCCATTCAATACGCCCTGACTTGGCCCGGCCGGGTTGCGGCGGTGGCAGAGCCGCTGGACCTGCTGTCCTGCCCGCCCCTGACCTTCCATGCGCCGGACTATGTGGCGTTCCCCTGTCTGGCCCTGGCCCTGGAGGCCGCCCACACCGGCGGCACCGCCACGGCGGTGCTCAACGGGGCCAACGAGGAGGCCGTGGGGCAGTTCCTGGCCGGACAGCTCTCTTTCTCCGGCATTGCGGAGCAGGTGGCCTACGCCATGGCCGCGGTTCCCGCGGTGCAGTCTCCCTCCCTGGGGGACATTCTGGACGCGGATCAGGCGGCGCGGGAGGCCGTGCGGGGACACCGGCCCGATACGCACTGAGTAAGGAGCGATGCTATGACCATCCTGTTCATCCTGATTACCATCCTGCTCTTCGGCGCGCTCATCGCCATCCATGAGTTCGGACACTTCATCGCGGCCAAGACCCTTGGGGTGCGGGTGGAGGAGTTCGCCATCGGTATGGGCCCTAAGCTGCTCTCCAGGACAAGGGGGGAGACGACCTACTCTCTCCGGGCCCTGCCCATCGGAGGGTTCTGCTCCATGGAGGGTGAGGAGGAGGCCTCGGACGATCCCCGGTCCTTCAGCGGTAAGCCGGCGTGGAAAAAATTCATCATTCTGGTGGCCGGAGCATTTTTGAATTTTGTGACGGGGCTGGTGATCCTGCTGGTGCTCTTTTCCGTGGCGGGGAGTCCGTCCGCGCCGGTGGTCAGCGGTTATCTGCCGGGGGCGGAGGACATTCGGGAGACCGGCCTGCTGCCCGGCGACGAATTCTACCGCATCGACGGGCACCGCATCTATTTCCAGAGCGATGCGATTCTTTTCCTGGGCCGGGCGGGGGAGGATGTGGCCGTCGAGGTGCTCCGGGACGGCCGGCGGCTCGATCTGGGCACTCTGCACCTGCCCTACCGTACCCTCACCGACGAGAGCGGCCAGCAGAGCCTGAAGCGGGGAGTCATGGTGGGGGAGCTCCGGGAGGCCGGGCCCCTGGGCACCCTGCGCAACGCCTGGTACCAGTCCATCGACTACGTGCGAACGGTATGGCTCAGTCTGGGGGATCTGATCCGCGGCGCGGTGAGCCTCAACGACATGGCCGGCCCCATCGGCATCTTCGCCATGGCCGGCGAGGTGGGCCAGCAGGGGGCGGCTGCCGCCGGAATGGCCGGGGCTCTGCTCAATATTTTCAGCTTTGTGGCGCTGATCGCCATCAATCTGGCGGTGATGAACCTGCTGCCCATCCCCGCTCTGGACGGCGGGCAGATTCTTTTCCTACTCGTGGGCGGCATTTACCACTTCTTCACCCACAGGCGTATCGACCAGAAGTACCTGGGCTATATCAATATGGCGGGCTTCTTCTGCCTCATTGCCCTGATGGTGGTGGTGGCCGTCAGCGACGTAAACAAATTGATCCTGTAGGGAGGCTTGTCCTATGACCAGACAGATTCGCGTGGGCGGCGTCCCCATCGGGGGGGGTGCTCCGGTCACCATTCAGTCCATGACCAACACCCGCACCGACGATGTGTCCGCCACAGCGGAGCAGATCAAACGTCTGGCGGCGGCGGGGTGCGAGATTGTGCGGGTGGCGGTGCCCGATCTGGCCGCCGCCCGGGCGGTGGGGGCCATTCGGGAGCGGAGCCCCATCCCTCTGGTGGCGGACATCCATTTCGATTACCGGCTGGCCCTGGAGTGCGTGGCCGCCGGGTGCGACAAAGTGCGCATCAATCCGGGCAACATCGGCGGGGAGGACCGGGTGAAGGCGGTGGCCGACGCCTGCCGACAAAAGGGGATTCCCATCCGTATTGGAGTCAACGGCGGTTCCCTGGAGAAGCCCATCCTGGCCAAATACGGCGGGGTGACGCCGGAGGCCCTGGTGGAGTCGGCCTTTGGACATATCCGCCTGCTGGAGAAATTTGACTTTACCGACATATGCGTGTCCCTCAAGTCCTCCAGCGTGCGCACCACCATGGCGGCCTACCGCCTGATGAATCAGGAAAGCGATTATCCTTTACATCTCGGGGTGACGGAGACCGGCACCCTGCGCATGGGCACCCTCAAATCCGCGGTGGGCATCGGCGGCTTGCTGGCCATGGGTATCGGGGACACCATGCGGGTCTCTCTCTCCGCCGATCCGGTGGAGGAGGTATACGCCGCCCGGGACATCCTCAAGGCCGCCGGGGTGCGGAAGGAGGGACCGGAGCTGGTGTCCTGCCCTACCTGCGGGCGCACCCGTATCGACCTCATCGGCCTGGCCACCCAGGTGGAGGAGCGGCTTAAGGCCGTGGACAAGCCCATCACCGTGGCGGTCATGGGCTGCGTGGTCAACGGCCCCGGAGAGGCCTCCGCCGCCGACGTGGGCATCGCCGGCGGCAACGGGGAGGGCCTGCTCTTCCGCAAGGGAGAGATCGTGAAAAAGGTTCCCCAGGAGGCCCTGGTGGACGAGCTTTTCGCACTAATTGAGGAACTTTGACGGAGGAGGCAGGAGCGTTTCAACCATGTCACAGGCACAGAAGATTCCCTTTTTGAATTTGTTTTCCGCCTGGCGGCCCGGTGAAGAGCTGGCGGCCCTGGCAGGCGGCTATCTGGTCACGGGGGCGGTGATCGATAAGGCGGCCCGCTCTATCCGCGCCAAGGTGGAGTGCCCCCGAATGCCCGAGGAGGGCCTGCGGCACCAGATCGAGAAGAGCCTGGCCTTGGCCTACCGGGTGGAGCGGGTGGAGCTGGAGATGGGAGCGGCGGCCGCGACTGCTCCCACATCGGCTCCTGTGGCGGCTGAACCGGCTCCTGCGGCCAGCGCCCCTCCTCCGCCGCCCCCGGCCGCCCCGGTGGAGGAGGATGCCATGGCGGCCTTCCGCCGCACGGAGGAGATCCGCCGGAGAGCTCTGGCTGGTCTCAAAACTGCCAGCCCGCGGGAGAAAAAGGCGGCCTCCGGCGGCCCGAGAGGAAAGCTGCTCTACGGCAAGCACGAAATCAAGCGGGAGAGCATCCCCATGAGCACCCTGGAGCTGGACATGGGAACCGTCATCGTCAAGGGAGACGTATTTGCCGTGGATCACCGGGAGCTGAAAAAGCGGGGCGCATGGGTGGTGTGCTTCGATGTGACGGACTATACCGGCTCGGTGCGGGTGTCCAAGTTTTTCCCCGGTGACGAGGGGAAGGGCATTGTGGACGGGGTGAAGAAGGGCCAGCATCTGGTGATTCAGGGCAAGCTGAACATCGACCGCTTCACCGGCGACATGGTGCTGGAGCCCTACGCCATCATGGAGAGCGCCAAGCCCATGAAGACCGACGACGCGCCGGAGAAGCGGGTGGAGCTCCACTTGCACACCACCATGTCCTCCATGGATGCCCTCACCCAAGTGAGCCCCAAGGCGGGGCCGGACAAGAACGTGGTCAAGCGGGCGGAAGCGTGGGGCCATCGGGCCATCGCCATCACCGACCACGGCGTGGCCCAGGCATTCCCCGACGCATGGCACTCGGCCAAGAAGATCAAGGTGCTTTACGGCGTGGAGGCGTACTTCATCAACGACGTAGACGACCGGGTGGTGGTACACGGGGACAAGGAACAAGACTTTACAGGCGATATCGTCTGTTTCGACATTGAGACTACCGGCCTGGACAAGCGGCGGGATGTAATCACCGAGATCGGAGCGGTGGTACTGCGGAACGGGGAGGTGGTGGAGCAGTTCTCCACGTTTGCTGATCCTGAACGGCCTCTGACCCGCGAGATCACCGAGCTTACCGGCATCACCGACGAGATGCTGAGGGGAGCCCCCTCCCAGGCGGAGGCCATAAATGCCTTTCTAGACTTCGTGGGGGAGCGCCCACTGGCCGCCCACAACGCGGAGTTCGACATGGGCTTCATCGCCGAGGGGTGCCGCCGCATGGGCCGCCCCTTCGACAGCACCTCCATCGACACGCTGATTCTGGCCCAGAACCTGCTGCCGGAGCTGGGCAAGCACAAGTTGGACATCGTGGCGGAGCACCTGAATCTGCCTGCCTTCAACCACCACCGGGCCTATGACGACGCGGCCACGGTGGGCTATATGCTGGTACCTTTCTTCGAGATGCTGCGGGACAGGGGTGTACATACCCTCCAGCAGATCAATCCGGCTATGGCCAGGCTGCGTACTGGGGGCAAGGCCCGCCGCCAGCCCAAGCACCTAATCGTGCTGGCCAAGAACCAACTGGGCCTACGCAATCTCTACAAGCTCATCTCGGCCTCTCACCTGGACCACTTCAAACGCTACCCCATCATGCCCAAGAGCCTGATCAACCAGCACCGGGAGGGACTCATTATCGGCTCGGCCTGCGAGGCTGGAGAGCTGTTTCAAGCAGTTGTAAAGCGAAAAGACTTTGCGGAGCTTAAGCGCATTGCCTCCTGGTACGATTTCCTGGAGATTCAGCCTCTGTGCAACAATGCCTTCATGCTGCGCAAGGGTATGGTGCAGAGCCAGGAGGAGCTGAAGGACTTCAACCGCACCATCGTATCCCTGGGCGAGGCGCTGGACAAGCCTGTGTGCGCCACCGGCGACGTCCATTTCCTGGACCCGGAGGACGAGATCTACCGCCACGTCCTGCTGGCCTCCAAGGGCTTTGAAGATGCCGACTCGTCTCTGCCCATCTACTTCAAGACCACCACCGAGATGCTGGAGGAGTTTGCCTATTTGGGGAAGGAGAAGGCCTATGAGGTGGTGGTGCGCAACACCAATCTGGTAGCCGACTGGTGTGAGGACGTAGTGCCTCTGCCCCAGGGGTTGTTCGCCCCCAAGATCGAGAACTCAGCGGAGGAGCTGACCAGCCTGGTCTGGGGGAAAGCAAAAGCCCTTTACGGTGAGGAACCGCCCAAAATCGTGGTGGACCGCATCAATGCCGAGCTGGGCGACATCATCAAGTGCAAGTACGACGTCATTTATATGTCGGCCCAGAAGCTGGTGCAGGACTCCCTGGCCCACGGCTACCTGGTGGGCTCCCGTGGCTCCGTGGGCTCGTCCCTGGTAGCCTTCATGTCGGGCATCACGGAGGTGAACTCCCTGCCGCCCCACTACCGCTGTCCCAAGTGCAAGCACTCGGACTTCGACACTGCCAAGGAGAAGGGGATCGGCTGCGGCGCGGACATGCCCGACGCGGTGTGCCCCGTCTGCGGAACGCCCTACGCCAAGGACGGCTTCAACATCCCCTTCGAGACCTTCCTGGGCTTCGGCGGCGACAAGG
>ERZ1106929.2488-NODE-2488-length-12259-cov-3.628810_pt1 | contig 12259 bp, 17 predicted proteins | sample MGYA00403662_ERZ1106929 | MGnify/ENA primary metagenome ERZ1106929 (study PRJEB35170, sample SAMEA104062442) | human gut metagenome | biome: human gut; feature: human-associated habitat; material: faeces | place: Denmark | collected 2013-02-20 ... | reverse complement strand
AACGCCGGCCTGTCACGCCGGAGGTCGAGGGTTCAAGTCCCTTCCGCGTCGCCATTTGCTGCTGTAGCTCAGTAGGTAGAGCACATCCTTGGTAAGGATGAGGTCTCCGGTTCAAATCCGGATAGCAGCTCCACGAAAACCCGTTGTCCCGCAAGGGATAGCGGGTTTTTGCTTTTATTCCCTTTTAATTACTTAGGCAAAAAACCCATACAAAAACCCATACCGCCCCTAAAAATCAGCCGGACAGGTCAGCCCTGCCCGGCTTTTTTTATTGCATCCCGGAAGATCTGAGAGGCTCGGCGGCGGCTTTCTGCGTCTGCATGGGTATACATGCGGAGTGTCACAGCCTTGTCGCTATGGCCCAGGGCTTCACTCACAGAGGCCACATCTGCCCCGGCGGTGATCGCCACACTGGCAAAGGTGTGCCGTAGCTTGTGAGGGTGGAAGTCTTGGATTCCATACCGCCGGGAGAACTGGCGGAAGTAGTGTGTCGGGCTGGTGGGGTGCATCGGCTCCGGGCTTCCCTCCTGAGTGAATACGAAGGCGCTCATGGCCCGGCTTGCCTGGTCTGTGCGAAGCTGACGCAGTAGCACCAAAGTATCAGGCCCCAGGTCGACAACGCGGCTCTTGTCACTCTTTGGGGTGTCGATATATACACCCTTTTTTGGTGTATAGCAAAGGTTTCGCCGGATGGTTGCGGTGCTCTGCTTAAAGTCTATATCTTGCCACTGGAGGCCGCACGCCTCACCCCGGCGCACGCCGGTGTCAATCAGAAGGCGAATAAAGGTCTGCCATTTGAGCGGCTCATTTTCCAGCGAGGCCAGTATCTCGCCTACCTCTTGGGCGGTGTACGCCTCCGGCTCCTTTGGTTTCGCTTCTCCCTTACGGGGCTTTGGGCGGGCCACTTTGTCCATCGGATTCCGAGGTATGGCGTCGGCCAGATAGGCCATTTTGAACAGGCTGTTTAGGATGGTGTACGCCTTCACAACGGTACTGTGGGCCTTGCTCTTGCTCTGCATGTCCAGCAATAGCGCGGTGATCTGGGCGGACGTGACCTCCGGCATCTTGAAATCACCCAGCGCCGGGTAAATCCATTTGTCCAAGTTCCCTTGATAGGTCGAGCGGCTGTTCTCGCTCATGGTGACGCTCTTGGCGGGCATAAACACCATTTCGCCATACTGGCGCAAGGTTTGGATCTTGGCCGCCTCTTCGGCCTCCTGGGCCTGCTGCTGGCGTTTCTCCGCTCTGCTGATAACCTCACCGGCCTGGGCCTCACGCTCGAACTCTGCGGCCACACGGGCCAGCTCCCGGTCTATGGCCTTTTTGCTCCAGCCCTCCGGGGGATACCACCGCCGGGTGAGGTATGATTTTGAACGGCCACGGCTGACGCGGATTTCATAGAATACCGCGCCGGCCTTATTTGTTTTCTTCCTTGCAGATGGCATCTTCCTTCGCCTCCCTCTGTCTCTTTTCTAGCATGCGGGCTTTTAACTCTAATGCGGAGAAATCCGGAAGTTTAATGTAGTCTTCTAACACATCAAAAAGGGATTCGGTCAGGAGAAAACGCTTCACCCTTACATTTTTTCGTTCTTCGTAAATACTTGATACAGTTTTTGACCACTTTTTTGCACGATCAACAGCTCCAATATAATCGGAAACCGCAGAGGCAAAATCGCTAAACTGTGGTGAACTTACAAGCATACTCAGCACAGCACCGGATACACCAGCATAATTGATTTTGTCGTCTGCCAACTGCTGGGCAGCCTCGTCCATAATGCCCATATCAGCAGCGGTTAACTCCGCAGTGCTTTTTTTCTCATAGTCTGAAAGGCCCACAAGGTAGTCCGCTGAAACATCAAAGAAAGAAGCAATCGCTCTCAGTTTTTCAATATTTGGCTGTGCCGAACCGTCGGTATACTGCGATACAGCCTGCCTAGATATCTTGAGCTCCTTCGAAAGCGCAGTTATGGTTATTCCGCGATCATCAAGCAGCTTTCTAAGACGGCTCGGGAAAGGCTCATTATATTTTTCTTGCGTTGCCACATTCTACACCACCTAAAGCGAAAGAAATAATTGCGATTATGAAAAATAAGCAATAAAAACTTGCCTTTCAAATTTGCTTGCGGTATCATGGAAACAGAAAGAAAAACTTGCGATGGATTCAGTATAGCAGGCCGCTCTTTCTAAGTCAAGCGAAACGAAAAGAAAAGGAGTTGAAATTGTGGACGAAAAGGCACGGGAAGCCCAGCGCGCATATATGCGCGAATGGCGGCGAAAAAACAAGGACAAGGTAAGGGAGAGCAATCGGCGGTATTGGATGCGTCGGGCTCAGAGGACGGCAGAGAAGGGAGATGGAGATAGAAATGATTCCTTTCCAAAAGATACCAGATGCCAGTAAGACCACCGGCCTCAGCCAGTATTATCTTCGTAATGGATGCAAAGATGGTTCAGTCCCGCACATTAAGAGCGGTACTGTCTACTTGGTCAATATTCCTGCACTTTTACGGAAGCTGGGGGTGGAAAACGATGAGCGACAAAAAGAAAACCCGCCCCGCTGGTGACACAGCAGGACGGGCAGCGGAAACGGGGTCGGCTTCGCGGGCGGACACCACTTCCAAACCTCAGTTTACCCCTAACGGCCCCGGTGGTCAACGGAAAGTTGCAGATCTTCTCAGCCACGGGCGCGAGAACGCGATACCCCGCCGGGAGCTGGAGAAGTTGACGGGCCTGGACGGGCGCACGGTGCGCCTGATGATCGAGCGGGAGCGGCGTGAAGGGAGGCCCATTCTGGCGGATAACGCCACGGGGTACTATCTACCCGCCACCGAGTATGAAAGGGCCGCCTGCGTGCGTTCCATGCGCCACAGGGCGGCGGAAATACTGGCGGCAGCTAGGGCGATCGAGAGGGGCGGCGACTGATGGCAGATGCGCGGCGCTATGCCGACTATTATGCAAAGAATATGAACTTGCGGGTATTTCCATGCAATGGAAAGACGCCGGCCACCTCTCACGGCTGCAAAGACGCTACCACAGACCCGGCCCAAATTGCGGAGTGGTGGGGCGGCGGAAGTGCATACAATATCGCTATTGCCACCGGGGGCGGTATTGTGGTGCTGGACATAGATATAAACCACGATGCGGGAAAGTATGGGGACGAAACCCTTGCAGATCTGGAGCAGAAGTATGGGAAACTTCCTGATACATGGACTTGCTTAACCGGCGGCGGCGGTGTTCATTACTATTTTGCTTGTGACGACCCAGCCCTAACCGTGGGAGCCGGATTTGCCCCCGGCCTGGACTATCGAGGGGCGGGAGGATATGTCATAGCCCCTCCGTCTATCCATCCAGCAACCGGGCGGGCCTATGAGTGGGAGGCCAGCAGTACACCGACAAGCGTACCACTTGCCACTCTCCCCGACTGGCTCCACCGGCTCATGCTCCAGGGCAAGAGGGACAAGCCCAAACAGGCAAAGAGCAAGGAGACCCCCGGAAAAATCACAGAGGGGCGGCGGAATGAAGAAATGTTCCATCTCGCCGCCTCCCTCCGAGCAAAGGGGCTGACTGTGGCGGAGATCACCGCCGCCATGACGGAGGCCAACAAGAGCCGATGCGCCCCGCCCTTGAGCAAGCAGGAGATTGAAGCCATCTGTCAAAGCACAGGGCGCTATGAACGCGGGCCGCTTGCCTCCACAAGTGACAGCGTAAAGCCCCCGGACTACTCCGACGCCGGAAACGCCGCGGTTTTTTCCCGTGTGTATCAGAACGACATTATTTTTGTTGATGCCCTGGGCTGGCTATGGTGGAACGGAAAACGATGGGAGCGGGACGACCACAAGGCCACAGCCTGGGCGCTAGAATTATCCGAAAAGATGTTGCAGGAGGCAAAAGAGGAAAACCGGGCGGCGCTGCTCCAAGTGGCAGAGGCCACGGCGAAGCATGCGGAAACAGGTGCGGCGGAGGATGCCGACGCGCTTGAAAAGGCGAAGGCCGATGCAACAAGAGCGAAAGCATATGTCACCCACGCCAAGAACAGCCGGAACGCCGTCCGCATTAAGAATATGCTGGAACTGTCCAAACCGGCCCTTGTCATCAAGGCGGACAAGCTGGACGCAAACCTATTTGACTTGAACACCCCCGCCGGTATTGTGGAATTGACCACCGGGCGGCTCCGCCCCCACGAGCGGGGCGCATATTGCAGCCAGATCACGCAGACCGGGCCGGACACCAAAGGGAGCGAGATGTGGAGCGCATTTCTTGACACCATTACTTGTGGTGACGGCAGCGTGAGAGGTTTTCTGCAACTTGTGGCCGGTATGTCACTAATTGGGGCGGTTTACCAGGAGGGCATTATTATTGCCTACGGCGGCGGAAGAAACGGCAAAAGCACTTATTTCAACGCCCTGGGCGCTGTCCTGGGAGACTATACCGGCAGTATCGACATTAAGGTGATAACCACCGACCGGGGCAACAAGGGCGCGGCCCTTGCCACCCTGCGAGGGCGGCGGCTGGTGGTCACTGGGGAATTGGAAGAACACCAGCGATTGAGCGTTGCGACACTAAAGCAGCTTGCCAGCACAGACCGCCTTGTAATTGAAGAAAAATTCAAGCAGCCGGAGACGGTGAAACAAACTCACACCCTTGTCCTGTTCACTAACCATCTTCCCCGTGTCGGCTCCACCGATAACGGGACATGGCGACGGCTGATCGTCGTACCGTTCAACGCCACCATACCGGCAGGGACAGGCATACAGAACTATGCCGATGTGCTGGTGAAGGAGGCGGGCAGCTCTATCCTGTCATGGGCCATTGAGGGCGCGGTGAACTTTGTCCGAAACGGTTTCCGACTGGACATCCCCGAAGTGGTGGAGGAGGCGACCGAGGCATATAGAGCAAGAGAGGACTGGTTGACCAACTTCATCAATGAAAGATGTGTTAGGGAACCAAATGCACGTGTCGGCGCTGCTGATCTTTATCGTGAATATCGGGAGTGGGCTGAGGGCACTGGGGACTATGTGCGGCGACTGAATGACTTTACAACCACAATGGAGGCGGCGGGCTTTCAGAATATCCGTCCGAAGAACAAAAGTACATGGGTCGGGTTAAGACTTGACTTAGAGGCAAAGTTCGGAACCCCTTATGCTGCAACGGTTTGACGGTTCGGGTTAGGGCAGGTTAGGGCTGAATACAAGCTTCCCTATAAGAAAAGGGTCAATTTCAATTTTTGAAAAGTATGTTTTTGACCCTAACCAGCCCTAACCCACCGATGGAAAGGAGGAGAGATATTGCCGGGTAAATCTTCTCAGAGAAAGGGCCGGGCGGGTGAGCTAGAACTTGCCCGGCTCCTCCAGGGATACGGCTACGACGTGCAGCCAGGTATGGCGGTGAGCTACGGGGCCACACCCGACCTTGTAGGGCTACCCAACATACATATTGAGTGCAAGCGCAACGAGCGGCTGAATGTACCGGAGGCTATGGCCCAGGCCGTCCGGGACGCGGAGCGGTTTCAGGATGGAGCGCCTACTGTGTTCCATAGGCGCAGCCGCTCCGGCTGGCTGGTAACGCAGCGCCTTGAGGACTGGATGGAAATGTACCGAAATGTCACACATAAAAAGGAGAAATGAGCTATGAACGAAAAGATTATTCAGATTATCCCCGCCCCCTCTAACCTCATGTATGGGTATGACGGAGGGACAGCGCAGCCCGTCGCCTGCCTTGCCCTGGTGGAGCTGGCCGACGGTGACCGCGAGATCAGAGCGATGGGCCTGACGAACGGCGAGATTTTCGAGGAGCAGCCCGGAGCAATCCTTTTCTTTGATTGAGGGGGGAATCGCCCTCAGCATGTGTCGCATTTCACGACGGTAGGTCTGGAAAGGATGGAGGCCCGCAGGGGGGTGCAAATCTGCACCTCCTTGCTATAGGGCAGGGGGTGGGCCACGAGGTAGCTATGAGCGACTTCCCGCTTTTGCAATCAGGGGGTTTTTGCCCACGTTGAGGTTTCCCAAAAGAGGAAATCCCCAAATTGGGCTCTCCTCCTGGTGGCCCCCAAGTGGTACGGTTCATACTGAGCCCAATTATGAGCCCAGTGGTCAATAGCTCGAACGAATTTCGTACGCGCCCCCAGCACGAGGTCAATGGTATTGACTTTGTAAGTGACTGATTGTTACTTGCAAAAAAAGAAACCGCCCTCAGCAGTTGAGCGCGGCCCGGTAGTATGTGAGCTTGTCACCCACATTCTACCACGAAAGGGGCGGCGAGGCAATGAGTAATGAAGAACTGGCGGCGGCGATCCAATCGGGCGAGCGGGACAAGCTCATGGAGCTTTGGGGACAGGTGCGGCGGCTGGTGCATGATATGGCATACAAGCGCCTGAGAGTCACAAACGGGGCCGGGGGTGTCACGCTGGACGACCTTATGCAAGCGGGCTTTCTGGGCTTCTTGGAGGCCGTGAGGGCCTATGACCTGGCAGCGGGATTCCGGTTTACCTCCTACCTCACTTACCCGGTAAAAACGGCGTTCAGTGAGGCGGAGGGGCGGCGGAGCGAAAAGCAGAAGCATGACCCCATTTTCTCCGCCGTCAGCATAGACGCCCCGCTCGACGACGGAGAGGGCGAACCGCTCACCCTGGCCGACGTGATACCAGACCCACGGGCGGCGGAAGCCCTGGAGGGTGTTGGGATATGTGACGCCCTTCACAGGGCCGTGGAGGGCTTGCCAGAGGCCCAGCGGACGGCAATCCGGCGGAGGTATTGGCTGGAGCTGAAGGTGGACAACAAGGCCCACGCCGCCGCCCTGCGGGCGCTGCGGCATCCCAGGGTGTCCCGGTTGCTGAGGTGAAGCCGGGAAGATCCCGAGATTTCCGAGGCCCTAAAAGGGAAACGAACAACGAGCGAACAGAGAGAAAAGCCCCGAACGAAGCCTGAGTGAACCCTGAGTATCCGGAGATTTCGGAGGCCCTAAAAAGGCCCCCCTTCCTCCGGAGTGGGGAACATGACCGGAGGGAAACGGCGTGGGTAGCCTTTTCCGCCCGATAAAACAAAAAGCGCCGCATGTATGGCCCTGTATGCGGTGCTCCCCCTGTGGGAATTTCAGGTTTATTCAGGTTTTCACGGTCAGAGGAGAGCCCGGCAGCACTCAGCCGCCGGGTCTCCAATGCTCACACCCACGCCAAACCGGATTACGTGTGAGGCCCTTTTTTGTCTCCGGGTCGGTACAATGCCCACACCCCACCACAGCAAACCAGGGGTAGGCCCCGGTATATCGGTAGTGCTGCACGAACCACCCGCAAGTCCCACACCTCCGGTCAGGGCCGTAGTTCTCCACCAGCACAGGCAATTTCCGAAGGGCCAAGCACTCCCTCGCTGTAGCCTGTGCCCAGGCCCAGCCGTTGACGAACCCCTCCTGTTTCGCCGTGTAGGTGTGGGCGTTGACCAGCTCCTCCAGCTCCGGGTTATCCCCCATGATGGAGAGCACCGCGGCGGCGGCCTCCTGTTCGCTGTCCAGGCGCATATAAGCGGGGCTGTCGGTGCAAGCCTCAAACATGACCAGCAGGCTATCCACAGCAGCACACCCCCATACACAGCCCCAGGGCCAGCCGGAAGCCGTTTACGAAGCCCTGGCACTCCATAGCTACCCCGTAGCTGTCCACGTCCACCTCGTCGCCCACAGCGTCCACAAGGGCGCGGCGGGTTTGCTCTGTCTCCTCCCTGCGCTGGTAGTAGTCGCACAGGCTGGGGCCGTCCATCGTGTCCGGCTCCTCGCTGCTGGCGGCGTGGTACAGCGCGGTTATAATGTCAGTCATTTTGAAACGCTCCTTTCTGCTCCTTGTCTCCATGCTTCCATCATCCAAATCCGGCAAGCCTCGGCAAATTTATGTACTCCCGCACGGTCTTTATGGCGGGCCATAAGTTCATCCAGCTTGTCCAGAGCCTTCATCAGAGTATCGTGGTCTTGTTTCAGTCCATCTTCATAAACTAAATTGAACACCTTCACCCAGGCGGCTATGGCCTCCCGCTCGTGCTCTGCCAACTTTCGGTCGGCAAGCTGCTCCTGATAGGCTATAAACGCCTCGGGTGTAGTGGGAAAGGTAATCATACCGCCACCTCCTTTTGGTGGCTTCTGATATATTCCAGAGCCAGATCTATAACAGCTCCCGGATCTGTGGAATCCACGGATATATAGATGGTATATTCACCAGTCATCAGACTGCGGCTAAAAAAACTCTTTCCGGGGTAGCCATAGAACACTTTGACATCATGGCTTGCCCCGGTGTGTATTGTCTCCATTGGTATCTCCTCCATCTTGAAATCTGGAGGGGGCCGTGGTACACTATAGATACCGGGCCCCCTGGGCCTGTGTGTGGGCCTCTTGCATCTGGCTTTGGTCGGCGTTGATGCAAGGGGCCTTTTTAGCTATAGAATTTCCATTTCAACCGCAGCACATCGCCCCCGGCCTCGTAGACCTCCGCCTGTGCCGCCTCGATCTGCTCCATGAGCTGGTCGAACTCCTCGGGGCCGATGCGGTCAAGCTGTGCCTCCAGCATCTTCACACGGCAGACGGCCCGGTAGCGCCGCTGCTCCGCCTCTTTGAGTTCCTGCGGCCACGCCGCGCAGTATTCACGTTCCATTATGGCCCACACCTCCCCCGGAAAGCTCCACTTCAATCCGCCCCTTCTCGGCCTTGCCGATGTCCAGCACCCGGAACCCGCGGCGGTTGTAGATGCTGTAGATCAGCTCCTTAGAGCTCATACCCACAAGCTGGGCCGCCTGAATCTGGGCCTTGTCCAGGGTGATATAGTCCTGCATTTCGGCCCCGGTGCGCTCGTCCCGGATTGTGACCGTAAAGCGCCGGGTGTATATGGTTGCTGTGGTTCTCATGCTGTTTCCTCCTTGATTTTCACCCGGAGGACAGCTATAATAGATTTAGCCAGCCTCCAGAGGGTAGAAAAGCCCCTGGGTGTTTGGTGTGCATCCTCCGTGCTGTCCGGTCGCCAAACTAGAGCAGCGCGGGGGATTTTTATTGGCCGAGTTCTTCATCAATCTTTTTGTCGAGCCATTCCTTTTTGGATTCCTGTCTTTCTTGTAACTTCCGCTCGAACGCCTCCATTTTTTCGCGTTCGACTTCCACAGTAAAAGACTTGAATTTAGCCCGACGATCTTTGAAATACTCGGCCCGGCTTTCGGGTGGCAACCCATCACCTCCTTGTTACGGGCAACATTATAGCGTGTTACGGGCAACAAGTCACCCCCCCTTTTGCAAAATTTCCAACTGGGAGCAAACGCCCCCTCTATGCCACGCAGAAGCGGCGGGCGGTGCTGGTGCGGGTGAAGCAGGCCGCCACCTCCGGCAGGGCCTTTCTCAGGGCCGCAGCGTCCAGCCTGGAGGACGTGACGGGCTTCCAGGTGATTTTATACTCCCCGGCCCGCAGTTCCTCCCGCTCGCCCATGTGGGCCTTGATAACATCCCGGATGCCCTCGGCCTCCGCCTGGGCCTCCTCAATCAACTGCTGGAGCTGGCGTAGCTCCCGGATCTTCATTTCCAGTTCGGTAGTACTCATGGTGTTGACCTCCTGTATTTATTGGGGGCTGCTCCGGCGGCGGTGGGCTTTATGTGCACCCTCCCGGGGGTGACTTACCATATCCCGTCCCGCTCTTATGTGGTGGTCTTGGTATCCACCTTCGCCGGTTCTGTTCCCTCCTGACATTATGAATTGTAGCACTATTAACAGTGCCTTTCAATGCACGGAATGACCAAAATAGCACTGTTAATATTGTTAATATTGGCACTGTCAATCGTGTTGACATTGCGGTATAATACAGGCATGATGGAGGAGGAGCCCCCAATTTTGGGGGCTCCCCGGGAAGGAGGAAAACGCATGGCGGTATCGGAAAAGAAGAAAGCCAGTAATGCTAAATGGGATAGCGCCAATATGTCCACTCTTGGGTGCAGAGTGAAGAAAGCACAGGCCGCAGCATTTAAGGCCTATTGTGAAGCACAGGGGAAAACCTCTAACACAGTCTTGAAGGAATATGTCTTGGACTGCATTGGGGAAGGGGACGAGTGGTCAGACAATGAGCCAACATGAAAAGTCGCCCCAGTTGTGCCAGTGAGTGGAAAGGTAAAATGAAGGGATGATAATATGCCGGATTTAATAAATTACGGACAAGAGACGTTTGAGCAAATTAAACATATTAACGAGTATGGACAAGAGTTTTGGTTTGCTCGAGAACTGGCCCGCGTATTGCAGTATTCAGACTGGAGAAATTTCCAAAATGCTATGTTTAAGGCGATGGAGGCGTGCCAAAATAGCGGGAATAAGGTTTCAGATCATTTTGGTGAAACCACCAATATGATAGATATTGGAAAACACGCCAAGCGGGCAGTCAATGATTACGCTCTCACCAGGTACGCATGTTACTTGATTGTCATGAATGGAGATCCCAGCAAGGACATTATTGCAGTCGGGCAGACATATTTCGCAGTAAAAACTAGACAGCAAGAATTGATTGAAGACTACGACCAATTATCAGAAGATCAAAAGAGACTTGCCATTCGCCGGGAGATGGCAGAGCACAATAAGTCACTTGCAGAAGCTGCACAAATGGCAGGGATAACAGATCCTTACGATTATGCCATTTTTCAAAATCGCGGTTACCAGGGCTTATATGGTGGTTTAGGGATGCGGGAAATTCATAAACGAAAGGGCCTGAAGAAAAGCCAGAAAATCCTTGACCACATGGGAAGCACTGAATTAGCGGCAAATCTCTTCCGTGCTACTCAGACCGACGAAAAACTCCGTAGAGACAAAGTGAAAGGGAAAAAGAGCGCCGGAGACGTACATGAAGCCGTTGGGAAAAAGGTTCGTCAAACAATTAAAGAACTGGGCGGAACTATGCCGGAAGATTTACCGACACCAAGAAAGAGTATCAAGCAGATTCAGAGAGAACAAGAAAAGAAAAAGTTAGATAAATAGGGAGCCTGCCCCTGGTGCGGCGAATACCGGAGGCGGCGGGTGCGCAGAAAAGCCCCAGGCATAGCGCCCAGGGCTTGACATGGTGGCCGTGGTGGCCTATAATACAGATAGAAAGGGCGCTGCGGCAAGCGGTTAGCCCGAAGTCAGTAGAGCGATTTCAAGGAAACCGTCACCCTGCCCGGTGGCGGTTTCTGCTTTTCACAATAATCGTAACGGTGAACCGCCCGATATGTAATGTGATCCGCATGGCGTCACCCCCTTTCGGGGTTGTGTGACTAACCGCCCGCCGACTTGTGCAGCGCCATAGACAGAATATCACAGATTTTGACAGCCTGCAAGCAAAAAGTGCAAATGAAGGGATGAGGTCGGGCGGTATGGGTTCGACAAGAAACCCATACAAAACCCATACGGGCATCAAAAAACAGGATAAAAAAGTTATCAAGAGCACACAACAAGACACAACAACCGAGCGGGCCTACCCGTTGTGCCATAATGGATCTGGGCAATAAGATACAATAAGCGGCGATAGGAGAAAACAACCTTTCTTGAATTGGTAAGGATGAGGTCTCCGGTTCAAATCCGGATAGCAGCTCCAGAAATCCCCGAAAACTTCGGTTTTCGGGGATTTTTTGTTGCAAAAAGTTGTTTTACGGTGCGGGTCAAAAATCCTGACCCACACCGTGACCCACACGCCGAAACGGCCGGAAAGGACAAAAAAGCACCGTCCGGGAAGATCTGTCTTCCCGTCCGGTTTTTGCTGCTACTCACACGGTTATATAACCTGTCCCAGGACGCTGCCCATAGTCTGGGCGGCCTCGTCCTACTTCTGCCGCGTGGCGTGGGTGTAGGTGCGCAGGGTGAACCCGGCATCGTAGTGCCCAGCATGGAGGACACGGTTTTGACGTCCACGCCGTTCTGGAGGGCTGTGGTGGCGAAGGTGTGACGGAGATCATGGAACCTGATATGCTCCAGCCCGGCATCTTTCAGGATCTTCTTATGTAGGTTGACTACCGAGTCCGGGTGGTACATCTCCCCGGTGAGGGGTGAGGGGAACAGGTAGGGACTGTCCGGGTGCTTCTCATGCTCCTGGAGCAGCAGTTCCACCGCCGCTTGGGGGATGGACACCAGCCGCACCGAGTTTTCCGTCTTGGGCCGGGTCAGCTCAAGGGAGCCATCCGGGTTGCGGACGTACTGCCTGCTCACCGAGATGGTTCTGCCTTGGGTGTCTACATCCACCCACCGCAGGGCTACCAGTTCCCCCTTCCGCAGGCCGCTGACCAGCTCCAGGTA